>ENA-ORCM01000687-ORCM01000687.1-human-gut-metagenome-genome-assembly--contig:-NODE-687-length-32039-cov-19.510919_pt1 | contig 32039 bp, 24 predicted proteins | sample MGYA00242906_ERZ507928 | MGnify/ENA primary metagenome ERZ507928 (study PRJEB26167, sample SAMN06115497) | human gut metagenome | host: Homo sapiens | place: China:Shanxi | collected 2015-05-07...
GAAAGACCCGATCTTGGATAGTCCAGCGTTGTGACTGTAGTCCGCGTGAGAGAGGCGTCACAGGCGTCTACTACATCTGAGTATGGAGAGTTCATACCGCCTCCCGCAAACAATGCGTAGTCTCCGACTGCACCGGCAGACATCAACGGTCGTGCTATGCTCAGAAGTGTAGTGGTCGTTTTTGTGAGCGATGCATTGTAAACGTCGCAGGATGTTCCAGTGAAAAATGTGAATATTGCATAATTTCCGACCACTGTGGAAGTATCCATGCCAGGGCCATTGCTACCAGCGGAGGTATTGCTCAAATCCGCAGCCGCTGTGCGGGTGAGTGAAGCGCTGTAGACATCCACAACTTTTGTATCGCTGTACGACATACCTCCGGCAAAAAGCACCCGGCTTCCGATTGTCGCGGTCAGTGGCGAATATCTTGCCACGCTCAGGTTTGTGGCTGCCGTGCGGGTGAGAGTGCCGTTGTACACCTCAACATTTGCGCACCAGTTACTCGAATTCATATTGGTGGAGGCTCCGCCTGCAAAGAACGCTCTGCCTTCGAGGGACGCAGCACCCATCCACATCCTCTTGCCGCTCAGTGTTGCAGCTGCTGTTCGTGTGAGAGAAGCGCTATATGCGTCCACTGAATCAACTATATCTGTACTTCTGGTGCTATTAGCTCCGCCTGCAAAGAGTGCATAGCCCTCAACAGACGCGCCGGCATGGCTCTTTCGTACTGTACTCAGCGCAGTAGGCATCGACTTTGTGAGCGACGCGCTATAAGCATCCACGGCGTCATAAATGACTTCGCTATATCTCCAGTATCCATGTCCCCCCGCAAACAGCGCATAATTGCCAACTGACGCTGCCACGGTACGCCGTTCATCGCTCAAACTCTCAGCCATCCCGACCTTTTCCAGCTCTGCACTGTAGCACAGCCTCGCCTTGCCGCTGCTGTCGCCGATGTACATCTTCTTGACCTTGCGGGCCTTACCGCCGATGCCGATGTAGGCTTTTTTCATCTTGCGGGCTTTGCTGTTAACGCCCACATAAACTGCTTTTGCCATATCCGGCCTCCTTTACACGTACACGATGAGCACCTTGTTGGTGGCAAGGCTGCTTCCTGCGCCCGGGTCGGTGGTCTGGGCGGCGAAGGTCAGGCCGTTGACACTGTTGGCCGTGCCGCCCGCAGAGCCGGAACCGGCGTAGTTGTGGGTGTGGCTGGCGTTCGCCTTGCCGTCCACGATGCCTTTCAGCACCTTGCCCTGATTTGCGCTCAGACTCTGGTCGGTGGCCGTGCTGGTCAGGTTGTTCTGTATGCCGCGCCAGGTGTTGGCGGTGGGCGGCGTATAGCCCAGCGCCTCCGTCACGTTGGCTTTGGTGATGCTGATGGTGCCGCCGGAGTTGGTGATGTTGCTGCCGGTCTTCACGCCGCCGAGGACGCTGGCCGTGGCCGTCGGCAGGCTATAGGCGTTTGCACCGGCGGCAACATTGTCCAGCTTTTTCTTGTCGGCAGCGCTCATCAGGCCGGCTGCACTCTTGGTGGCGGCACCGTAAGTGGTGTTGGTCGTGGGCGGCGTATAGCCCAGGGCCGCCGTCACGTTGGCTTTGGTGATACTGATGGTGCCGCCGGAGTTCGTGATGTTGCTGCCGGTCTTCACGCCGCCAAGGACGCTGGCCGTTGCTGTCGGCAGCGTGTAACCGCTCACACTGCCGCCGACCGATATGGGACCCCATGCCATAGGTCCATCCCTCCTATTTCACAATGTAATAAACTGCCGTGATGGCAGCTGTCGGCGTCTGCTGCGCTCGCAGCCGCAGTTTTCCTGCAAAGCTTTCGGTCGATGTGAGCCCTGCCGTCAGGGCGGTCTTTGCACAGGTCGGTGCTACCACTACGGCCACACAGTCGTTTGCCGTCAGGCCGGACACCGGGATGTCCAGATAATACGGACATCCCGCAGTGCTGTCGCTCGACCAGCCGCTGGCCGGGATAGTCAAAGACATGATGTTCACCTTATCTGCCTTTGTCTTTCCCATCTCTTCGATGCTCTTGGAGGCCGTCTGAGCCACCAGCGCGATCCTGTCCAGCAGCCGGTCCACGGCTTCCTTCAGATGAGCAAGCGTTATCCCCATCTTGTCCTCCTTTAAGAGCCAAACAGTTCATCCAGCATCGCGTTTACTTCGGTGTCGGTCGCCATGCTGGCGGTGATGCGGGCGTCCATGGTCTTTTCCATGTTGGTCACTTTCTGCTTGTCCGCGCTGGTGTAGTCGTTGGTCGAGAGACCCTTGCCGGCTTCCTTCTGGACATAGCCGCTCAGATCCACTTTCCAGTCGCCCATCTTTTCCAGCACGCCGTCGATAACCATGTACTCGTCGTACTTGTCGGAGGTACCGGCAGTACCCTTCGGGACCATGTAGATGTACTGTGCAGCGTCTGCCGCCTTCAGGTCGATGTTCCCGGTCGAGGCGACGATCTTGCGCTTCAGGTGGTCTGCCGCAGCGACAGCTTTGTTGATGGCGGCGGAGACTTCCGTCTCCGTCTGATATTTCTTGTCGTTCGTCAGGTCGCCCACCTTGGTGGGAGCATTTGTCTCCAGCGCAGATACGCGCTGGCCGAGACCGTCCGTCACATTCTTCTGGCGGCGGCCCAGCTCCTGCAGATCGCGCAGCGCGGGGATACGGGTCAAATCATAACTGGCCATGTGTTTTTTCCTCTCTTTCTTTTATCCATTAAAAATTTCGTCAAGCATCCTCTGCACTTCTTCAGCGGAAGCCTGCTGCATCGATGCCGTTCCCTTTGCAAACAGCGTTACAAAGGCACGGATGTTCACCTTCGGGGGGATGGCAGCGTAGAACCGCACACCGCCCTCCACGGTCTGAAGCACAGTCGCAAGGTTTGCTTTTTCGACCTCTCCGGCCGTGTCCAGCGTCAGGGTCCCCATCGGGACGTAAGAGCTGTCGCACCCCTCGATGGCCACGTCGCAGCTGTACCAGTACCGTCCTACGGACTTGGTCATCTCTTTCCAGCCCGCCGCCGGGATGGTCAAATCATAGCTGCGGTAGTAGCCGCCGGTGTAGTCTCGCAGCGTGTCGGTCACGAGATCCTGTACGCCGTCGTAGTAGCCCTGGATGTCCTGAGCTGTCTTCTTTGCCTCGGCGGCAGAACTGGCCGCATCCGTTGCTGACTTGGCAGCGCGGGCGGCTGCCCCTGCTGCGGCATCTTTCACTTCCTTTACCGCGCTGTCCTTTACTTCCTGAATGGCCTTTTCGGTTTTTTCCTTTGCGCCTGCTGCGGCAGCATCCGCAGCCGCAGACGCCGCCGGGCCGGCTGATGCCTCCACATTGTTCAGTGCATCCGTCTCGGCTTTGCGTATCTCCGTTACAGCCGAGTCTTTTGCGCCGATGGTGTTTTCATATGCTTCATTGGCCTTTGCGGCACTCTGTCTGGCGTCCTTTCCGGCCTGCCACGCCTCGTCCTTTGCCTGCTCCACGAGGGCTACCAGCTGTTGCCATGCAGGCACCGGCGGTTCGGGGATGTCCCCCATCGTGCCGCTGTTCATGGCCACGCTGTACTTGATGTCCGCGCTGGTCAGGGTGCGGGTTCCGTCGCTTCCCTCAAAGACGAGCCTGCCGCACCCGGGTGTAGAGGTCACGATGGCGGGTACTTCTATTTTTCCGTCCTCCACGAGCGACGAAAACAGCATTCCTCGCTCTGTGTGCCACAGCGCCCGGATGGTCATTCCCTCCCACTCGCCGGTCTGGGCGATGTTCAGCCGGTATATCCCCCGGTTCCTGCTATAGCCCAGACGCAGCTGGTTGTCACAGCCCGATGTCCGCGCCGAACCCGTCGAGGCGAGGGAGATATTGCGTTCTATCATCAGGAACTCTCCTTCCAGAGCTTTTTCAGCTCATCCACCGCGGGCTGCATCTCGCTGTTCTTGTTCGCCGCCAGCTGCAATATTTGCACCAGCAGCTTTTTCTCTGCGCCAGTCAGCGACGTTCCCTGCATCTCTCCCTCCGCCATCTTCTGTGCCTGCTGGGCGCTGGCTGCAGCGGAGTCCGCGCTTTCGCGGGTGTTCTTTACGGCTTCCAGCATCCGCACCGTCAGGGCGTCCAGTGCATTATCCGTGCTCATTCTTCTCTCACCTCCACGATATTTCCCTTTGCGTCGATAACGGTATTTCCCGGCAGTGTAAAACAGGGGTGCGTCCAGCACCTGTAAAGGTCAGGCCAGCTCATGTTTTCCGGTTCGTTCACCTTGTATCCGCCCCAGTTCAGCTTATCCGGTGCCGTCAGCATCTGCGCCCACACCGCTTCAGCGCCCTTGTACAGATACTCTTTCAGCGCACTTCCGGTCAGGCCGCTGCCGTAGTCGTTCAGTACCGGCGTCCGGGTCCAGAGGCAGAAATGGAAATAAGTGTTCGGTACGCTCCCCGCCGTTTCGGCATCCGCCGCCAGCAGCGCCAGAGCAAGCTTCTTTGCATCGGCAAAGGTCGAGCCTTCCAGGTGGTAGTATTTCGGGCTGCTGGCCGAAGTGTATCCGTATGACTCGAATCCGAACTCATAGCACGAGGGCAAAAAGATCTTCCGGCTCAGCGTGGTCACCGTGTGGCTTCCTGTATAGCTGCTGCCGCTTCCGGAGTAGCCGGGCGTGTAGTAAAATTTCGTCTCCGTCAGAATGTCTTTCAGCGCCTGTGGGGCGTCCTTCAGGTATTCGCTGTTCAGGTAGACGTCGATCAGGCTGTCGGCATACGTACACCATGTCGTGTTCCATTTTTTCCCGGTGATACCGTGCCGCCGGGCAAGGAGCGTCCGGCCTTCGCCGTTCAGCTCTTTCTCGTAGTCCTTCGCTATGACCACGAATTCTTCCGCCGCTGCTCCGTCCTTTTCCACCAGTTTTGTCACCGCTCCCACCGCCAGTTCATTCAGCATCGGGAGCTTCGCCTCTGCCGTTATGACGATGTTTCCCGTCACATCGGGGATGGAGACGGTCATCTTTTTCTCGTTCCATACGGTGGCTGTCACGTCTTCGCCGCCCATCGTTACCTTGATGGATATGAGCCAGTATCCCTCGTTCAGCGTCAGAGCCGCGGTGTACGCCTTGCCGCTCTGGACGACCACATCCGCCCGGCTCGTGCTCAGCCCGTTCAGCCGGTTGGATACCGCATACATCACGATGGCAGGTCCATCCCCGCCGCTCTGTCCATTCTTTTCCACCGTGACGTTGCACACGGCGCTCTTTCCTCCGGCGGCAGCAGTAATGATGCAGCTGCCGTCCTTCAGGGCTGCCAGCGTGTTCACGGCCTTTCCGTTTTCTACGGCGGTCGTCTGGTCTTTCATCACGGCCAGCGCCGCATTGTTCGTTGTCCAGCTCACCGCTGTCACGGTGGACTGGGGCGGCGTCAGAGTCGCGGTCAGAGTCACAGACTCGCCCTGTTTCAGCTTTACGGACGGTTTGTCCAGCACCAGCTTTTCCAGCGATACAGCCACCGACCGCACTCTGCGCTGCGCCAGCTTTCCGCCTGCGATGGCCGTCAGGAGCGCTGTGCCGCCTTTCACGGCGGTCAGAGTATTTTCCCGGAGCTGCACGATGCCTTCCGGTTCGGCCATCCACTCCACGGTCTGAGGTGCGCTTCCGGGCAGCACCGTAGCTTTCAGGGGGCAGGACTCTCCCACTTTTATGCTCAGCTCTTTGCTGTCCAGCCGAATGCTCTCCACTGCCACCGGCTCTGCCTGCTCCGGCGGGGGGCTGTTCCAGCGCTGCTTCAGCTGCGCTATCATGTCCCATGCGCTGGCGTCGGAGTAACGCATTCCGCTCAGCGCTTCAAGCAGCAGCGCGTGTTCCTTTGCAGCGCATCGGTCGGCCACCCACTGCCGGTATCGGGCGGCTCTCTGTGCTTCCAGCGCTGCCCGGGCTTCCTGCTCAAGCACCAGCTGTAAATATTGATACCGCAGCGGCATCGCCGGTCCGTCTGCGCCAGTTCCCTCGCCGTTTTCCAGCGTCTGGTAGCACACATATTTCCCGGGCATGGTCATCTCGCGCCGGCCTTCGCCGTCCGTGGCCATCAGCATCCAGAGGCCCTGCCGCGCCGTCGTGAAACGCCCGTCCACCGGAGCGGTATTATTTCCATCCAGCAGCATCGGCTGCGGCACAGTCCCGCCCTCCTGCTCGATGTGCAGCGTCACGGCCAGCCCGTCCCACTCTTCCGGCAGCTCGAATTCGAGCTTTTCCACGTATACGGCGCCCACGCCGCCCAGGTACAGCGTCTCCGGCTCCGCCCGCCAGCCTGTCCCGCAAAAATGGTCCTTCACTACTCTTACTTTCACTTTGAAGCTCCTTCCTTTGAGAAAGGCTCCCCTCGCTAGGGGAGCTGCTTTGCAGCGCCGCCGTCAGGCGGACTGCAAAGCTGAGAGGTTTCCTTCCGGTCCGCTGCCGCTCTCAGTAGGGCAAGCACTCTATAAAAAGCCTACCACGCCCCTCGTAACAAAACTACTGCGGACTTATTCATACAAACAAAAAGAGCAGGCGCCCTGGTTCATTACCAGAGCGTCTGCTCTTATCTTATTTCACCCCCTTCCACCAGTTCTTCTCGTCCTTCGCCTTCTCGGCCTTCTTGTCCGCAGCGCTTACCCACTGTGCAAGGTTCTTTTCCTCGTACAGGGGCTTTCCCTCTGCGTCCTCGAGGGCCAGCAGCTTCTTCTCCAGTTTCTCCCGGTCCCGGTCGCTTCCGGCCAGATACTCTTCCTTCACGCTCTCCGTGATCTTGCTCTTGATGCTGCCCTTGTCCTTGCCTGCGGTCATCAGGCGGTCAAGCTCCTCCTGCGCGTCCTCCACCCGGCCATTTTTCACTTCGTCCAGGAGCGCGTCGTATATGCTGCCGTCCTTGCTGCCCGCCAGCAGTTCGTCCGCCTTGCTGTCCACCGCCTTGTTCACAAGGTCGATGAGCTGCGCCCGCCGGGCCGCGTCCGCTTTGCCCTTGGCCCTGTCTGTCACAGGGGCGACGTCCAGTCCCTCCCGCAGCTTCTCAAATACGGCCTTTCGGGCCTTTTCCTCGGCCCGGGCCTTCCCGGCGTTCCGGGCCTCGGCCGCCGCCAGCACGTCGGCGTCGTACTGCTTCAGCCGCCTTGCCAGCTCGCTGTCCACCTTGTCCGTCTTGTTCATCTGTTCCAGTTTCTTCATCGCCGCCACAGCCTCCTCGCTGTCCCCGCTCTGGATGGCGTTGTACAGCCGGTCGTACTGCCCGGTGGCCGAAGAGGGTGCAGAGTTAAAGCTAAACCCTTCGCCTCTGCCGATGGCCTGTGCATCCTCCCAGTAGCCTTCAAACGCCTGCATCACCTTCCGGATGTTCGCCGCCGGGACGCCGTAGAGTTCAAGGCCGCACTGGATGTCCTTCAGCACCGCCTTGTTCAGCTTCTGGTGGTGTGCTGTCAGCTCTTCCTCGCTCATCTCGTCAGTGTCCGTCCGCAGCAGCTTGACGGTCTTGGTAAAGGCAGCAAACAGGTCGTTCACCGCGCTGATGTTGGTGGCGCTCACCACGTCATAGTCCTTGCCGTCCCGGGCGTTGGTCAGGGCGCTGTAGATCTCCGAGCCGTACAAAAAGTTTCCGGCCGCACTTTCAGTGTACAGGTCGAAAAACCGCTTGCCCACGCTGGCCGCCGTGATGTCGCCGTTCTCGTCCTGCTCCTTGTCCCACCGGTGGAGCAAAAAGTCCGCGCCGATCTTCATCAGGGCAAATACCGCCGTCTGCACCACCTGGCTTGCCGCCGCCCGGCGCAGGCTCTGCCCAGCCCTCTGTACCTCGGCCTTGTTCTCGGCGCTCTGGTCGGCAGCGTACCGCGCCTTCTGGGCCTTGTAGTCGCCCACGGCGTCGGCCAGAATGCCGTAGTTCTGGAATCGCTGGGTGGTAAACATGGTCAGCGTCTTTACAAACTCGTTGTCGCTGCGCTGGATGCCCGCCCGCTGCATGGTGGTGTAGTTGGGCTGCGTCTCCTCGATGACCCGCTGGTACATCTTGTTTACAGCTTCCCAGTAGGCTTCGCCGTTCCTTGATCCCTGGCCTCCCTCGGCAGGGGAGCTGCGAGCAGCTCCGCCATCGGCGGACTGCGCAGCCGAGAGGTTTTCCTCTGTCAGGCCAAACTCCGCTGCGTGGTGCTCCACATACCGCTTCGCGCCCTCCCACAGCGCCGCCACCGTGATCTCGTCCATGCCGGTGATCCAGCCGGTCACAGCAGGCATGGCTTCCGACGCTTTGGCCACAAGGTTTTTGTGCGCGCCGATGGAGCTCATCTCTCCCCGCTTGGTGCCGCGCAGGCGGTATTGCAGCAGGGCGTCTCCGTGCTGGCGTATCTCTGCTTCCACCGCGGCCCGCTGCTTGCCCGAAAAATTCTTCACGAAGGGAAGCACCGCCGCCATGGTGTCTGCTCCCAGCACAGCGCCCGCCGTGGGCAGGCTGGCTGCCTGCGCGATGGCCACGCCCGGGTTCACGGTCAGGATGGCTCCGGCGTAGTTGCCCCGCATCCTGTCCAGCGCCCGGCTCATGGTGCTGCTGCGCTTGCGCCGCGTGGTCTGCAGGTCGGTCAGCAGGTCGTTGATGTAGCTTACCGTCTCCTTTCCCCACTTCTCGCCGATGATCTTGTCCTTCAGCACACCGATGCCCTCTGCCGTCTCCACGGTGCTGTTCAGTACCCGCTGCACGTCCCGGATGGGGGCCGCAAGGCCCGCATAGGCCGCCGTGTCCCGCAGGCTCCGCTTTACCACGTTCTGGCACTCTTCCAGCAAAATGGGCTTGTCGCTCTTCACGCGCTCCTTCAAAAAGCCCCTGCCCTCGATGGTGGCATCCATCTTCACGCCCTCGATCTCCGTCGCCAGCGTGCTCCGGTCTACCGCGATGGGGTAGTAGTTCTTCACGGTGGCCCGGTCGTAGCCCAGCAGCTTCATGCTGGTCTCGTTGATGAGGTTCGTGGTGTACCGCCCGAAAAAGTCCTCCATGTCCTTGCACCAGTTTCGGTCATAGTCCGTCATGGCGTCCTGTACCGTCTGCAAAATGGTGTCGGCCATCGGGGTGCCGTCGGCGTTCACCAGCGTCCCCAGCATCACGGTCTGGCTGCGCTGGTAGGCTCTCTCGATGTTGCCCTTGGCGTACTGGGCAGCGTCCGGCAGGGTCAGGCCGCCGGTCATCAGGTGGTGGCGGCTGTCCTCGTTGCGCAGCAGCATGTACAGGCTGCACAGCTGTGCGTGGTTCAGCGGCACGGCATTGCCCTTGCTGTCCTTCAATCCGATGTCCACCAGCTCCGCCCCCGGCCCGGCAAAAGCTTCCACCTCTTTCATGTGTTCCTTGCCGGTCACGTTGGCAAACAGGCTTTCGCCTTCTACCAGGATCTCCGTCTGCCGCCGCTGGCCGTTGTTCAGCATCTGCCCCAGCTTCTCCATCTGGCCGTTTTTGGTGTAGCCGCCCAGACGCCGGAACATTCTCGTGCCGCCCAGCATGTCCAGCTGGTAGCGGTTCATCGCGCCCTTCGCCTTTTCAAATTTCTCTCCGAAGCCGTTGCCCTCCGAGTTCAGCACCTCGCGGGCGGCCTTCATGGCCATGCCGTCCACTTCTTCGGCCCTCGCAAGGCTCAGGGTTTTGTTCTCGGTCCGGATCATGTGCAGGGTGCTGGCCGTGATGGCCTTCAGCATCCGCAGCTGGTCCACCGTCATGGGCAGATAGGTGCGGTTCTCCGTCTCCCGGATGCGCTGGCGCAGCCGGTCCCGCAGCTGTTCGGCCTTGTCGCCGTCCGGCAGAGCTGCAGTCTCCTCTAATTGCTGTTTCAGACGGGCAATTTTCTCGTCCTTGCTGTCCATCAGGCTCGTCCGCAGCGCCGCTATCATATTCGGCACACCGGTTTTCTCCCAGTCGTAGGCAATGCTGCTCGGGTTTTCCTTTGTACCCATCGTTTTGCTGATAGCATTTTCCAACCGCGTCAGGCTCTTCACTGCCGTTTCATTCAGCACTACCATGTCCGCCAGCTTCGCCACCTCAGCGGCCTGCACGATGAGGCTCTGCTGCACATATTTCCCGGGCTTCGGCCGCAGCACCATCTGGTTGAGCTGGGCAGCATTGTTCCGGATGCTCCGTTTCAGTTCGTCCGCCTTCCGGGCGTCCCGGGCCTTCTTCTCCCGTTCCTTTGCCAGCGCTTCGGCTTTGGCATTTTTGACCGCACGGTTAGTCAGGACATTTTCTGCCTTTTCGGTGTACTCCTTCCACAGGGTCTCTGCCTTTTCGTCCCGTTCCTTCTGCAGCTGTTCCCATTCGGCCGCTTTCCTCTGGTTCTCCGCTTCCCAGTCTGCGATCTCGTCCTGTTGGAACACCAGCTGCCGTTCTGCATAGTCCGCACGCATCTGCTCCTTTGCATACTCGTGGGCCAAAAAGTCGTTTTCAATGTTCAACCGGCGTTCTTTCTCGGCAAACTTCAGGGTAATATCGTCCAGCATCCGCTGGCGTTCCAGCTTCAGTCGCTGGTTCTCTGCCTTCAACCGCCGCTCATACTCCTCCCGCAGGAACGTCAGCCGCTCGTTCATGCCGCCCACGGTTTTCAGAACTGTCTCGTCCGTCTCTCCCGTTGCCTCGGCATACGCCTGCACGGCCTGTTCCCGTTTGTTGGCCCGCATCCGGTCGGCAAAAGCCTTCCGCTGGGCCTTCTGCACGCTCTTCAGTCCCTTCGTCACCTCAGCCGCACGCTCTTCGCTTCCGGCGGCCATTGCGGCCACTTCACGGTTGTGCTTTAAGATGCCCTCGAACACCGCCTCGGCGTCGGTCATCTCCGGGTGGCTCATGATGTCGCCGATCATCCGGCCCGCCAGTTCCACCTTGGCGTCCTCGTATTCGGCCACGTCCGCGAACCGACTCATCATCTTGGGCTTGATGGTGTCGTGTACGTTCATCAGCACATCGAGCCATTCCGTGCTCTCCATGCTGGCTGCGCCCGCCACGCCCGCTTCCTGTGCCGCTGAGCGGAAGAGTGCTGCCGCGCTCTCCTTCACGCCGCCCACGGCCCGGGTGTCGTTCACGATGGCCTCGTACTGTTCCGCCGGGTTGCCGTCCCGGTATCCCTCCGCCTGCCGCAGCTTCACGCCGTGGCGCCTGGCCTCGGCTACCGCCTCTGTCCAGCTTCCGTACCGCTTCACAAGCTCGGCCTTGGCCTTGCCGTTCTTGTCTACCGTGTAGGTCAGGTCATGCAGGTCGGGGTACTGGTTCCACAGCTCCGTGTTCCGGTAGGTGGCCTCATCCAGTACCTCGCCCGCCAGCGTCTCGGCCAGTCCCTGCGCCTTGGCCATATCCGCTCCCTCCGAGCGCAGATATTCCACCAGCGCCCGCGTCTCGTTTGCCAGCTTCGTCCGGTCGGCCCTGCTGCCGTTGGTCTTCGTCCATCGGATGGCGAGGCTCTCGAGGGCAGCGTCCGAGAGCCGGGTGTTCTTCGTCAGGCCGAAGAACTGGTTCAGGGTGTCAAAGGCCGCTGCCTTCTCCGCCAGTACCCGGCTGGCCTGCCGCTGCTGGTTGCCTCTTGCCTCCCGGTCGGCCTGTTCGGCCAGCTGAAAGCGGGTGGTTTTCTTCACAGGAACGCTGTTTCCCTTGCTTTCGGCATTTTCTTGTGCTATACTGTTTTTAGAAAGCAGCTTAGGGGCTTCATCGCCCTGCTCGGTTTTGAGTACCGTGGTAAGGCTGCTTTCCTGATAAATAGAACCCTTCGGCAATCTACTCCTTGAATCTTCGGATTCTACGTGGGTACCACCGGAGGCTTCTATTTCTGTAAACGGCACACCTTCCATCTTGACGTTTTGCCCATGATAGGATATACTACCCATAGAACCATAGCGTTGCAGTTCGCTAGGCATTTGGAAGCCTAGTGTCCTAAGTAACGCTGTGGTTCTCTTTTTGTTTTCAGAGGTATACAGCACTTCGCTGTTCCTCACAAATCTCACAGGGTCGTTATCCTTGGTATAAGCACTGGTTGCTTTCTGCATATCCTGGATCACGATTCGGTTTTCTACTGGCTGAAGATCCAGCACGCACAGTACGGGTCTGCCATCCTGCGCTTTCACTCTTCCAAACAAAACCAGTCTGGTATTCTGTGAACCGGCACGCCCTTTATTCCGGCTGGAAAGCACCAGAATGGGGTCATCCAAAATTTCCGGTATGCGCTTGATCTCGTTCAACGTCATTTCCGGGTGTTGTTCCAGAATCAGGCTGATTTTATCGCCTTTCATGTAGATGTCATTTTCTCGTGCGCCCAGTCCCTGCAGGGCTTCCGCCGTGCTTCCCAGTACAAAGATTTCCCGGCTGTTTCGTCCGTCACGGTTCCACTCGTCAATGTCCTGTGCATAGCTCGGGTTAATGGAATATCTCACGCCCCGTCCTTCCGCCGCGCTCTCGGTCTTGAGGGCTGCGGCGTTTTCTTTTGCCGTCCGCAGGTTGTCCATGGCCTTTTCTGCGTGGGCGAAATACTCGTCCTGTAAGGTGCGCTTTTCGGCCTCGGCCAGGCGCTTCGCTTTCAGGGCGGCGCGGTTGTCCGGGTTGATGGTCAGCACTTCCTTCGCCCGGCTGATGAGCCCATCCAGCATCTGCCGCACCTGCTCCATCACCTTGTGGATGGTGCCGCTTTTGCCTGCATTCTTCTCTGCCTGCCCCCGCTGGAACTCCACCCAGCGCTTGAAGCTCTCCTCGCTGTCAAAGATGCCCCACCATGCGTCGGCCACCAGCTCCTCCGCCGCCTGCTCGTAGGTCAGGCTATGGGCGCTGTAATCCTTCAGCTTTGCCCGGACCATCTCGTCGAGGCTTTCGTAGCCGCTGTTCTTCGCCAGATATTCCAGCGCGTGCTCCTGCAAAGTCCTTGCGCCCTCGGCATCCAGTGCATTATACCAGTGGTAGTCCTCGTGCAGCACCGTGCCGAAGATGTCCTGCGCACTGTCTCCGAAGAAGATGCGGGCCGTCTCGGTATCCACATAGGCTCTGACGCTTCGGTCGTTTTGCAGCACATTGTACAGGATAGCATCCGTGCCGGTGGCCGCTGCGTTCAGGCTGATGATCTGGCTGGCCGCGTCGCTCTCCTGCCGCATCGTACCCTTGGCGTATACCTCGCCCCTGCCGCTGGTGCTCTCGCTGCCAAGTGCGCCGCCCAGTTCGGCCATCTTTTCGGCATAGAGCATCCGTTCTCCCTTGCCCTGGGTGTAGGCGATCTCAAGGGCCGTCCGTCCGGCGTCGGTGCTCAGGATGTAGTTGATGTCTGCCGCCGTGCCGCTCATACTGCCCGCCAGCTCCAGCGCCTGTGCAAAGGTGTCTGCGCCGCTCCGGCCTAGCCGGTACAGCGGCGACGCTGCGGCCGCGTACCGGTCGGCGTCCACCCTGTCCGGCATATTTTTGCTGATGGTCTCGGCTGCCTTGTCCGTCACCCGCCAGCCTTCCAGCGCCCGCTGCACCTCGGCCTCCCGCTGGGTCTTCGGTGCTTCCGGCCGGAGCCCCAGAGTCTCCCGCAGCGGGGCGTTCTCGTAGCTGTCGGTCTCAGCTGCGGCGGCAGCCGCTTCACGCACGTTGTCCGGCGCAGCCGTTTCCGGCATGGCATCGGCGGTTTCTGCGGGAGTGTCCTGTACTGTCTGCGGCACACTCGCAGCTTCGCTGGGCAGCTCTGCGCTCTGTGCAGCAGGCGCTGCTTCGCTCTTTACGTTCTGCTGTGCGGCGATCTCCCGCAGCATTCGGCGGGTCGCGCCCGCAGTGTCGGGCAGCGTCACGCCGTAAGCCTGCTCAAAGGCCGCACGGTTTTCCCGGTTCTCGGCGTTCGGCGTAAACAGCCCGATGGTCTTGCCCGTCAGGCTGTCGTTCGCCGCCACTTCGGCAAACTGCCGCACCGCCGGGTTTTCCGACTGCGCAGCAGCCTCGTTTACGCTGCTGTTTACTCCTTCCGTCTGCGCCTGCTGCGCATCCGCCCGCTGCATACTTTCAGTGGAGTTTCCTTTAAGAAAGGTGCTTTGCGCCCAGGCTGCCGCTCCCGGCATCTGCCGCCCAGCTACGCTGCCGCTGTCCTCTGTAGCAGCGCCCGCCATCTCGCGCCCCGCAGCGCTTCCAGCGTCCAGCTCAGAGCTTCCCGGCACGCCAGTGGCTCGCCCCTCTGGGGGAGCTGTCGGCGAAGCCGACTGAGAGGGCTCTGCTGCCCGGGCCTCCCATTCCTTCTGCTGGGCGGCAGCCCGCTTCATCCGGTCCGTCCGGTCGTAACGCTCCGCCTCCCTGTCCAGCGCTTCGCTCATGCTGTGCAGCCCTGAGCCCACAGCGCCGCCCAGCGCGCCGGACGCACCGCCGGAGAGTCCGCTTTCCAGAGCGGTGAGGAAGGTGTCTTTGGTAAACAGGTTCTTCGCCGCCTCGCTGTCCCCCAGCGCAGCGTCAATAGCCATGTCCGCATAGGTCTCCGCGAATGCCTGCATCGAGTTGTCGATGCCGCCCGAGATGGCCGCAGCCACCGCCGGGTAGCGCTGCGCCAGCTCCGAGCTGCCCGCCAGCCCCTGCACCCAGTCCGCGATCTGCCCGGCCATCGTGTCCTTGGCGTAGTCCGAGCCCATGGTCTTTGCAAGGTCAGCCGCGCCCACCGAGTTGATGGCCCACCCTGCGCCAAACTTGGCGAGGCCGCCGCCCAATGCCTTACCGGCGCTCTCGCCCTTCTCCGCGCTCTGGCCCATGGCCTCTGCCGCTCCCTGTGCGCTCAGCATAGGCAGGATCCATGCTGCGCCCTCGCCGCCTGCTGCAATGGCCAGATTCTCCGCCGCGCTGGTCACGGCCCCCGCCACGGCCCGCTGGGTCGGGCTCAGGCCGCTCTGGGCCGCAGCCGTCAGCTTCTGCCCGCGGTCGTAGAGCTGGTAGCCCACGCTCTGGTTCTTGTCGATTCCGTCGCTCACTTCCAGCCCCGCCAGCCGCTGGCGCATCTCCCGGATCTCCTTGGAGTTGTACCCCATCGAGATGAGCTCCCGGTTCCGGCTCTGCGGCCAGGTGGGGTTATAATCCATGTCCACGTCGGTCAAAAGGTCGAAAAGACTCTGGGCGTGTTCGTCGCCCTTTACCTCCTGCTCCACCTGTTTCCAGTTCTTCAGGGTGGCGTCAATGTTCTTTTCCGCCTGCACGCCGTACTCCGCGCCCAGCAGCGGGGCAGCAGCCACCGTGTCCGTGATGCCGCCGATGGTGTTCGCCGTCCGGCGCACGCCCCGCTGCCATGCGGGGATGGCGTCCAGCGCAGCGTTCATCTTCCGGGCCTCGTCGATCTGCGCCTGTGTCCAGCCGCCCTTTTTGATCAGGTCGGCGTCCGTGTACGCGCCGTGGGTGTTATCCACCCGGCGCACCGCGTCGGCCAGATTCTTGTTGTCCCCGGTGTCCAGCCACTGGTTGATGCGGTCAAACTCGTCCGGTACGCTGTCCTTGGCAAAGCTGGCTCTCAGCTCCTGCGCCGGGCCGCTGCCCACGTTCTCCAGCACGTTCCCGCTCTTCGCCGGTACGCCCCACTTCTGTCCCATGTCCAGCGCCTTTTCAGTGGCCGCAGGCGCAGCCTGACTGAGAGGTTTCTTCCCGGTCGATACTCTTCCGGCAAGGCTGGTATCGTTCCTCGCATCCACCTCCCCCATGTCGCTTATGTGCCGCTCGGTGTACTGCTGTAAGGCTTTGTCCCGGGTGCGCTGCTCCTGTTCTGCCTGACGTTGTGCTTCCTTTTTGTCAAACTCCCGGCTCCACTGGCTCAACTGCTCCTTGGTGACGCTGCTCTTCTTTGTGGTGGTGTTCTGCGCAGTGCTGCCCGCCCCACTCACCTTGTCCGGGTTCTTTGCGGCAAATTCCCTGCTCCATTGTGCGAGCTGCTGTTTGGTTACTGCCATTTGTTTGTCCTTTCTGTCTTACCCTGCCAGCTCAAAGGCTTTCCAGATTTCGTCGTCCGTGTATCCCTGATACTTCAGGCTGTCAAAAATAGTCTGATCATCCGAGCCGTGGTTCCTCTGGCCCTTGATGGCGTTCGCCGCCACCTGCGCCCGCTGCGGGACACTCGACTGGCTTGCTGTTCTTCCGGTGCTCTGGTTCTGTCTGTTACTTGTCCCAGTACCCCACTTGTTTGCCGGGTCTCCTTTCCAGCTCTGCCCCGTCAGACCTCGGTTCGTCTCCAACAGGTTCGGGGTGTCGTCCTTTATCCAGCCCGCATCCGTCAGCGTCCGCTTGTAAAAATCGTACAGCGGCTCATTTCCCTTCATAGAGGAAAATGTCTTTGCCATACTTTGCAGCTGACTGTTCGTCCAGCTGCTCCCGCTGCCTTTCGTTCCGCTGCTCCTTCTGCCCGAAGAGCTGCCCGAGCCGCCTGCGCTCTTTGTTGCCAGCGTCGTTGCAAGCTGCCGTCCTGCGATCGTCCTGTAATTTCCCACAGAGTTCGGATCCAGGCCGTACAGTTCCAGCACCGCCCGTGCAGCCTCGTCGCTGCCGCCGCCTGCCAGCCCGGCTGCGGTCGTGAGCGCACCCGCCTTGTCTGCGCGGGTGATGGGTGCGCCGCTGTAATTGTCGAAGATTCCAGTGTCCAGACCATACCGGCCCAGCACGGCGTTCGCGGCATCGCCCGCCCCCTGCCGGTACAGGTTGAACGCCTGCTCGTAGGCATTCAGTGCATCGCTCTGGCCGGTGCGCTCTTTGTTGTACTCCCACTGTTCCCGGGCAAATTCGTTCTCCCACTGCTGCTGGGTGTAGCCCTTGTAGGTGTCGTAGGCCGTCAGCCCGGCTTTGCCCACGTTCTTGGCCATCTCCCACAGGTTCGAGAGGAAATCGCTTTTCTCCTGCGCTGCCTGATCTGCCCGGCTCTTCTTGTAGTCCCGCCAGTCCTGTGCATTGGCCACGGCTCCCTGATGCTCCGCCGCCTCGAGACTGTCCTGATTCTGCAGCGCACTCAGCAGCCCCGAGAGGCCGTTCTGCTTCAGCTGGTACAGAGTCAGGGCCTTGTCCCGCAGCCCGGCCAGCCCGCTGTCCACGTTGGCCATGGCCTGCTGGTAGCCCTGCTGGGCCACACTGTTTGCGTAGCTTGAGCCGTACCCGCCGCTCAGCGCGGCAGCGCCCGCAGCGGCGTTCTCAGCCGCCGCCCTGGCATTCGCCTGCGCGCCCGCGCGGTACTGCCGGTAGAGTTCGCTGTCCGTGCCTACGTCATAGCCTGCATTGCTGGCTGCGCCCATGCTGTCCAGCGCCTCATTGATCCGGTCGGTATAGTTACTCTGGTATGCCCCCGGCATCGCGTTCTCCGCGTCCTTCTGCGCCGCCTGCGCGTCCCTGTATCTCTTGAATACGCCCATCTTTAACTCCTCTCTTGACAAATACGTAAAATACGTATATATTATAATTACAGATTCGGAGGTGCATCTTCATGCCAATGACCCCCAAAGAGATCGTTCGCCTGCTCGAACAGAACGGTTTCGTGTTCGTCAGCTCCAACGGTTCTCATCGCAAATACCACAATCCCACCACCGGCAAGACCACTATCGTCCCTTTCCACGCCAAAGACCTCAAACCCGGCACAGAGAAAAATATCCTCAAACTGGCCGGTCTGAAGAAATAAGGAGGCATTTCTATGAACGCTGTTTTCTATCCCGCGGTGTTCCACCCCGAAAAAACGGGTTATTCTGTCACCGTCCCCGACATCGAGGGCTGCTTTACGCAGGGCGATACGATGGATGAGGCTGTGCGGATGGCACAGGATGCCATCGGCCTGATGCTGGAAGAGTGCGCTGTCTGCCCCACTCCTTCCGTTCCTTCCTCTCTTCCGGTGGAGGCCGGAGACTTTGTGGTCATGGTCCCCTTTGATATGGCTGCTTACCAAAAGCAGTTCCGCCCTGTTAAAAAGACCCTCTCCGTCCCCGCTTGGCTCAATGATGCAGCCGAGGCCGCACACATCAACTTCTCCGGCGTTCTTCAGGACGCCTTGAAGGAAAAGCTCCATCTTGCATAAATCCCTAAGCGCTCAGCCCTTTCCGGGCAGGGCGTTTTTCTTACAGGAAAAGAAGGGGCAGCAGGGTCGCTCCCACGCTCACTACGGTGTTCCAAAATCCCGAGCGCCGGTTCTTCTTTGCCTGTGCCTCGCTGGCCGCCTGATTGTACACGCTCTGATAGTAGTTGCGCTGGTTCTCCCAGTTCTGGTAGTTGGTCTGGTATTTCTCGTAGTCCTGCGCCTCGGCCTGCTGGTATCCGCTCAGCTGGCTCTGCAGGTCGCTCTTTTTCTGGGTGTACTGGTTCAGTGCCTGGCTGTACAGCCCGTTCGTGGCATTGCTCAAGCCTGCCATAGCATTCTGGTAGGCGCTCTGGCCTGCCTGTGTGCCATAGCTCGAGCCGTACCCGCCCGAGATGGCGCTGGCGTTGGCCTGCGCGTTCTCGTTGGCCAGCTTTGCCTGTCGGGTGTAGCTGTTCTTGTACTGCTCGTAGGCCGCATCCCGGGTGGGGTCATAGCTGAAATCCTTCATCCCGTCCAGCTGACCCATCACGCCATCTATCCTGTCTTTGTATTTGCTGGTGTAGTCTTCCGGCTTCTTCGCCTCCCACTCCTCCAGCTGCGCTCTTGCGTTGCTCAAATTACTCATTTCAGCTTCTCCTGTAAGTCCCCCGAGAGATTCTCGGTGTCAATGTTGCTCAAAATATATTCCAGCTGCTCCTGCATCTGGTACAGATAATTCCTCAGCTCCCGGGCGCTGTCCGCGTCCAGTTTTTCCAGCCTCGGCATGGAGATCTTCGAAAGCCCTACGATACTAGCCATGTCTCGGTACACCTCCGTTCACTCTTCCACCCTCGCTGCTGCTCAGCGTCATGGCGATGCTCCTCACTGCGATCTGCCCTTTTCCGGTCAGGCGCAGCCGCATGGTGTCGTGACGGGTCGGGACGAAGGGCAGGTTCACTCTCACACGCTTCCCTGCGGTGTCCACCCGGCCCATCTCCTGCCACTCGCCGCCGTCGAAGCTGGCCCAGAGCGTCACCACAGTCCGCTCCATCGCGTCCAGCCGCACCGTCACCCGGCTGCAATACTTGTCGTCCGGGCTCCCGATTCCGATGTCACCGGTCACAGCCTCGTATTCCACCGTGTCCTCTTCGCCACTGGCCTCCCGGCTTCCGTCTGCGGCCCAGATGGCCTCTTTGTCCCAGAGATAGAGCTGTCGCCCGGTGCTGCACATGGCCCAGCCGGTGGCGTCTTCCTCGTGCCAAAGCCCTTTCTCAGTGTCGTATACCAGCAGCCGCTGCCCGCCGGAGCTTTCGGTGTGCAGATAGTACCGGCCCACCAGTCCGCCGGCGGCGGCTCTCGTCACATGGCTGAGGCGTTCTTCGTCCAGCGAGGCCGACACCTTGGTGGGCAGGCTGCCGTCCCACGCCATGACGCCGTCCATCGAGAGGTAGTACAGCGTCTCGTTGATGACGCAGAGACTCTGGTGCGCACCTTTGGCCACGCCCGAACACTGGATGCTGCTCATCTGGTAGTCGCTGGGCTTGGTGCCGTACAGCTTGTGCAGACCGTTCTCCTTGAAGAAAAGCACGTATCCCATGCAGGTAGCCGCACCGGTAAAGGCCCCGTCGCTGCCCACAGTCACGGCGTAGCTGTCCGCTGCCGTTCCCCGGTAGGAGAACCAGTTGGTGGCGTCGCCCAGCTTGCAGGCATAGATGACGTTTTCGGTGCTCGAGCAGCCCCATACACGGTTGTTGTGCTCCGTCAGCCAGTCGAGATCCGGCACCCGCCGCTGGGCCGTCACGTCCGGGAAAGGCCCGTCGAAGGTCTGGGTGGTCTTGCCGTCCATGGCCGTCCACACCACGCTCTGGCCTGTCACCACGCAGGTGCCGTAGTACAAAACGCTCTCGATGTCCGGCGCGATGGAGAGGATAACCGAGTCTCCGGCCACGTCGTCCACCACTACGTCCCCGCTGAAATCAGAAGAGTAAGCATTCTTCACCACAGATGGGATGCCCGTCAGCGTCACAGTGTCCCCGGCTTTGAAAGCTTCGCCCAGCCCCTTGCAGGTCACGCGGCAGTAGTTCAGTAGAATGTTCTGCCAGCCGCCCGCTGTGCTGTAAAGCTTCAGGGCGTCGCGGTAGCTCCACGGGGCGTCTTCGGCCTGTTTGAGCCAGACATCGCCGTTCTCCGGGCTTTCCGGTTCGGTCGCACCGAACAGATTCGGCGTGTACACTACACCGGCAGCATCGCAGGGGGTCACGGTCAGGCTCACTCCGCCCTGCTGCCAGCTGGACCCCAGCGCACTCAGCGTTCCGCTCACAGTATCAAAGGACATCTTGTCCGGCCAGATGAGCACCTTGGTCCCCATACCCACCAGTCTCTTCTCGTCGTTGGTTAGAGCGTCCTTCAGCTCCACAGTGGCGCTGCCGTCATCCGGGGCGTAACGCAGGGTCGTGCCTTCCACGGTCACAAGACCGTTCAGATGGTACATCCCGTTCAGCCCGGCTGCTTCCCGCACCTTCCGCCGGGGCTTGCGGGTCTCGAGTGCCGGGTATCCTCGTGAAGAAAAGTTTTTCTCTTCGCTCAGCTCTGCCTCGCTGCACGCATATCCCTCATTCAGCCCACCGAATACCCGCAGCAGCTGCCGCTGGCTGTTGATTTGATTCAGACTTGTGCTTATCATTTCATCCTCCCTCCGGGTTCTCGTTCTTATTCCAATCGGAGAAACGAGAAAAAAGCGTTTAGCGAAGCGGCTAGCTTTTTTCCGTTTCGACTTCTCCTTTGGGGTCTGAAAGGGGCGAGCAGCCCCTTTCTCGTGGATCCAGCGCGTCGAAATCGCTGGTGGTTTTCTGGTTCTCTTTTGGCAGCAAAAGAGAACATATCTCACGTTAAAAGTTTCTCGCCGCCTGCCGGCATATAGTTCCGCCTCACCCACACCGCAAACTCCTGCACATAACTCGTGTAGAGCTGCAGCTCATTCGCCGCCCGGGCCGTCTCGCCCAGTGCAAGGTCCATCTGCGCAGCCAGCCAGTGGGGATAAAGCGCTTCTGCCGCACAGCAGGCCAGCAGCGGGGTGTCATATTCCAGCCCGTCGTTCCACAGAATATCTGCGCCCTTGTCCTCAAAGTCGCCGCCGGTCTGGCTGCGCTCCACGATGTTCCGGCGCATCCCGCTGTCTGCCTGCCGCAGCCATAGCTGCTTCAACCGGTTCTCAAAATAATTGTTCGGCCTCAGCTCATCAGCCATCTTTATCGCTTCGCCTGCTGTCATAAAAAAACCTCCAAAACAAAATCCCCCGGCGCAGCAAGCGCCTGCAAGCTGTACCGGGGGAAATATCAAATGGTCATCATCTGGGTTCCGGCCGCCGCCTGCATGGCCTGACTCTTCCGGGCCGCTTCGGCGTCCTGTTTGATGCTGTGTTCCAGCACCTCGGCCACAGCCTTCGGCACCTTCACGTCCATGCCGCGCTGGATGAGGTAGCTGTCGCCGTTGACGCCCACGAACACCGGTGCCGAATAGCGGTCGTCATCCTTGAACAGATGGATAGTCACCATGCCGTCGTCCTTCTCTTCGGCCTTTGCTTCGGTCTTCTCCACAGTCTCCACCGCGTTCTCCACGGCCTGGGCCGCAGGTTCTTTCTTCGTAGCCATAGTATTTCCTCCTTAGTTTGCCTTCGCCTTCGCGCTGTACTTCGGGCTGATGCTCTCGATGCGGACCATGTACTGCTCACACAGACGTTCCGCAGTCTTGATGGCCTTCCAGCCCACGGATGCGCGCTGGTTCAGCGGGTCTTCGCCCGCACCCAGCTGCTTGACGATGTGCTGCAGGCCGCCGCCCTCCACCTCGGTCACAGCGTAGGCATGAGCTGCCAGCACCAGAGTGCCAAACACGGCCAGACCACTCGGGCAGCCGCTGCCGGTCCAGATCTTCGCCTCGCTGGTCTCGATGAAGCGCACACCGGCCAGCTTGCCGATCTCACCGTTGTAGATGTTCTCAGGGGCAGCATACTTGTGGACGTCGATCCACTCCGGGTTGCGGCGCAGATCATAGGCCACATAGGGGTGGACGATAGCAACGTAACTCTCGCCGATGGCGTCGGCATTCTGGGCTTTCAGGGCAGTGGCCGCCTGGTCGATGAGGTCGGGCGTCAGCACACTGGCGGTGGTCAGATTTGCGCGGCTGGTCACGGCGGTGTCGCCCGCCGGCGCGTAGATGACGTTGGTGCCGCCTGCCAGCACCTCGCGGGTCACGGTGTCCAGCGTGCGGCCCGCCTGAGATGCCAGTACCTTGGTCGCCTGAGTGATGTTGTTGTCGATGGCGGTCAGCTGCAGCACGTCGGTGATGGCTGCCCAGCCGCCGTACTGCTTCACGGTGGCGGTCAGGGGGGTGACGGTCAGGGCCTGAGCATTGGGAGTCACGCCCTCGGTCAGCGGCTCGGTGGCCTTGGGCAGGCTCTCGTACTTGCGGAACTCGATGGTCTTGCCGTTGTTGGCCGGGATGGGGTACTTGTCGCCGAACTGGTCATGCACCAGCAGCGGCTCCGCCTGATCCAGCAGACGCTTCTCGTAGTAGGTCTTCATTTCGGCGCTCATGCCGGTCGCGCCGGTGTGGTTTGCAGGCTGCGCAAACAGCTGCAGATTCATGTGGATTTTCATTTGTGTGCTCCTTTCGTGTCTTGCTTTATTGAGAGGCTTCCGCTTTCCGGATCTTCCCTCAAGAACGGTGAGAGGTTTTCTTTCGGTCGGCAGCGCCTTTCGGTTAAAAAGTGATGATCTGTCCCCGCATGGCGCGGCGTTCCAGCTCTTCGCACTGGGCAGGCGTCAGCTTGGAGACGTCGGTCTTCAGCACCGCCGCGCCGCCGGGGTTGGTGCCGTTCTCGCTGGGCCGTGCGCCCCGCTGGCGGATCCGGGCTTCCACGCCCTTCTCTACGGTCTTGGCCGTCTGGGTGGTGCGCCGGGCCATGATGTCGTCGAAATAGCGGGCCTTGTAAGCGTCCTCCATCTTCACGCCCAGCTTGAGCATCTGGGCAAAGTCCGGGTCAGCCAGCGCCATCTTGATGTCAAAGCCCGGGTCCTCGGCCCGGATGCGCTCCGCAGCGGCGTCCCACTCCTGCTGGATGGCTTCCATCTTTGCGGCCTCTGCCCGCTGCTGCTCAGCGGCGCGGTGCTTGGCGTTCTCGCTTTCCAGCGCGTCCATCTCCTTGGCCAGCTGGACGCTGATACCCTTCTTCATGGCCATGTCTTCGTAGTAGGCGTCATCCTTCACCACGCCGCCCTCCACGGCCGCAGCCAGTGCCTCGTAGTCGCCGGGAGCAGTGCCGTACTTCTGGCCCAGAGCGTTCAGGATACGCCCCACCGGCCCCTGCTCGTTCAGGATGCTGTCGTAGGCTTTCTGGGTGGCCTGCACGATCATCTCGCCAAACTCCCGGTTGTACTCGCCCCGCATCAGTTCGCCAAACGCTTTCCGGTGTGCCTCCGGGTCGGTGCCGCTCTTGTCTGCCGCGCCGTCCTGTTTCTCGCCTTCAGCAGCATCTTTCTCCGCGTCCGGCTCTTCCGCCGGGCTCAGCATCTCGTCCACCTCAGCGGCAGCAGTCTCCCGGCCTTTGCCCTGGACGGGGGCAGCCGCAGCCTTTTCTGCCGCCGCAGAGGCGGCACCATCGCCGCCAGCAGCCGCTGCACCGTCGCCACCCTCCGCAAACAGCTGCAAATCGAAAGGCTCCGCTACATCAGAAGCAAACAGCTGCAAGTCCACCGCCGGGCTGCACTTGCAGCTCTTCTTGAAGTTCACATTCTCCGGGTACTGTTCGGCCAGCAGGTCCAGACCGTCGGCCACAAGCTCGAACTTGTCCCGCATGAGGACGCTGTCGCCCGCCTCCACATTCACTACCGGGCCTTCCTCGCCCTGATAGATGCAGCTCGAGGTGTGTTCGTCCTCCGCAGCGCTGTACGCCAGCGTCTGCATCAGGCAGCTCACCGCAGCACATACGATGTCCTGTCCCGCCGGGGCATACCCCGCGTGGCCCTCGGCCCTCATCGTCAGCTTCCCGCCCTCCGGGTCTGCCACATAAATAATTTTGATCATGTAGAACCTCCTCACTTATTCGGGTTGTTGATGTTCATTGCCCTCTCGGCAGCTTTCGTGGCCAGCGGGTTGGTCCCGCCGCCCACCTGTCCGCCCAGAGAGTTCGTTACCGTTTTTGCGCCGGCCTCTCCGCCGCCCCCGCCGCCGGTCATGGCAGCGGCAGCGGCCCCGGCCTGCTCGCTCAGGTTCGAGCCGTTCTGCTGGTCGATGACCGCCGCCATCTGCTGGATCTGTGCCATCGCCTGCTGCAGCTGCTGGTACAGAGTGCCGTTCTGGGCCACCCGCTGGCGCACCTTCTCGATGCCCTCGAAGTCCATCATGTCCAGACACGCCAGTGCGGCGTCCGCGTTGGCCGGGGCAAAGAATCCCAGCTGATAGCACTCCTTCGCCGTCTCGTTCTGGCTAAGGCGGCTGAAGGTGCTCTTCTTGGCCGCGCTCACCGTGATGTCGAACACCGGCTCATGGGCGCCCAGCTCCACGCCGCCCACGCTCTCCACCGGCTGCGGCCGCAGCATCTGGCCGGAAAACTCCCGGTACTCCGTGCCGCCCTGCTGGCCGGTGATCCGGTAGACGCGGCTCTCGTCGTAGAACTGCCGCATCAGGTCGATGATGAAGTAGCATTCTTTTGCAAAGGAGCGGTAAGAGCTCTTCAGCATGTCCCGGCTCAGTTTCGAGCCTGCTTCCTGTAATGCTGCGATGGCCGAGGCCGCCGTCAGGCCGCTGGTCGCGCCGCCCTGGTTCACGTCCCGGTTTCCGCTGATCTCCTTCAGCTCTGCGACGCGGTTCTGCTGGTAGGCGATGGTGTTGGAGGGCAGCGGAGCCGTCTCCAGCTCCATAAAGCCCCGCTCGTCCAGCCGTCCCGTGATGTGCACCACGTCTTTCGCTGTGTCCAGCAGCTCGTCCTCGTTCACGCCCGCCGTGTCCGAGATAAGGTAGCGTTTCTTGGCCGCTGCCAGCGTGTTCTCGTCCATGGCCTGCGTCATCCGGTCGATGGTGTCCTGGGTGTCCTTCATCACGTCGATGTACCCAAAGCCCGCCGGGCTGTTCTCTTCCACAAAGAGCGGGTCGAACACAAAGGGGTATTTTCCGTGGTCGTAGAAGCCGGTCTCGGCCATCGCCGGGTCGTTCTCACTGGCGTAGAGCACCACGCCGTTGCAGAACTTGCAGTAATGCACCACGGTCTGACCGCCGGGCTTCTCCCGCTTGTAATACCAGTCCACCACCACGCTCTTTTCGCTGGTGTCGATGTTCTGGTCGCTGACGTACTGCCCCACAGTGATGCCGTTGCTGCCCGCCTTGCCCTCCAGCTGAGGCCACCGGGCCGTCAGACGGTCGTTGTCAGCCAGCGCCAGCGAGAAGAAGTTGGCCGAGTCCTGGATGTCCTCCACCCCCGGCTCCCAGTAGAGCATCAGCAGATCCATGCTCCGGATGGCGATGTCCCCAAGGCCCTCCCGCAGCGCCGGGTCCCAGAAGATGCCCTTGACGCCGGTACCCTGCTTGAGCTTGCGCCACCAGGTGTCGCTGTACACGCTCTCGTAGTCCGCCTGTTCCAACACCACCGGCAGAATGTCGGAGAGGAGCTTCGCCGTCTCCTCGTCGTCCTGCGCCCTCGGCAGCACGTTCGGCTCCGGGTAGTTGTCCATGGCGTCGGCGTGTTTGTTGGCGATGGAGTTGAACAGCCACCCCGTGCTGGGGGCGCGTTTGCCCTCCATCACCCGGTTGCCGTACTGTTTCCAGTGGCCCAGCTTGTACCATTCCTCGTTGTCGATGATCCGCTTGTCGAGACTGGCTTTGGCCGACTTGTACTTTTCGAGGATGGCCATCGCCTCGCTGATCTCCTTCTCGCCGATAGCCGGTTCACCATCCAGCACCCCGGCCAGACTCTCGCCGCCGGGGCTTTCATCTGCTGTCAGGTCAAGCTCTTTTTTACCAAATTCCATCCCATTTTCCTTTCCGCGTTCCTGTTCATATCCTCATAAACCTCGTCTTGTCCTTCCTCGGATCCATATCCAGCGGGTCGTCCAGCATGGGCGGCGGCTGGGTGTGCTTTGCGGCGCTGATGGGGTTCTCCATCAACACATACCGGCACTCGTCGTAGATGTGATCCTCCTGGGTGGTGTCGATGTCCTCCACATTGCTCTCGTCATAGACGAGGTTCGGGATGGTGCGGATGAAGTGCTTGCAGGTGTTGAAGACCTGCAGCATCGGCCTGCCGTCTTCGCTAAAAGCCAGCCGGTAGTGGAACTGCATCTTTCCCGCCAGACGGGTGTGGTCGCCGGGCATCCAGTGCAGAAAGTTCGGACTTTTCTCCTGCATGTCCGCGATGCTCTCGCCCCGGCTCTCGTCAAAGATGGCCGGGTCGGCCACGCCCAGGATGACCCGGCCTTTCAGTAGCGGGTCATTTTCCTCTGCCTCCCGGATCATCCGTGCCTGTTCCATCGGGTCCTTTCTCAGGCCCTCGTTGGGTGTGCCGGTGCAGCCGTAAAGCTCCTTGATACGGTAGAGCCGCCCGCGCTCGTCCGCTGCATACCACCCCACCGAAAACGGCTTCGAGAAACCGAAGTCGTATCCCCGCCATATCTTCCAGTGTTCCGGGATGGGAAACGGTTCGATGACGTGGGTCCAGCGCTGGTCCTTGTAATGGTTCGGGTCGTTCCGCCACTCGGTGAACACCTGCCCCGAAAAGCTGTCCCAGTTTCCGTAGAGCAGCGCCTGCTTTTCGGCCTCCGGCAGCGAGGCCAGTGTGCCGATGTAGCCCGGGTCATTTTCCAGCAGCGCCGGGTTGTCAAAGACAGTGGACGGGATAAAAATGCGGGTGCGCCGCCGGGTGATCTCCTCCCCGTCCGGCGCTTTCACCTTCACCATCTGCACCATCCGCGTCCCGGCAGGTGCCGGACTGATAAACCGTGCCTTCACCCAGCCATGCCCCACGCCGCCGGGGTTGGCCGTGGCCCGGATATAGACCCGGGTGCCGGGGCCGGAAGGGCGGTTGCGGCTCATGACATAGCTGTATTCGTCCCAGGTAAAGTGGGTCAGCTCATCCACACCGATAAAGTCGAACGCTTTGCCCTGATAGTTGTACTTGTCCTGCGTGTGGTTCAGGCTGCCGAAGTAGATCTTCGCCCCGCTGGGGAAGGTCCAGCAGTGGCTCGAGCCGTTGTACCTCGCTTTGGGAAATACCGGCTTGTAGTACCGCATGGTCTTGTCGATGAGCTCCGAAAGCTGCGGGTAGGTCTTGCGGAGGATGAGCGCCCGGTAGTGTGGGATATGTACCTGCCGCAGTGCCTCGATGATCAGTGCGTCGCTCTTCCCGCCACCAGCAGCGCCCCCATACAGAGCTTCGTCCTCGGTGCGCGCCATAAAGGCTGCCTGCCTCGGCTGCGGCGACCAGATCACGGGGCGTCCGTGATATGTTTTATGCTCCATCCACCATCACCTCCGGCCCTTTTTCTTCCCGGCCCTCGGCCCCGATCTCCACCAGCGGTGGGGCATCGCCCTCGCTCTGGCTCTGGCTGGGTACCATTGCCGCAGCCTTTTCGGCCACGGTCATCAGCACGGTAGCCATCGCGGCGGCGTTCTTATCGCTCATCACGCGCTCACCGTACCGCTCGAGCTGAGCGTCCAGCAGTTTTCGCTCTTCGCTGTCCAGCTGCCGGTCGTAGCTGTCCTCGGCAGCGTACAGCACAAGCCCCGTCTCCGTGGCGTCCGCCAGCTCTTCGGCATCACTCTTGAGCAGTGTGCCTACCGCAAAGCAGCGGGCGCGGGTGTCCTCGTCCAGTTTCCGGTGGAGCTTGGCCCGTACCTGCGCGGCCCGCTGGCTCTCGTCCACACGGCTCTGCAAATAGCTCACCTGCGCCCTCGCCCCGAGGCTGGCCCGGATCGCTATCTCCCGCGCAGCAGCCTGCCGCTCTTTTGCAAAGGCGTCGCTCCGGTCGGCTTCCTCGGCCATCCAGCTGCGGATGGTGCTCTCCGGTACGCCGTACCGCCGGGCTACCGCACAGATGGATCCAGACGACAGCATGGCCATCAGCACCTCGGCCCGCACCTTCGGCGGGTACTTCCGCCCCCGCTGGGAGCCCTTTACCGTGTTTTTGCAATATGCCCGCTTGGCCACCGCTCTGCCTCCCCTCTGTCACAAGGCCCTCGCTTTTGCGCTTCGCCGGGCCTGTTTTGTCTCTCTCAGCCTACCACGCCTCACGGCCCAAAACTACTGCGGACATTTTGCCCGCAGTAGTTTTGCAAGGTCTCGCCGCGGGCGAGCACGGGTTGCGGCTCCCAGCGTCTGCTGCGCTCCCGCTTGCATCCTGCTGGCCGCTGCCCCAGCCTCGGCTCCCTGTTTCCGCCACTGGCGGCGGTCGCCTCCGCTGCGGACATTTTGCCCGCAGTAGTTTCTTGTACGGCAAACAGACTGGGTCTCCCCAGCCTCATCACGCTATGCCAATGCTATACCAACGCTATAGCAGCCCTTCCGCCGCCGCGTAGATGGCCACGGTGCTCAGCGCCTCCAGCTCCTTGTGGTAGTAGGTCGTCCGCCCGATGTGCAGCCTTGCCACCACTCGCTCCTCTGGCATCCCGTCCAGATACCGCATCTGCAAAAGCCGTTTGCACACCGGGTCTGCGGCTGCGTAGTAGTCCATCGCCAGGGCGATCACCCCCGCCCAGTCGCTTTTCCCCTGCCCGCAGGCCCTCAGCCCGGCCCGCACCCGCCGTTTCTGCTCCCTGGTCAATCCCTCGCCGCCTTTCTTCCGCGCGCGTCAAAACGCAAAATACCGGTACTTTGTCTGTCAGGTGCGAACTTTCGCACCCTCCCGCTTCACCATCACCACATAGCAGCGCAGCTCGTCTGCGTCCCAGCCCTCTTTTTCGTCGCCCGGCGCGTCCGGCTCCGGCACGACGCACCGCACAAACTTCCAGCCCGGGTATCTCTGCTCCCACCAGTAGGCGTTGTCCTTGCAGTCGGTGCAGCCTTTGCGCAGCTGCTTGCGGCTCCATCGGGTGTCGTTGGGGGTGTGCTCCACCGGCAGTGTCAGATTCCGCGTCTCATACCACCGCATCTGCCCGTGCTTCTCGAAGTAGGTGATCAGGTCATCCAGCCTGTTTTGCAGGTTCAGCCGGTCAGCGTTGGCTGTGCCGAGGCTCTCCACGCTGCCGTCCGGCCAGCGCACGGCCCATTTGTCTTCCAGCAGCTGCCGGAACTCCGCATTCTGCCGCATGGTCAGCCCTTTGCACTCTATCAGCAGGTGATGGTGGTACCGCCCGCTCTTTCGCCCGCAGCCGGTCAGGCCCATGACCCGCAGCTCAGCGCCCGGGCCGTACAGTTTTGCGATGGCAGCTTTCACCCGGCGGATGTAGTTGCGCAGATCCCGCTGGGCCTGCTCCATGCTCTCCGGCAAAAAGGTGTCTATGTAGGTCAGGGTCAGATAAAATCCCAGCACGGTAAAGTTTGCGTTGGCTTTCTGTACCCTCCACCGGTGTGCGTGCTGGGCGTTCCGCTTTTTCTGCCGCTCGCTGCTGGGTCTCGCCTTCTTCCGGCGCTTGGCTGCGTGCTCCTCCGGTGTGATGTGGTAGAGGTCCACCTCCATGTACCCCTCTCCGCAGATTGTTTTCTTCTCCCGGGTGTAGGTCTGCTTCACGTTGTACCCTCCTGCTGGCGTAAACTTCCTGTGTATATTTCTCTATTCCGGTCATCACTGTCACAGAAATAACGGGTATACTAGCTCCCCAAAGCGCCCGCCCGGACGCTTTATTTAAGAGAGGTTTGCAACGGTGTACAAAGGGAACATAATAAAAAACTTAATAATGGACTGCCAATCTTACACAAAGTACCGCCCAAACGAGACTACGGGCGGTATTTTTGTATCATGGCGGAGAAAGGAGGAACTTCCCACGGGGGCTTGACTGAAAAGTCGAGCCCCATTTTTCATGCCCAAAAACAGGAGGTAAATGCTTATGGCAGATGATAAAACCACAAAAACGCCGGAACAGCCGGTAACGGATAGCGGGCCGGGCAAGGAAACACCGCCTACTCCCCCAAAAGAGCCGGAGAAAGTTTCCGTTTCCCCGGAGCCGGAAAAAAAGACGGAACCAGAGGTAAAGAACCCACAGGTTTCTGTCTATAACTTCACTGAAATTATGAAGGAAAAGAAAGCCGAGGAACGGGCGGCAGCTCCCGGCGGGGAAAAGCCTGACCCGGCAAAAGCGGAGAAACCGGAAAAGCAGCCGGAGGCTCCGAAGAAAGCGGCGGAAAAACCCAAAGAGCCGGAACAGCCGAAGCGCCGGGGCCGTCCCCCGAAAGCAGATAAGGACAAGGCCGCAGCCCCGAAGACCAAAGCTCCTGCACAGAAACCGGAAAAGGCGGTCAAAAAGGAACCGGAGAAAAAAACGGTTCCAACGGTACAAGCCGCTCCCGCTCCGAAGGAATCCGAAAAGCCGAAGGATGCACCACGCCGGGGCAAGGAGCAGATCGTCTATATCAAGCTGAACGAGCTCCACGCCTTCAAGAACCATCCCTTTGAGGTCCGGGATGATGAAGAAATGCGGGCTATGGTGTCCAGCGTCAAGGACAAGGGCGTGACTCAGCCCGCTATCGTCCGTCCCCGTGAGGATGGCGGCTATGAGATCGTGTCCGGCCACCGCCGTCAGAAAGCCAGCGAGCTTGCCGGGTATGCGGATATGCCCTGTATCGTCCGAAACCTGACAGACGATGAAGCCATCACACAGATGGTCGAGGACAATCTCAACCAGCGTGAAGAAATCCTCCCCAGTGAGCGGGCCAAAGCCTTGAAAATGCAGCTTGAGGCTATCAAGCACCAGGGCTCCCGCACTTCGGGCCAGATTGACCCGAAGGACGCAGGCAAACGCTCCAACGAGATTGTGGCCGAGCGCAATAAGATGGCGGTCAAGCAGGTGCAGCGGTATATCCGTCTCAATGAGCTGGTTCCCGACCTGATGAAGCTGATGGATGAAAAAAAGCTGGGTTTTACTACGGCGGTGGAGCTTTCCTATATCGGCAAGAAGAACCAGAACTATATCGCCGTCGCCATTGACAGCCAGCAGTCCTCGCCTTCACAGGCGCAGGCAAAGCGTATGCGTGAGCTGGACGAAAAGAAGCTGCTCAACGGGGATGTGATTGACGGCATTATGATGGAGGACAAAAAGGAGGTAGACAAAGTGATTTTGACAGGTGCGGAACTGAGCAAGTATTTCGGCAAGGAAACTACGCCGAGGGAAATGAAGGACCAGATTATCAAGCTGCTGGACGACTGGAAGGGCCAGCAGAAGGAACACGAAAAGCCGGAGAAGAAAAACGAACAGGAAAAGTAAGCCGAAACCTCGGGTCAACGTGGCCCGAGGATTGCGGGGCTCTGCCCCGCGCCCCGAAGCTCTGGAGATATAAATGATTCCCCGTCGCCAGTTATTCCGTAGCATAGCCGGGAAAATCAGTCAAGGGCAGCGCCGCCGCAGGCGGTGCCAGAGGCACCCTTGACGGATTTCTCCCGGTTATGCTTTTTCCCGATCAAGCGACGGGGATAAAAATTCTCCAGAGCCGTTCCCCTTCCCGGGGGAAGGGGCGGAGGGGTTGGGCAAACTCTTGCTTTTCCCTAAATCAAAACAGAAATGGAGGCTCAACCAATGAAACGACCTTTAGCGTACCTGACCGCCGCATGGAGCGGCGAGCCGGATGTTGATATGGAGCTGGCGGCCCACTACTGCCGCCTTACTTATGAGGCGGGCTTTTCCCCAATCTGCCCGCTCTTGTACCTGCCGCTGTTTTTGAATGACAGCGTTCCCGAGGAACACAAGGCCGGGATTGATATGCGCCGGGATATGCTGCGGCGCTCCCATACCCTGATCGTCTGTGGCAGCGTTGTGGACGAGGATGTAAAAAACGATATTGCGGTTGCCGGACGGCTGGGCATTGCGGCGACAACGCTGGAAGGGGTGCTTGCCGTGAAGGGACACGGCACCCCGGGCCATGCCGGACATTAAGCTGGGAAGCCTTTTCGACG
>ENA-ORCM01000694-ORCM01000694.1-human-gut-metagenome-genome-assembly--contig:-NODE-694-length-31696-cov-5.256713_pt1 | contig 31696 bp, 30 predicted proteins | sample MGYA00242906_ERZ507928 | MGnify/ENA primary metagenome ERZ507928 (study PRJEB26167, sample SAMN06115497) | human gut metagenome | host: Homo sapiens | place: China:Shanxi | collected 2015-05-07...
CAGTCAAAGCATTGCAGACTATTGAGGAAATCGAAAACTATGATTATACGGTCGGTTATCCGGTGAAACTTAGCTTTCCCGGGTAACCAGTCTTGAAATTGTATGCTTCAATTTCTTCTTTTGTGTATAGCTGATTGATAGAGTTTATATGCCTTTGTGTCGTATCATAGCACGCAAGGGCATATAACTCTATCTGTTGTAACATATAAATAGCCTTTTCGACAGGCAAAACAAACAGAGTATCACCCAGCCAGATATTTGTTTCAGATCGTCCGGATGCCTTTTCGATTGCAATAGAGTTCATAAGACCTACGCGAGTAGCTTTATTCCACCATCCATGCGTATTATCTATACAGAACTGATTCACCATGTCAGAGGAATCATATAGACTTAATTCATTGAGCTTGTGTGCTCTAATCTCTTCGATGTCGTACTCATATTCTACCAAAATCGGGTATCCATTCTTACTTTCAACTATCAGTAAACCGTTAGACTGCCCATCTAATAGCTGATTGTAATGCTCATCCGTTATTTCTACTGAACCGTCTACCGGTTCATCGTAGAATCCATTTTTCCAATACTTCATAATATTTGTTTTTTAGTTATTTCCAGCGACCGATCGCAAACCAGTCCCATGATTCTTGTGATAATCCAGTAGTACCCCCACTTGCATAATTTCTATTCAAATAAAATCTACTAACTGTTTTATTTATTGCCAAAGGAGATGATGAATATACGGCGGAGTCACTACTAGGCTTATATACAGTTGCAAATATTTTATATTCAGTATTATAAAAAGATGTAGGCATAGTCACACTATACGAAGCTGTAGATGAACCTCCAACTCTGCCCCATTGTACAAGTAATCCATTATTAAATTTTGCATAACCGTTCAAGGATAGGTTTACGCTTATTGCGTTCGATAGATCAGCTAAAGCATACGTAGTCCCGAGAGAACTTAGTAGCGTTTTTTCGTCTTGGGTCATAAACTTTCTTGACGTGCTTTCTTCAATCATTGATGCAGGATGAGAAGCCGGATGAGAGTAATTATTAGCTCCTGCCGCTATTCCGTCCAGTTTTTCCCGTTCCTCGTCCGTCATAAACCTGTGTGTGGCATCTTCATTTATTTCTGACGCTGCATGCTTATGCGAAGCAGGTGCATAATTACCAACCGGTTGATATACTCCTGAATGGTTATGGTTTCCTGCCGCTTTTCCATTCCAATTTGTTTTATCAGAATCTGTTACAAATCGGTGTGTAGCATCCTCGGTCACATCTGTTGCTGTATGCTTATGTGAAGACAGTGCATAATTACCTTTAGGTTGATATGCTGAATCGTGGTTATGATTACCTGCAGCTTTACTGTTCCAGGTCTCTTTTTCCGTGTCAGTAACAAAGCGGTGAGTACCATCAGGAGTTATATCCGTTGCTCCGTGTTTATGCGAACTCGCTGCATAACTTCCTGCTGGCTGATAGACCCCTGTATGAGTATGATTCGACGGAGACGCACCAACTTCGGAAGCTGTATAGGATGGTTTACTTGCAGCCTTCGCCCATGCAGGTACATCGCTTGCCGGCATCGAAGTTGGAAAATCACTTATTTCAGACTTCTTGTGAGTATGCGCTTTCGGTACACGTGTGTCACTTAACCGGGCATCATTTCCCTCGCATACGGTTCCTTCTGCACTACCAAAATTCTTATTAAAGGCAGAGTTTTTAGTGAATGCAGGTTCGTATGTACCTGCATGATTGTGATTAGATGGAGATGCACCTACTTCGCTTGCTGTATAACTAGGTTTACTTGCAGCTTTCGCCCATGCAGGTACATCGCTTGCCGGCATGGAGGTTGGGAAGTCGCTGATATCCGCTTTCTTATGCGTGTGAGCTAACGGAGTTCTTGCATTGCTTAACCGGGCGTCGTTACCCTCGCATATAGTCCCGGCAGTCGTACCGAAATTCTTGTTAAAGGCGGTAAGTTTAGTGATTATCAGTTCATATCTGCTATCATGGTTGTGTGTATCCAGAGCTGCTTTCAATGCCTTTCCCTGTTCGGCAGAAAGCACTTTATTAGTCCCTCCACTTGTCAGATTATTAACAATATCAGCTATATTGAGCTTCTTTCCTAACTCTGTTGCCATTGTAGCCGCAAAGTTCGGATCATTGTTCAGGGCGTTCGCTAACTCAATCAGTGTATCGAGAGCATCCGGTGCTCCGGCAACGAGTGCATCAACTGCAGCTTTCACTTTTGCGTCAACTCCTGAAACCGCATTGTTAGCCGCCAATGCAGCAGCGTTCGCATCGTCAGTGGCTTTCTTTGCTAACCCTGTTTGTATAACAGATGCATCCTTGGCTGTATTTGCTTCATCTGTCGCTTTCTTCGCTAAGGCGGTTTGAGCTTCTGATTCAGCTTTGGCAGCATTGGCCCCTGCAGCCGCAGTATTAGCCGCATCTTTAGCTGCATTAACACTACCAGCCGCAGTATTAGCCGCATCTGTAGCTTTCTTTGCAAGAGCCGTCTGCTCAACAGATGCATTCTTAGCTGCATTCGCATCATCTGTTAATTGCTTGACAAGAGCAATCTGTCCGGTGGCTTCTTCTGTTGCTTGCGTCATTTCCTGCACAATACCGGCATACTCTGACTTGCGTTGAGACTCTGCTTCGACACGCTCCGTTTCGGCATTTACACGCTTAGTCTCATTTGATCCGCGAGTACCTTCAGCGGTTTTACGCTCATCTTCATTCTGCTTTCTCTTATTTTCTTCTGACGAACGAGAAGTTTCAGACGTAGCGCGGGAAGTTTCAGCAGCCTTTCTCTTGTTTTCTTCTGATACCCGGCCTGTCTCCGCTGACTTGCGGGCTGCTTCGGCAGATACACGTTCGGATTCGACGGTAACACGGTTAGATTCGGCAGCCACACGCGAGGTTTCATTTGTTTCTCTTGTCGCTTCATCTGTTTTCCGCTTATCCTCGGCAGAAACACGGGTAGATTCAGCGGTAGAACGACCTGTTTCAGCGGTTTTCCGTTTATCTTCTTCCTTCACACGTTCCGATTCAGCAGAAGAACGACCTGTTTCAGCGGTCTTACGTGCATCTTCATTGCTTTTACGTGTTTGTTCATCCGAGACACGTTTATTTTCTGTATCAACACGTCCGGATTCAGCAATTACCCGTTTACCTTCAGCAGTTACGCGGGCCGCTTCTTCCGACTTACGCGCATCTTCATTTTGCTTTCTTATATTCTCGGCAGAGGAACGTCCGGTTTCAGCCGTAACGCGTTCTGTTTCGGAAGTCTTTCTTTTATCTTCTTCGGACACACGGGAAGTTTCGGCAGATTTACGTGCTGATTCGGAAGCTACTCTCTCGGCTTCTGCTGTTCCTCTTCCTGTTTCGGAATCTTTTCTAACCTGCTCGTTAGCTTCTCGTGTACCTTCAGCGGTAGCACGTTTCTTTTCTGCATTATCCCGTGCAGTTTCCGCAGTAGATCGTCCTGTTTCAGCGGTCTTACGTGCATTCTCATTAGTGATACGCACTGATTCAGCAGCTTCCCGGGCTTGCTCTTCACGGGAACGATTCGTTTCGGCTGTCTGCCTGGATTGTTCGGAAGCATTACGACGGGATTCGGCTGTTTCACGGGCTGATTCATTGCTTTCAACAGTTGCTTCTAATTGCCGCATATCGGTAGTAGCTGTTTTTGCATCACTCGTAGCCTTGAGCATATTATCCAAGGCAGTTTGAATCTTCTCTAAACCAAATTTAAGGCTAGTCTTAACTCCGTTGATTACTCGGTAGCCGATAGTGAAGAAGCCTTTCATGTCGCTGGCTTCGTTCAGTTCTGATATTTTTTTCTTCTTTAATGGCATAGCAAATCAATTTAAATCTATATAAAACTCTCCGTCCTCTGTTATGATAAATTCGCCCGCTTCGGATGAAAGCAAGAACTCCGTTTCTCCGATCCGGAAGCTGGTAAATACGAGTTTCAAAGTGAACTCCCACCATACACCGTTATTTAGCATGAAATCATTCGTCTGACAACTCTTATAATAGCAGGGATAGCTTTCACTCCATTCATCACAATAAAATATACGTTCCGCATCGGAATACTCATATCCTTCATCATCTGTCTTAGCGGATAGCCGTGTTAAATCATAGAGTAGGGCATCGCGATTACGCCAGAATGCTTCAATTGTCCCGGTCCGCATCAGGCATTTGAGAGATACTTCTTTGGTTTGGAATTTCACAACTTCACCATCGTAGATTGCCCCGTCTTGACGCTTGAAATTCTGTAATAGGTTCTTTTTTACCGTCGGAGCCTTTAGTATTTCAGCATTGCTACCTTGCAATACGACTACGCCATAATCGGATAAGTCTTTGTCATCAATCTCGTAACCTTTAGGCATTGGAAGCTCATTTACGGGCTCATGGTATTCGTAATCGACTTCTCGGGGGAAGTCGTTACTAAAAATAAATTTAGCAACTTCAAGGCCCGGATTAATAACATAGCTGCTTTGGGAAGACAGACGTAGATTATAAGTCCTATCGATTAAGGGAAAGTAAAATTCATGATAGCTCAAGTCAGAAAGTATATCAATCAGTCCACCAATACCCAAACTGCCTATATATGCAAACTCAATGCTTACTTCAGCCGTATCCAATGTAGGACTAGAAAGATCAAATTCCTGTCCGTCTTCTTCCGGCCAATCATTCTTGTCCGGTTCCTTCATGGTTGGAAATACTACCAGGTTATTATAACTTCCCTTTGTAATACATATGCCCAAACTGATATAAGCATCTATTCTGTCTATTAGTAATTGCCCTTTCATCGCTTAAGTGTTATACCTTTAGTGTTTAACGTGTCTATTCCCAGCTTTACAGCGTACATGAACTCTCTTATTTCCACAAGGTTAGATGTGTAATTGGAGATATCCGATAAATGGGAAACAATAGTATCATTACACCGAAGCATTTCAGCTATATTCTTATCCATATTTATGAGATATGACAGTTTCTCTGCTATTTTCTCTGTTCCTGAATTAATACTCTTAACTTCCTCATTTATAGAATAGGTATGCGAAGTCACTACAGCAAAGCTTCCATCTAGTTTGTTGGCTGAATCTTGCGACATTGAAGCAAATCCTTTCTTTGATGCCTCACGCTCATCGTCGTTATCATTCCAGCCGAACATTTCTGCCATTGCATCTCGTTTTGCTTTCATTTCATTAGAGAGCTGTTGCCCTTCTGCCTTCAGTGCATTATACTCATCTTCAGTCATACCGTCATCCATAGCATCGTTAAGTTTTTCTCTCCAAGCCATTAAGCTGTCCATGAATTCTTCTTTAAGCATAGAATTTACGATAGCATTCTTCATGTATTCTTCGAAATTGTCGGCGAAATCAGCACTATCAGCATCCATGTCTGTTAGTAGATCTTGAAAGTCAGAACGAAGAGAAGCATAATCAATAAGAGTTGTATCAGCAATTTGTTGTTCCAATACCTCTGCAACCTGTCCGACACCATTTGCGATTTTATCGGCAAATTTCTGCGTGTCTGAATCTAGTTGAGACCAAAATATGCCGGCGTCCGATTGTAACTTAACAAGTTGTTCATCCGTTAAATCGAACAAACCAGTCATACGACCACCCATCTTCTTTTTGAACTCGTCAACAGACATTCCTAATGCTTTTGCAGCCTGTTTCCACCCTTCACCGGACATATCATCTACTTCATCATAACCCTTTGAATGTGACTTTCCAGAAGCACCAGAATTTAGATACTGCCGACCTAATACTTTTGCATTCTCACTTTGCAATTTAATATTAGCAATAGCAGCTTCGTAAACAGCGTTTGCAGTATCTCCAGTAAGAGTTTCTGCTAGTTCTAACTGCTTCTCAATTACCCGATCAAGAATGTTGATGTAGGATTCATATGTTTCTTTTGCCTTTTCATATTTCTCGGTCGTATCATCCTTAGTGAACATATTGAAAATCTTCGTCGCTACCTGTATTACTGCACTAATAACAGCAAGAATAACAGATGCCTTCTCAACTGTACTGATAGCGTTAGCCGATGTATCTGCTGCCATTTCAACACCACTCATAGCAGTTAATGCAAAGGTCCCTATTTCACCAATCAATGAGATAATTTCACCAGCCGGTCCACCAATTGATTTTCCAACATCAGTTAATGCGTCTGATAATTCATCTAACTGTGCTTTTACATCTTTCTCTGCTTTCTTTACCTTAGCATCCTTCTGTACCACCTTATCTTTCGCCTCATTGTATCTCGAAGTCTTTTCTTTTACTTTATCCAAAGCCTGTGCCTCGGTCAGATAAGCTTTTGTGGAATCAATCTTACCAGTCTTTTCGTTGAATTTTGAGGACTTGACACCATTTTCAATTTTAGCACCACCTTTTACAGCTTCTTGAGTCTGTTTAGCATTTTCTAATTCAATTTGCGCATTAGCTAACTCTTCCTCTGCTTCTGCTAGTTCTTTCTTCTTGTCAGATAATGATTGAAACGGGTTACGTGAATCCAATTCATCCATAATTGATTGAATAGTACTAATATATTCGCGAAGCTGGTCCGGAGAAAGAACTTTGGCAGCCGTACTCTTTGCATTCTCTAATTGAGTCAGCAGAGAATTAAGAGTTTCAGAAGACGTTTCTTTCAGATTTTCAAATGCACGAACATACTCCGGAGACTCTTTCAACTTATCGTAATCCAGGCCCATCAATTCCATTCCCTTGTTTTTTGTCGCCTGGGCTATGGAACGATCAATCTGTTCTACTTGATCTGTATCTCCATTCTTTACAGCTTGTTTTCGTTGTTCCTGCAGGGTAGCAATATCTTCATTGAACTTTTTCTCAATTGCGAGACGTTGATCTGTATAATCCTGATACTGATTCAACAGTTCGGATAAGTCATCTCCACGATTATATTTAGTATTTGTAACTTCCTTTTTTTCATTAGCAACTTTATCAAATGCATCAAACTGTTTCTTTACTGGCTCTGATTTGACATATGCTGATGCATTGAAGGTTTTCTTTTTATTTTGTGGATTAGCTTCGAAAGCTGAACGAGCTTTTTCAATTTCTTGTAATTTCTTATCCTCTGCTTCACGCTCGATAGCCTGTAACTCTAGATTATGATTGAGTTTCCTTTGTCTAAGGACCTTTTCGCTACTCTCTTTGAGCTTGTTGATTTCAAGTTGTTCGAGTTCATTTGCAGAGTCCTCTTTCATACGCTGCTGCTCTCTATTCTGCTTATCTAGCAGGAGTTTATACTTCTCCTGTTCTTCACGGAGCTTGTGAGCTTGGTCGTCCTGCTTGGAAGATGAATCATAGACTTTTAATTCTTTTTCAGCTTCCTTCAGCTTCTTGATATTTTCTTTGTAGGAAGTAATAACGGCAGAATCTATCCCTTTGAACTTTCCAGCATCCATTTGCTTCTTTTGTGCTGAAGCGATTGATTCCAATGCTTTCGTAGCATCATCTTTTTGTTTTGTCCAAAAGGCTTTATTTTGAATGGCTGCTTTTTCTTCTTCTTTCTTTTGTTCTTCCTTTGCTTTCTTCTGAATTTCATTTATTTTCTCTACTTCTTCTTTTGCAAGACGGGCAGGCTCTGCAGCTTCATTCTTCTTTTTGGCTAATCGTCCAATTTTTATACTTAATCCGGGATCCTCAATACCATCTTTTCTGTTTTTTTCAGCTTCATCGATAGCCTTTTGCCATTCAGCGGTAGCTGCATCAAGTTCTTCTTGCTTCATAACAGCTCTAACCTTAATCCCCATAACATATTGCTCATTTTTATCTTTGTTGAGTAGTTTTAAAATATCATGGAGTTCCATTGTTTTAATCTTCTCCAAATCAAGATTTTTTAAAACATTTGGCATTATAGATTGAAGTTGTTTGTATGCACTTAATTTATCAAATTGACTGGATGTTTCGTCTCTTATAATATTAACAAGGCTTTCTGCCTTATTTCTCAATTCATCAAAATGTTTTTTTTGAGTCTCCATAGCAGCATTATGCTTTCTCATAGCTCTTTCGGAGTCTGATTCTGCTGTAGCACATTTATAAATTGCATAGCCAAGTCCAGCAAAAGCAGCTGCAGCTAATACATAAGGATTAGTTAACATTGCAGCAGCATTTTTTAGTTGTGCAATAGTTTGAGCTTTGAGAGCTTTTGTCAATAAGATTCGAGAAGATGTATTCTTTGCAATCATTGTTGCCTCAATAGCATACAAGCCTTTCTTTAGGACTAAATCTGCGGCCTCAATAGCACGCTGTCGATTTACAATTGCTGTTACCGTTGCATATACTTGCTTAGCAGTACTTACAGCAAGAATACTGCCTTTGTATCCTGCAAGGGCAGTCGTAACAACAACTATTAATGCTCCTATTTCTTTCAATGCTTCTTGAGCGCTTCCGTCAGCAAAGGCTTCATTCATAGATTGCGCCGCACTGGATATCTCTTTCAAAATTTCCTGTCCTAACGGGCGAAGGGCTGCTGTTATATTATTACTAAGAAGCTTCATTTGATTCTCGGTTGATGAAGACATTTCTTTGAAAGCAGCTTCTGCTGCACCTGTTGCATTTTTCATTTGATCCAGATCGGACGCAGCACCTACTGCATTCTGTCCGGTTATCATTAGGGCGGCTTGTAAAGCTTCGTCAGTACCTAATAACTCTTTCATTTTTGTGGTACTTCCATTTGCTTCGTTATAGATGAGCTGTAATGCTTCTTGGAAAGAACGTCCGGAAAAGGCTGCATCACCTAAATGGTTAGCCGTTCCCATAATTGCCGCACGTATTTTAGTCATAGCTTCGGCTGTTGGAACTCCTTGTTTAGTTATTGATACGACAGCTGCTAGCACGTCTTCGATATCAATGCCAAAGGACGAGGCAATAGGAGCAGCTTGAGCAATACTCTTTCCAAGTTCTCCCATTGTAGTCTTACCAAGCTTGGCTGTGGTAAATAACATATCAGAAACAGATTCTGCTTCGGAAGCTCCTTTTTTATACGCATTAAGAATTGTAGTGATAGCATCTGCCGAAGTAGCCGTTTCTGTAACGCCACCGATAGCAGCCTTAGCTGATACTTTTAGAATATTCATAGCATCCGCTCCATCATGTCCTGCAGATACAATCTGATATAGTGCTTTAGCTGATTCTACGGCTCCGACTGGAACCTCTCTAGTCATATCGATAACACTATTCATGAAATCGGTAAGACTGCCTTTTATTCCGCTTGAAAGTGTTGCAACTTCTTTCATGCTTTGCTGGAACTGCTTTTCGAAGTTATATGCTTCTTTGGCTGCTTGAGTAAAAGCGATCCCCGCACTAATGCCAATCCCTCCGAATACATCAAAAGCGGTAATTTCACCGGCCATTGCCTTTATGATTCCCATCGCTTCTTGACGCCCGGAATATAGCCCTGAATTATCTATACCTGTAGCGAAATATAACGCACCATCTTTATTCTGAATACCCATATAGCATTTATTCTTAAAATATAAAGAGGAGGTAAAATTTGGCTATTTCGAGAAGAATGAGCATCTTTGCAGTGTTCTAAGACCAAGGAACGAATTTTTTACTTTACTCTAGGGAGTTGACAAGCCTACTATATCACAATATAGGCTATCAATTCCCTTTGCTACATAATCCCTAGTGTGAATGAAAGATTATGTTCCTTGGTCGGAAAGAATAGGGGAGAGATAGCCTTTTTCTATAATATAAATTACTATTCATTAGCGCCATGACCAAGGAAAATGAGAACGTATCTGTAGCGAATAAAAGGAACTACACAGAAGAAGAAATCAATGCTGCTTACAAGAAGGGCAAGGATGAAGGAAGAATTGAAGGGATGCTCGCTTATCAGAAAAGATTGATTGAGAATCTACAGCGGGATAATTCATCTCTCAATCAGAAGCTTCAGGAGATTAAAAAATAATCCCCCATATCTTCACAGATACAAGGGACTAGAAAACATACTCTAAACCAATTTAATAAAAAAACAGTTAACCTAATATATAAACACAATGGCAAATTACCTTATCGTTTGACCTTTCCAGCAATATCGTTATATTTCTTTATCCTGACTGTCTTACTAGGGTCATCAAAAGACGGAAGTTCTACCCACTCATAATCTCGTCCTTCAACATTTCCGTCTTCGTCAGTCATCTTATTACGCTGTCTCATCACAAATGAGTACTCCTGAAGTAATATCTCTATTAATCCATAGCTACTATCCAACGTTTGATTAAACGTTAATCCTAGAGCTTCCTTTGCAATAACTAAGAATCTGCTTTGGTTATATCCTTCCAGCTTTGCAGATTCTTCCGAGCGGCTATTATCTCCGTCTCTCGTAGCGGGCTCACGTTCCGAAGCATCGTGATAGAGGTACAAAAAGGGTGATACCCTATGCGATATATGATTGCATTGAATAATATGCGTATATCCTCCCATGTCGTATTGTCAATGAGGGCGTTTTTAAACCATGCCGGCGGATCACTTGGCTTGTTATGAATGCCCAGGCAAACGACATCGAGAAGTAGTCCTCCATATTTATTCATCAATTCTGGAAAATCAGCATTCAGCTCACCATCTTTAACAATCATTTTATCAATATCTTCTTTTTCAATTTCAAGGAGAAGTGGACGAATTCTAAACCATGTCCGGACAGTGATAGGCTTTATTACAATACAATCACCGGGATCCTTTCCTTTCGGAATAGAATCTCGGTTAGTAAAATCAAATGGAATCTTGACAGGCTGCTCCGTTACGGATTCCGATTCTTGCTGAAATAAGTTCTTTATACTCATAATTTCCTCAAGGAGCCTAGCCCATTGTACTTCCAGGCAATACATTCAGTTATTCGCGACTAACTTTCAATACTTTCGGCTCCATTCTTCAATAGTTTGCTCCTGCAGGCGGATTCGAACCGCCGGTATCTACATAACCAATGTAGCGCTTTTACCAACTAAGCTATACAGGAATCCAATTAGTTATTTCTTAGCTGCACTTGGGGCAGCTTCTCCGCCCTTGATATTCGCTGCATTTGCGGGAGCTTCTCCACCTTCAAGAATGCTAACTACTTCGCGCATGAAAGCGGTCTGTCTCTTACCTTCTGCAGTAATAGCAGACTGCATATATACACGAACAAGTAACAACTCTGCCTGCTCTGATCCCGGGGCCTGTGAAATCTTTGAGGCAATTTTACCATTGACGATGGTATAAACCACTTTCTTTCCGTCTTTAGGCAATGTCTCGCACTGAAACGTTTTTGAAATAGAGGGAGTGTTAATAGGCTTTTTCCAAATGTTTTTTCCTCCTGTTGTATCTACTTCACCGCCTGCCAGTTCTTTAAGGACTTCATTGGATGGAGTAGGGATGGAGAACTCAACATAATCTGTCGTATCTTTCACCAGCTCAACATAAAGGGGTTCTTCACTACCTTCTACTTCAATCTTCACTTCCTTGGGATCTGCAAAGTTAAATGCAACACTTCCTTTTGTCGGAAGAGGAAAATCTTTGAGGTCCGCTCCTGGAACACCGTCACCGACTGTTCCGAATTTAATTTTACCTACGCCCATAGCGATAGGTCTTACTTCTCCTGCCATAATTATTGATCTATTAAAATTTCTAATCTAATATTTGTACAAGCAAAGCCCTCTTTCAAGTCCGGCATTGGAACACTCCAGAGAACTGTCACTTCTTTACATGTACCGTCATTGCTATTGATTGAATCAAGCGATTTCCTAACCTTACGCCTAAGTTCCTTCATGCGCTGACGTCGGGGCATGCCGTTTTCATTCAAAGGGACAAAGATATTGACGTTAACAGGCACTTTATTAATGAAGTCGAGCTCATTCAATTGCAGGTGATTGATAACGATATGTTCATTAGTAACACCCGATTCCGATGCATCCTTGTAAATCATAACATTAGTTTTTGCAGTAATCACAGTATCGTAGACTATATCTACAGCGTCGAATTCATCCATAATCAAATCTTTCTAAAAACAGATTTCAATGTATCTCTTAGATATTTCTCACATTGCGTATTAGCCCCTGAAACGACTTCATATCCTTTAGCTTCCACGGCAGCCGCATATTCCATTCCTGCAACACCTACCAATACATAACCACCAGTATACGACAGTGAGACTTCTTCTGCAAGCCTACGACCTTTATACTTACCGGTTGTCTTATCAGTTCCTTTGTCGCCCTCCTTAAAGTTTTCTGTAACCACTTCGCCATCTTTGGCTATTATATATCCAATAGAGCTTCTAAGGTTACCTGTTTGGTCTTTATATGAACCACTCCGACGAGCCACTTCGATAAACTTTTCACCTCCAGCTTGCAGGAAAACAAGCATCTTATCTTCTGCCTTACTTTGAAAATGGTCGAACCAGCGTTCCATTTCATCAAAGGTGAATAGGGGAGTCATGCCGTTTTTCATACGTTGATAATTGAATGTGATTGATAAGGTTCCCAACAGATAATCGGTACGTCAATACCTTTGGAAGCGATTTTCAAACGCAAAAACTTACTACCTGATTGAGGCTGAATTTTGGTATAGAAATAACCATGCACTTGCGCTTCATCACCAGCCGAATTACGTTTATAGACAACAGTACCATCACTTACAGGATCATAACGTCCAGGAACGGATATTTCAATCGGTTTCCCCGGAACCCATTCACCGTTTACTGTCTTTCCGTTAACGTCGATAGTGACTATCGCTGTATGTGGATATCGTTTTACCATCTGTTACCAGCCCTTCCTTTGATAATGATTCGTTTGCCAAGTTTAGCCGCCTTCTCCGGTTCCCCGTTCTCTATATACAGTTGCTTTGCAGTCTGAATATAAAAAGAACGAGGATGAGTGATAGAAAGCTTGTTTTCACTGAAATCCGGTGAGTTTACCATCATGGCATAAGTATCAGCGACACAAAGACCGACTTGCTTCATGCTTTCAGCAGTACATTCTGCTTCGGAGTTGATACCCCGCTTAACGAAGACTACCTTATCCAAGAAGCCTTCCATATCCTCAATGGAGGGATATTCCAGTATTGTTTCTCTGATTGTTGCCATAATAGATGATTAATAACCCTCTTCGTCTGTTTTTTCAGTATCTTCACCTTCCGTCCATGCCTGGCCATCAGTTTTCATGATGTACATTGCATCAGGGTCATTGATTACTGGAATTGCGTTAGCTTCCGCTTTAGTCCACTCTTTGAACGGTTCCAGTTCAGACCACTTGCTGATAAAAACAAAGTCTTTTTTCAGCGTGGAAGCTTTCTTCTTGTACTCGACAGAGTGTTCTGCTGCAATAGGTCCATGCTGAACGTCGCCACACTGCAAATCTTCCAAGAAACAAATATTGGCAGCTTCCCATGGATTTACTGTAGTACGTTGATGAGCGGCATTCTCAATACGAACGGATGGACTTACAAGAACGATCTGAACACCTTCCGTATTCTCTTGGGCAGCAAGATACTCATTGATAACTTTCTTGGAGATAGTCAGCTTTTCTTTCTGATTAATCCAGCCCCTAACCTTTTCGATAACAGCCTTCTGTTTTTTCAATAGAGCAAATCTATCTTTGCGCATCACTACATATTTGATAGTAACACCTTCGGCAGAAGCGGCAACTACGGTATCTTCAATATCCTGCAAGCCGTCGGCCGTTGTAGACTTAGACCAATCCACAGCAGCAACTTTCTTGTTTTCATTAGGCATACCACAGCCTACAAATTCTTCGGTAACAATACCATTGTTATTGCTTGAATTGAGAATGAATCCACCTTTGGACATCAACTGCATACACCACCATTCAAAACGACCGCGAACAGCATTATATACAAAATCCTGATCTTTGAACGCAAGGTCAAGAATAGATTTCAAATCCGAATCACCTTCACAATCCCTGCTAAGTTGCTGGTATTCATTCCAATCACTTTCGTTCATACCGCGTTTTACAGCAGTCTTAGGAATATCACCTGACATCTTACCGATAACTTCACGTTTCTTTTGAGGTGCGGAAGAATCGAATGAAATAACGTCAGCGATAACCGGTGCACCTTTCTCACCTGTAAGAGTCTCCCATTTCAGAGAGTTCTTCTGCTTTACACCGAAGAAATTAGGGAAAAACACCGGCTTAACCTTACGCGAGTTAAGGCGGGCACCCATATTCTTACGGTTCACTTGTTTAATTAAACTTCTTTCCATATATAGTTATGAATTAATGGATTACACAAAACGGATAAAATGAAGCAACGCTTTAATAGCATCATCAACAGGGTAGGGCATTACTGCTTCATTAACAGTACCACGCACCAAGAGACCTGACTGCTGGTTAGCTACGGTCACATCAACCTTGTTCATGGTGATAACCTCCGGGGTATACTTGAACTTTGCAGCTTTGGCAGCAGCTTTAGCAGTTACAAGTACTAACACATCATCTACTTTCACAGCCCCAATCGGACCAGCAAGAGTTATTGTGTCATAGGCCGGGGCGGTCTTGTCGATTGCGGAGATTACATCGGAAGCTCCAGTTAAAGCACCGCCGATTGTAACCGCTTCCCCAACTTTAAACACATGATTCTTTGCTACCTGAATAGCTACCGCATCGGCAGCAGCTACAGCCGTAACTCTTCCAGTCTTAACAATATGATAAAGACCGTTAGTGTCCTTACCCACCATAACAAGCGGAGGAAGTTCATCAATGATTCCCTTCAGTTCCGCACGGGCAATAGTTCCACCGCCCTGAATGTCCTCGATAATCTTTTCGATTCCGGGGGCATACTGAAATTCACTTTGCTTTTTTCTGAACATAGCTTTTAATTATTAATTATTATTCTTCAAGTCCAAGGCTGGCAGTCCCGTTATTAACACCTTCCTCGTCCTCCATTAGTTCCAGCCATTCTTTCTCTGAACGTTCTTTGGGCTTGTAGGAATTAGGCTTGTAATCACCACCGGCAACCTCATCATCTATTACTGACTGTCTGATTTCAGCGTATTCTTCTTGCAACTCTTTAATCTGATCTTCAACAGAAGTTTCAGAATTGACATCAATACGGTTAAACCACTTTTCAGGCAGTTTTGCATCTGCAAATAGTGTTCTGGCTGATGCCTGTTTCGTGGAAGTTGTGACTGTTGATACGACAGAAGATACCGATGCGGTCAACTCGGAGATTTGCTTCTGTTGGGCTTTCAATAGCTTAACTACAGATGCGGGCAAATCTTCGAAGTCTTCATCATCGTCTTCTTCATCATCGTCATCGGATTTTACTGTTTTCTTAGTCTTTTTAGCCGATTTGATAGGTTTACCATCCTTTAAACCATTGTTCTTTTCATACTCGGCAATAGCATCCTTTTTTGCTTTTTCTATTGCGGATGTGCTTTCAAGATCAGGAAGAATATTGTCTTTGAACAAGGCAATATAAGTATCAATATCCTCCTCCTTTTCGATTTTGAAGAGTTTCTGAACCTTTACAGCGTACTTTTCGTTTACACCTGCGGCTTTCAAGCCCTTTTTAATAGCATCAATGATTGTCATAACGATTTTCTATTAAAATATAAGGGGAGTAAATTTTTCCTGCTTATATATTTTATTTCAGAATCAAATGCATATATTTGTAATTATGTCAAAGTATAAAATGGATTATATAGAAGATAGACACGAATATTACAATGTGTATATATCTAAGTGTACACAATGCAAGCATTTTAATTTTGATAAATTAAAATGCCCGGCATACCCTAATGGCATTCCTGTTAAGTACCTTGATGGTTCACAGGTACATGACAAAAGAGAAAGCGACCAAAAAGGGGAGTTCGTCTTCCTAAAAGAATCCAATTAACGAGTTTTCGCTTTTGTATAATTCCATCCCATTTTTTCAGATATCCGTTTCCATAATATATGATAATGGACCACTGAAGCCATTGTTGGGGATAGTGTATTATTATTGATTCTAGCAGTAAACTCTACTCTTAGTTTGTTATTCTCCCGATTCACTAGCTTTTCGAATTTACTAATTGTAATTCCCCATCCTTCTTCGGGACGTTTCATAGCGAATGTATAATTAGGTGTTACAGCTCTCATTTCTGATACATTATGAGCTATTGCAAGATACATATCAGCCGGACTGAATGAGTTACCTATTCGTCCCAAACTCTTTTCTGGTTCTTGCCAGCCTCTTGGGTGATTATGTGTGAAAACGCAATCTTTCATCTTTGCACATTCTTCATCCGTAAACGCAACACTATATTTGGCTCCGCGCTTATCGATTACAACATTACCATTCCTGTCAAATAGGACTCCTGTCTCAAAGCTTTTATTCAGGCGTATTTCATTCTCTGTGTTGGTTATTTTGTTATAGAGTTTTCGCTCATTCCATTTTTGTTTAATATTTGCAATTTCAGAATCAGTCTTGATACGTTTAGGTTTAGAAACCTTTATAACTTCATTCGTAATAGGTTGGGAAACTATTTCTCTTTGTAGTCCTCCATCATTGGTAAAGTTATCCTTGTACCAGAAAGCCGATTGCAATCCATCTTTATTCTCGATGACGAAATCCTTTGCTCCCTGGGGAATGTCTGTAATAACCTGCTCTTTCGAAACTGTGTCATTCAGCAGGAAATCAGCAAAATTTTCCGGCTCCATGGTGATAGGAGTGGCAAAGCAGATACAAAAAGGATGAAAGCCTGTAAACTTGAATGTTTTCGGATATTTACCTACCATCGCATCACAGATCTTGCACGGTCCTCGATTATTGGCCGAGCGATGTATCTCAATACCTAATATGAAGTCTTGTTTGCTCCAACGTTCATAGTCTGCACTCCGGTAAGCTGTGTTCGTCGTTGTTGCAGATGTCCGGAGAGCGTTCTTATATGCAGAACGATAAACGCCTTGTCCTGGGTGGTAATCTTTCATCGGTTGAGACAAAACTAATTCGCCTTTCTCATTCCGGATCCTGCGAAAGCGTTTTTGGGGATTTTGCAAAATTTGCCGTATATCACTACTGATTCCGTTTGAATTACGTCCGGCAACTACGCCACTATCAAGATAGAATTCGAGTTGCGATTTCGTCTGCTGTGTAATATTCCAGACCCTATCAGATAACTTGAATCCGTTAGCGTCTATATCATTTTTTAGAGCTTCAAATGCAGATAGACTATGGGTAAACATTCCATCTTTCGTTGCACTGGAAATAGACATTCCCTTGATGAACTGGGAAATAAAATCATCATTCTTTCTTTCTGCTCGTTCCCAACCGTCCTTTTGAAATGCAGAGATATTAGCATATAGCATTGATTCAAGATTCAGCAGTTCCCGGTCAATTGCACTCTCTATTCCCTGATTGCTTATCCATACATTGTTTTTCCCCGCATCAGACCATTTACGGAGATACGGGGAAACAGAAAGTATAAACTGATTAAAGATATTGGCTATTACGGCCTGCTGTGCAGCAACTTTCTGTATGTGCTGTTTGTCGTAGAAAGAAAGTCCGGGCATAGCTTAGAAAGTTGCTCCTATGAGTGAATTATTCTGTGCAGTCTCTTTCTCATCATTCTTCTTACGATTCAGTTCCGCTTCCACATCATCTGTATAGGGCGAATTTTTAATAATCGTCTCTTTACTATTGAATTGAGAAGCAGTTTCAAGGTTCTTGAGTTCTTCCGCCAAATCCTGTGGGAGAATACTACCAAACTCTACCTCAATGTAGTTGTCATTTAGCTGTGATGCATATTTTGTATGTGTAATATTTGCCATTCCTGCTTGGACGATTGCTACTGTTCGTTGAACAACTGGACCAAATATTTCCATCTGTTCAGTAGCTTTTATCTCTGCATCAATCAGCATAAAACGACGTGAAGTGCCGCTAAGGTTGCCAAGTCCCATTAGTTTATTTATAGACAAGTCCGGACTGGAAGCTCCGGAATGTATTGCATCATCCAGTTGGTTTAGTTCAAGTGTAACGGATTCACAAGATTGTTGCCATGCAAGATAATCTGCATCACCGTGATACGATGTACCAGTATCTGAATCAACCTCCATACTGAAGTTCAATTCCTTACCAACCGTTTCTTTGCTCGGAAGGTTAGCTAAACCATAAGTTTTCAGTATAGGTTCAGAAAAGTAATCATTAGTATCTGATAGCCGGGAAAGTCTCATTTCTTTCTTGTCAATCAAATTAGCAACATCTTCCCAATCCGGACAATCGACCTCGGCATATACTACCGGAATCTTGCCAAAACGATTCTTTATCTTTTTCACTTGCCATACACCGTCCATGATACCGGAGTAGATAACATCTTTCGTATAAATTTTCACGCATTCGCAAGTACGGCCATTGACTTCTGCATTGTATTTATAGAGAAAACCGTCCATATCGTCGTCCTCATCAAAGTGTGGATAGAATTCACATTCGACATTACTATCCTTGGGAGTAGAAAGAATCTTAACTTTCAACTGACTTTTTCCATCGTTCTTGGTAACAGGATAGAATACAATAGCAGCCTTGGTTTCAGACAACACTTTGCGAGCAAACTCTTTCAATACAGATTGCATCTTGAGTTTTCGCTTATAGACTTTTTTGAACTCGCAGATCCCGTCGTTCGAATCTTCTGCTGTGATAGTCATTTCACCACCAAATAGAAAAGCAACAGAATTACGAACGATCTTTTTAGGTAGGTTGGTTACGACCTTAGCTACATCGACAGTCTTGTCTTCTAGTCTCTTTGGCTTTTCGGCTCCTGTTTCGGGGTCAACTTCTACTTCTGTATCTGAATATACAGCAATCTTTTTAGGCTCCCGATACCCGACAGATTCTTTACGTCGGGTTCTGTCTCCATTGTATTCCTCCATATATTCACGAGGATTACGATTTTCACGAGTATCAACGCATAAATCACCTACTATGCTACCGAAATCTTCATTTTTCAGAATATCCTTAATGTCTGGCATATACTTTTCTTTTAAAATATACGCCCTAGAAGTATTTCCTGAAGTGGTAAGATAACATTTTTCAAAATTCATAGGTGTTTTCTCGGATATAGGCTGAATCATTTTGTATTTTCGCAGAGCGAGGCAGAGCAATATCGAATTAATTTTTAATTCGGTATATTATGTTTTGTAGAAAAAATAACAAGAGAAAGATATTAGGTATAGTCACTCTGTATCTATTGATCCGATTAAAATATTGGATGTATAAAGAACAAGAAAAAGGTAATCCAGTCTTACAACTTTTATTGATGCTAGTTGATTTTTTTAGTAATTAATATTTGATTTAGGCATGAATGAATATAACTATCCACGTCCTACTTTACGAGTAGACACTTTGAATTTTAAACCTAATGATTCTGCGAACTCCGCAAGGATTGTCATGCCGTCCGGAGCGTCGTCGTGAGCGTTATCACCTTCACGCTTGTAGCTAGTGAGTGACTTCATAAAACGCCAATAATCCGAACCTTTAGGGTATTCTGATTCGTCTAAGAATACACAATGCTTCTTTATCCAGCCAGCCTTCATAATGATACGTGTTTCCTTGTGCTGGGTTGTTGGCCGGGCTTGTATAACACACGATTTCTTTTTTGATGTAACAAGCTTACGCACATTGATAGCAAAGATACGACCACCATTATTTGACTCAATGCGTAGCTGATCGCACTCGGTATCTATTACCATTTGTGCCAGGCGCGGTTCTGTAACTTCAACAGGATCCTTTGTGAAAAGAATATCAGTAATGAAATATTTCGGTCCGAACACCTTTGCGAATGGTGCGCAGAAATCATCATCTCCTTTATCGGCTGTATCACAAGCTCCGAGTGTTCCATCAGGTTTCTTTCCTGCAATATCGGCTAGTTTGAAGCGCATGAGAGACGATTTTGGGAATAGTAACCCTTTGGACTCGAATGGTTCCTGCATATATTCGGCCATCCAAATGCTTTCGTCGGTTTCAGAACGTAGTTCCCGGTAATATTCCGTAGTATGTACATCAGTGCAAAAAGTTTCATCATTCTCATCTAGTGCAGCGATCCGGATGATTTCATCATACTTGCCAGCTTCTTCCATACGTCCGAGGACATCACTAGAAGACCAGCGGGTACCGATGTCAATCATACAGCAGCTTCCCTCAATACGTGAATCGTGCGTACCTTGTTTCCAAGACCATACCTTTTCATTGTTATTGTCAGATAACGCATCTTCCAGGCTCTTGTATAAGTCGTCGGTCATGGCGAGCATAGACGCACCGAAGCCAATCACGGTACCGCCAACACCGCCACCGAAATAAGATACCTGGCGAGCGCCTTCCACATTCCAACTTTTCACATTCTGTTTATCACCTTTCAGATGAATATCAGGGAATATCTCTTTGTAACGCTTCGATTTTACAATATCACGGGTATCATACGAAAGTTTGTTGTATAGAGTATCAGAGCAACAATTACGCATTACGGATTCTTCCGGAAAGTGTCCGTACATCCAGGCAATGAATAGGGAAGATATATAAGACTTTCCGGCACGTGGCGGCATACTTACAGCAAGACGGTAGATAATATTAGCTAAATAGGAGGTATACACACGCATGAACGCTTCGGCTACTTTCTTCAAGAATAATCGTTTGGCAAAGAACTTAGGATCATAGTATAAGCAGAAAGCCCAGAAATCATTCCGGGCTTCACGCTTACGAAGTATAGTCGCTGCTTTCGCTCGCCTAAGCAATATTTCTCTCTCACTCTTTTTCGCCACGTACTATAGCTGCTAATTGTTCATCTGTCATTGATTCCAGTTCATCGCTAAGATTCACATTTGCGTCAATCTCTTTGCGATCACGCCATTTCTCCGGCTGCCGGTTCTTCAACCAAAAAATAGCAGCTGTCGTATCAGGTGGGTAATGTTCAGTATATTCCTTTGAGTCTGTTATTCTTCCTTCAGATGTTGCAAATTTTGTTGCCTTACAGGAATAACCGATAGCACGATTATATAGCCGAGATGCAACGTTAGCATCCGCAATATTCTTTCCTTTTTTTAGGGACTCAAGAAATTCGGGATAGTCCTTTTTCCATTTGTTCAATGTTTGTTCGGAAACAGAGAAGAATTCGGCTAGCTCTTTATCCGTTGCACCCAACAAACAAAGCTTTAGGGCCTGATCGGAGAACTCTATTCTGTACTCTGATTTACGCCCTCTTTTTTTCTTCTCGGCCGGATTCTTCTTCTCTGTCATAAACTAACAATAACTAACAAATTGTGATAACTCTTGCCTTAGCTTGGATAATCTTCAAATTAAAATATAAATAGGGGCTACTTTTTACAGTTCTCTGGAATTACTTTAGGAACAGCATTATTCCAATTAATACTATGGTGTAGGCGTCTATACACACTTCCCATTGGGCGTATCTTTGTACAAGAAGGAGCATACATAATTGTGTAGAAAGACTTAACATAAGTCCCACTATCCAAATATATATCAGTCATTCCGCCATTTGATTGTTGAGTTGTTACTTGATTCAAAGAAACATGTGGAATCTGAAAAAACAAATTTCCTCTACTTCCTAGTAAAGTGTAGGTGTTTACATCTTCATTAATTTTACCAAAAAACTTAAAAGGCATGTTTGTATCACAAATAAATGAGTTCATTGCTTTCCGTTTAAGTAATTCACCACGAACTATATTATTCTGCTTTCCTCCGATAAAATCTCCTCTTTGAGCTAATGCAACAGCTAAAGCACCTGTTTTATTTTTGAAATCAATTAGAGCATCAAGTACTTTATCAAGATTGATAATGTTTTTCTGCTTCATTTCACCATATTGATTATAAGTGTATGAGAATTCCGTATAATCATCATCTAACTCAATAAAATATTGGTAGCCTTTTTCTTTTGCTATTTCAAAAGAAGCATTTCTCGCATAAATAATAGCTCGACGATCATTGAAGTTATCACCCTCATCTGTTTCTGATGCTATTTCTTTTTTGTCGAATACATATATGTTCTCGTAGTTTTTGCGATAACGATCTATCTTCGGATCTTCATTATCTAATACTATGATAATATCACCTGTATAGCCACATTTCCGTAATGTTTTTACTGTATGTACATTGTCAGGACGCCCATGTGTAAGTATCAATGCAACGAAGCTATTATTTTTCATCATTGCTATAATCCTCCAAATATGAGTCTGACAATTCTTTCTTTAAACAAACATATCCTAGTTCAATAGCTTTATTAAAATCTATAATGACAAGAGCTGAATTTTCCATTAAATTTTGAATGATGTTGTTTGAATGAGCATAAAATTCAGCGATTTTTCCATAATCGAAAACAATGTGCCTTGAAGCTGCAATCTGAAGAAAATATTTAGTCTGCTTGTCTAAATTACACTCCTGAATTTGTTTCATCAGACAATTGTAAGTTTCAAGATTATAGAGTTCTGATATTGCAGGTTTATTACCGGTCGGTGTGTAGATTGGAGATACTATTTTTTTTGTATAAAGATTATTATTTTTCTCATCGTCAGAATTAAGGATATCAGTCGAAAGTTCGATTTCATCTACTGAAAACTCCCAATCATTCAATACATCAGGCGAGAAGTTTTCTATCACTAACTTCCAATCGAATTCAGAAGTATCGGAAGTATGATTGTCTGCCAGGGCTAGCAGTTTTCTTTTTTCATCTTCCGTAGATAAATCTTTGCGTTTAATAACAATGAGCTCCGTTCCGTCAGACTCTACAATACGTACTTTGAGGCCTAACTTTTGAGCTTCCTCATACACGCCGTTTCCAGCGATTAACACATTGTCACGGTCGGCCAATACGGACCGACCGGCTCCACATTCAACGAGGCTTTTATGAATAAGCCGCTTGTTTTCGTCCCCATGGATACGATAGTTCCGGGGATCAATTTTAATTTTTTCTTTTTCTTCCATGACCAAGGAATTTTCACTAAAATATAGTTTCCCCGGCTATTTTCTTTCTAATAAGTTCGATCCTAAAAACTATTCATTCTTTAGATAATTAGCTCTCTATTTAGATAACTAGTAATGTTTTCAATTTGATTATACATTAACTCTGTTACAGCATTATCTGCAAAATTACATTTCGATAAATCAAAATCGATCAATTCAGCATCATTTATTTGTAATCTAATATCAAAAGCATGTTCCCAGTTACCAAAATCTTTTGTATATTCCTTATAAAAAGATACTCTAATCCAATTGTTCTGTAATTGAAAATTTATCTTATTTTCAAATAGATGCAATAAAGTCCAATATTTGCCTATTATGAACATTAACTCTGTTTGTGTACTTTCTTTACATATGGAGTTGAATGTGAAGCCGAAATTTTTCAGTAAGGCTAATAAGTATGTAAAAGCCGAATTAGAACTTATATACATTTGAGGAATCCATATTGATAGTGGTATTTCTATAGGCCTTATTAATGATTTTGTACTTTTTATACGTTGCTTTATGATACGTAAATTACCTTCTATTGATTTGTCATCATCCATCGATGCAGCAATCAAATCTGATAAAATGTCACAAATATGAGGATATTTTAATATGTCTTTATCCAGTAAATTATTAATAATATATCCTTTTATTTTTTCCTTGATAGAGTAATTATATTCTTTGCTGTTTGAAAATTTACTTATATAACCTGTAAAGTCAGTCTTATCTCCATAAATATGGGCATATATCTTCTTGATATTATCAATATCGCAGACTGTGACTATTTTATCTAAGCAAAACTTGTTATCTCCACATGTTTTATCAAATTCAACCTGTCCGGGAGTATATCTATCAAAATGAGCGGAGAAAACATTGAGTATCCTGAAAATGTGAGCAGGATCTATTCTATCAAGATCTTCTATGATTAATACAACCTTTTTTGTCGGATTCTTCTTTTTATATTCTTGAATGATGTCACAAATCAATTGCGAAATAGTATCAAACTCATATATCGAACCTTTTAATGAATCAAATTTGGTAATATATAATTCTGATGTTTTATCAACAGACTTAAATTGTTCTTTATATGTCTCAAATTTGGCCTTTATGTTTTTGAGCTTTTTAATAACATTACTAATATTAATGTCGATTCCATATATGTTTATATCTGGGATTATACTTAGAATATCCAAGAGTCTATCTTCTTGATTATTTGTGAAAAAGTAGTAGAATAAAGAAGCTGTATTCAATTCTATTTCATTGATATTTATCTCCTCACTTGAAAGTAGTTTGATTAATATATCTCTTTTTATCAATTCAAATATGTCTTTATTATCCATTACTTGATAATTTACAGGATATATAGGAATAAATAAATATTCTTTAGAATATTCATTTATAAACTTGCTGACAAAATAGCTTTTCCCATTTCCAAATTTAGCAGATAATATACATCTTGAATTTGCGTCAAGATATTGTTGAAAATCCTTAAGATAAGGTTCTATTGGAATCATATTTTCTTCTGTAGTCATGTCTTTGTTATTTTTTTACCAAAAGTAATAATATTGCAAATTAGAACAATGAACTTCCATTAATTTTCTTTCTAATGAGTTCCTGCACTCCGTTATAAATCTCATATAGTTGTTTCAATGTCTCCGGACCTTCCCAGTCAGAAAAATTACCGTCTTGGAAGAAATGAAACTCAAAAACACGAGCGGCTACCGGACCTAAATCAAGGCTTTCAAATGTATCTCTTACTAAATGCAGTTTATTTAGTATTTCAGCATTTCTATCTTCTGATTCATCCGGGATATCTTCAATATCCAGCCTGGAATAATCTACATTATCATCCACAGGCAGGGGCTTGTATCTACTCCTATATTGTGAAGTAGGAGAGGATGCGTTTAGCTTTATCATCTTCAAAACAAAGAAATCAAGCTCTGTGTAGCCATTTCTTTTTGTTTCAAGTAGTTTATCCAGTAACCTGCTTTTCTTTTGAAGGAGCGAACAAATGACCTCATTCAAGACGTCTGTTGCTTCGTCTGAAATACCAGCAAGCCCACAATGATACAAAGAGTAATCAAGCCAGCGTTAGTAGCGTTTAGTTATGTAATTATTTACTGCTTCACTTGCCATAAGCACAAAGATTTTATATATTTGCTGTTCCTAATAAGCAATACAAGCTTTGTGCTTATAATAGTGGTCGGCGGTGGTACGCCGGCCGCTTTCATTTTCTAGCATTACTTATACTCAATAGTGGAATTATTGCTTCAGCAATATCCGTTGACATACTGACAATAGCTTTTGAAGTATTCGTTTCCTCCCAGTCATAATTCCATAAACCCAATTTTCCTTTTACATTTTCAATTGGCTTTTCAAAGAGAACGGGATTAGCGAGTATCCAATGATAAACACCTTTATCCGCCCATATTGAGGGATGGTTTTGCACGCAGTCTACAATCTCCACACTACCGATGATGGAGCCAAAAGGAAGATCGTTGAAACCTACACGGCTCATAGGTGTATTAAGAACCTTTAGTCTTTGATTTGGCTGTAAGCAGCCAAACTTAGCAATATCACCCTTTGCGCTTGAATGTATAAGTATACGTCCACGGAAATTTGTTCGCCAACTCCGGTTCTCAATATCTTTGATACCATGAACGATCAATGAGGCCCACGGCTGTTTTACTGTCAATACTTTAACTCTCATTTTCTTTACTCTTAGCAATGTTATAATTACACAAATACATCCCAATATCTTTTTCGGCAATGTCTGCAGCAGGAATTTTTTCGCCGTAAATTGTATGTAGGGCTTCGTTGTCGCCCTTCCATGCCTTCCAAAGTACTTCCGGGGTATATTTCTCCGGAAGGTGCGGAAAAAACTTCAGGAAGGCATCAAAACTCTGCATAGCTTCTTCTCTAGCAATTTGAATACTTTTTGCTCCCAGGACAATATCTTTGGTGAGCGTTTCAGAACGGGAGTATCCCTTCTCTGTATCTTGGCGTATCCTGACGCTTTCCTTATGCTCAATCTCACGGCGTCTGTCTTTGCAAAAATCAGCAAGCGCTACCATGATAGCTTGATTGTTGATTTTCGTCCCCCATACAAATTGTCCTCGGCTGCCATTTTTTAGCTGGGAGAAGAAAATACATAACTCGGCTAAATTCAGGTACCAGTAGCTGGATAGTATCGACAAGGCTGTTTCCGCTAGCTGGGCATTAGTCAATTCAACACCGGCATATCTCAATACAGATTTCAAATGCTCGGTAATGATCTCTATCGATGTTGAGTTGCTAAAGCTCCTATTTACATCTGCCAGAGTAGGTATATGCTCTGCATTAGCCACGTCATATAAAGCGACATTACAGTTTAACTGCGCGATTGTCCCACTCCATTCAGCGACCAATTGAGAGGCTGTCGATCCAGTCTGTAAGGCCTGTTGTATCGGAGTTAACTCCTTTTGGGTTACTATTGTCTCCTGGACTATTTGCGACGGTCTTAGCACCACCTGCAGTCCTGTTTTTATTAGTTCTCCGTTCATCTTTCTTGTTTTTAAGTTCAAATATTAACCATCGGGCAAAATGAGACATCGCATCTTTAGGTGACTTCGCTGTTTCCCCCTCATTTTGCAATTTCATAAAGAACTTCTCCAGATACCCATAAAAGGTTTCTAGCGTGAAATCAGGGTTGCCGGAAGAACGAGTATTCATCGTTACTGTTTCCGCCCATGACCGATTTGATTTCAGTTCAGTATAACAGTCGTCCAAAGACTTGTCGAAAAAACTATCAGCCGGAAACAGATCTCCCACGCGTAAGGGAGATATTGTCTTATTGTCTTTAGTCTTATCTTTAATGTTAACCGTTTTACTTACCCTTTTACTTACCGTTTTACTTACCTCTTTACTTACCGTTTTACTTTCGTCAAGTAAGTAATAAACTGGCGATTTTGCATTCTTTTTACCCGATTCGAAAGTTATTAAACCTTTTTGCTGCAATCTGTTCCTAACTTCAATGACGGTCTTCTCTGATATACCGGTTGCGAGGACGATAGTCTTGTTGGGATGTTCAAACGGATTCTGCCAACCCCGAATATTGCACTCATTCAAGAGATAGAAGTACAAAAAGACTTCGTTCGGGCTGAATTCTACACTTCGATTCATCTTCCAAAATTGGTTTATATAATCTATATAGGTCATTGTATGCTATGCCGTCAGTTTCTGACGTATTAAGTTCATATTCTTTTTCACGAGTCCGATAATACGGTCATGATATTTGGTATCATGATTAAGGACGCCTTGAGATTGAACGACACGTAATGTTTTTAGATTGACTTCAACCGTTTCAATGCGTTTATCTTCAATACGAGCTGACAAAATCAGGCTGTTCTCACGTTTCCAGTATTCATTAGTAAATACACAATGATGCATTTTATCTCCCTCTTCCTTAAAATCTTCGATAGATTTTAGAGGTATAATAGTCAATTGATTATCAGTGATAACCAAATCTTGAAACTTACTTATTCGCTCGAGGAATTTATTAATGGCTTCTTTTTGCTTTAGCATCTCTTGTTCCCGTCGTTCTTTTTCAGCTTTTTCCTGTTCTTTCTTACGCTTGGCTACATAGTAGTCGTGAGCTTTACGCAAGTTCTTAGGGCAAACATAAAAAGCATTATGAAGATCCTTGTGATAGCGATCTAGTAGTTCCAAATAATCAAACCACATTGAAGCATCTTTAATCTGATATTTATTACGAAGACAAATTTTTATAGATGGCCAATACTTATCAATTTTATAGCGGTGTCCCTCGAAATAATCTATTAATTCATAACGTCTTGCCTTTAGAAGTGTTTCAGCCTTGGGAGAATGGGGAATTGTATTGGCGGCAGTAAGAAATGACATACCGCGTAATTTACAGTCTATACCCATTCGAATATATTTAGGTCTAAAGACGGAGGCCGGATGATAGCGTTCGCAGTAAATATCATTGTTATGATTGTAATAATACGATCCAACAACTTTATTCCGTATCTCCAGTTCTCCGCACCAGCCATTGAAGCCCATATTATTGGCTCGAGCTACTACTTCCCGGTTACCGTCGTCTTTTATCCAATGTTGTAGTATCTCACGAATATAATAACGAGGCTTTGTTTCTGCCCGGTAATAAGCAATCAATTCAAAACTTCGGATAACTTGGAATTCCTCACAAATTTCTGCCTTGCCAATAAACATTGTCTGTTTATTGATACGCTTCCTCGACTGTTCTATTTTCAAAGACGTATCACAATGAGGACAAACAGCACGTTTACGTTTTACAAGTTCCGGAGCGAAGCGTTGGCCGCACTCCATACAGATAATACGTGACTTGGTTGCATATCCTATATGTTTCAAACACTCATTCTTAGCCCAGTCAATCATCAAACTCTCAATATTAGGTAGCTGGCTACTTAAACCTGCTACTCTAAGCTGTAATTTCGTTCTTGGCTTCATAAGTCTTCAAATAATAAAAATTGTCCGGAAGGTATTTGCTTTTTCATCCCTTTACGCTTATTAGGGGCAGAAGCAGACTTTTTAATTTCTGGTTGTTCTGTAGATGCTTCTTTTTCCACATTTCCAGCTGATACTTTATAATTGGTTTGCTTACTAACTTTGATATCATCTTCATCGTAGTAATGAACTGCTAATCCGAATACTTCATCATCAGACATACATACAACACTACCACCGCGTTTTTTTGCCTGACTTATGATATAGTCGTAGCATTCATCTATTTTCTTATTTGGCTTTGCATAGGAGGTAGCAAAGAGAGGGTCACGCTTTGCTCGCTCTTCTAAATATGATTGAATAACCTGTTTAGGTGATTGATATTCTTTTCCCATAGCATTAATAATTAATTGATAAAGGCATTAATAGATAAGTCAAGCTACGAACTTCTTCATCGCAGCGGGTAAAGATTGAGGCTTTTGATGGATCACTCATGCTGATAGTAATATCTTCCGAAGGAATGTTATTTATCATTTCTATTAATAAGCTGCTCTTAAAACCAATTTCAATATTACAGCCTGACTGCAGGGTGATCGTTTCTTCTGCTGATTTAGAAAAGTCTAAATCATGAGCTTCAATTTTAAGAGAAGTAGAATCAAACTTGAGTACCACCAAGGATGAGGATTCGGAACAGAAGACAGATACACGCTTTAGAGCTGATACTATATCAGTCTTCTTTAATACTGCACGATTAGGTTGTTTTTGAGGGATAACAGCACGATAATTAGGGAACCGGCCTTCGATCATACGACAGATTAACCGGTATGAATCAAATTCAATTAAAATATTGGTCTTGTTTACCGAGATTTCTACTTCCATGCAATCTTCCGGAACAATGTTAGAAAGTACTTTAGCAAACTTGCTTGGTAGGATGAAAGCCGCCCGCTCTTTTCGTGTGTAAGGAGACGGATTCTCAATCATCGCTAGACGAGTGCCATCAGTTGCAACAAAAGACATAGAATCCAGGCCTATATCAAAATAAACTCCGTTCAGTACTGGGCGAAGTTCATCATTAGCACTACAAAACAATACTTGCCTTATTCCGTATAATAGATCGTTGCCTGATACGAGAATTGGGCTGGCAGTATCATCCGTGCTCATAGATGGGTATTGATCTCCTTTTTCAAGTGGTATTGAGAACTTACCGTTTGCATACTTAACAATCAACTCCTTTTCGAGGATGGATATAATCAAGGGTTGTTCGGGAATCTCTTTTAATCCGTCAAGTAATGTTTTGGCATTAGCCATAAAAGTGTAATTGGTGAAGTCTGCGGCACCATCAATGTTTGTAGAGATGCGTCCTCCTTCTTCTCCTGCGGTTACTAGAATGACTCCAAATTCATCGACAACAAACAAAAAGTTGTCATAGGCAGGTAATGAGTTTTTAGGCTGTATAATTCGCCCGACTGATTTTAGCTTATCTGATAAAGCTGTTTTTGATACTGTAATTTCCATGCGTCATTGTTTTTTGGCGCATAACATAAAGAGGAGATAGGTTTCAGTAATTAAAAGCTATTGAATTGTATAGGAACAACAAAAGCCGGATAAAATCATTGTTTTATCCAGCTCAACACCATTATGTCTGCAAATATAGAGAGAGTTTTTGTATTTGCAAACGTTTCAGTCTTTTTTTTCTTCTTTTTTTTGCAATAAATCCAATACAGCGCGATTTGCCTTGTCGCAAATACTATAATCTATATCAATGTAGATATCAGCCATTTTATAGTCATTGTTCACATGGCCGAGGCAGAAGTCGATGTCAGCTTTTGGTACTCCGGCTTTATTTCTTGCTAAACTAGCCCATGTGTGGCGAGCCCAATTAGTAGTAACTTTAAAATCAATCTCTAAATTCAAGCAAATGTCTTTCAGCCCATTATTAATTGCACGCATGAAATTATTCAAGTTACAATAGTTGGTATGAAAGTAGGAGAGGAAATAACCCTCTGTGTATTTATCAAGGAGGATGCGGAGTTCTGGTTCTATTTTTATCGAAAGCGGTATTTGTTCATGATTGTTCCGCGTTTTTGTTTTTGAACGTGTGTATTCCAGCCTTCCACGACGTTCACATGATATACTATATAGATCATTGATATTGATTCCCATCATATAGAACATCATCATAAAGACATCACGAGCCATATTAGTACATTTCTTATCAGACTGAAAATCTCGGATTTTTAATAAGATGTTGGTATCTATATTCTTCCGTTTTCTCCGATACTCCGGGATTTCAACTTTCTTGAATGGGTCGCCGGGAATCCTTATAATATCAAAGTCTTCGTTATTATAATAGAGTTTTGCTTTGTTATACAATGCTCTTATCCCCCTAAGATAGTAGCTTACCGTGCCTGGTTCTAAAGGTGTGCCGGCAGGTCCAGAGTGATATAAGTCTTTGATCATCTTATTCAGCAGGAATGAAGTGATAAGTTTTATATCTATCTTTTTTCTTTTCATGTACCAACATAGGGTATCGATAGAGGATCTGTACCAATCGGCAGTTTTTCTCTTTTCCGTTTGAATTACTATATTTTGGGTAAACTCTACGAAGTCTATAAATTCGGCATCAGGAACTAATGATTTTTCTATTTCTTCTTTTAGGTCCTTACATGACATAAATTGGGTTCTTTCTTGTCCTAGCTTCAAATACTCTCTCCTGATCTTTTGGATATACGCATTTATTTCGTACTCTATCATTTCACTGTTTGGTACGTTGGGTAGGATCCGGCCGGAGGCGTCCATGTTTTCTGGGCGGATATAGTAGCTGGTTGCTATATACTGGGATTCTCTATTATGATAGATTCTAATTTTTATATTTGATGTTCCATCTTGTTTTATATGTCTTCCTGTTTGGAAAACGATCGCTTTAAATGTTGCCATACTGTTTTAATGTTTTTTAAATGTTTAAAATTGCATTAAACAGCTTGAATCGGGGTAATTTGATAGGAGATTGCTTTAATTTCCCCTAAACGGATGCAAATAGAGAAACATGTTCAAAGATAGTTCAAAGAAATACCCTCTTTATTTGCCCCAAAACGGGGTATAATTGTGTCTAATTTACATAAACGAAAAAAGCCGATACAAACTGTATCAGCTCAACACCATTCAATTTTTCTTGACTTGATTTTTTTCGTCGGGGTAGCGGGATTCGAACCCACGACCCCCTGCTCCCAAAGCAGGTGCGCTAACCGGACTGCGCTACACCC
>ENA-ORCM01000711-ORCM01000711.1-human-gut-metagenome-genome-assembly--contig:-NODE-711-length-30958-cov-6.024513_pt1 | contig 30958 bp, 30 predicted proteins | sample MGYA00242906_ERZ507928 | MGnify/ENA primary metagenome ERZ507928 (study PRJEB26167, sample SAMN06115497) | human gut metagenome | host: Homo sapiens | place: China:Shanxi | collected 2015-05-07...
ACCGTTCTTGTCGCAGGCGGTATGCGCCTCATAGGCGAATTGCCGCTTGTGCTCGCCCTTTACGAATAAGCCGCAGTCTGGGTCCGTAACGCTTTTAGTTACGGTACGAAAGCCCTGCTTCTTCCTGCGGGCCAGCTTCTTCTTAGAGGTGTTGTCTTTGTGCTTCCTGGGAGAGGCCGGAGGATCGTTGTCATCATCAAAGGGCTTCTTGCCATGCGCTTCTCTATCCGCGTTGACCTCTTCCATCAATTCTTTTGCATAGTGCCTGGCAGCTGCTGGGATCTGTTCCTTCATCTGCTTCTTCGTGTTGGCGTTGGCCTTGATGTGAGTACCGTCAATGAAGACGGCCTTGGGAGACAGATAGCCTGCCTTGGCTACCTCATCCAAAATCCACGCAAATACCCGATCCACGGTCTCTTCGGTGAACCGATGCCGGAAGTTATAGCTCACCGTGGAAAAATGCGGCGTTTCCTCCTGCAAGGGATAACCGAGAAACCAGCGATAGCAATTGTTTGCGCTGACTTCGTCCGCTGTCCGCCGCAGCGAGGGAAGGCCGTACAGATGCTGGATCAGCACCATCTTGAACAACACCACCGGATCGATGCTGGGGCGCCCATTATCCTCACAATAGAGCGGCTCCACCATTTCATACAGCTGTGTGAAGTCCACCGCTGCATCTATCTTTCGCAGCAAATGCTCCTTCGGCACCAGTTGGTCTATGACTACGAACTCTACCAGATCTCGATCCATTTTCCCGCGTTCCAGCATCTTTCATCACCCTTGCCCATTCTACCATATCTATCAGAAAAAGCCCAGCTCCAGCCGGACTTTTTCGACATGCTGAAGCGGCATGGCAAATGCCATGCCGCTTGAGACTGCCGTAAAAACGGCGCCGCCGCTATTGCGAAATCAGCCCGGAGGCCAAGTCATATCCCGGCCGGACAGCACATGGAAGTGCAGGTGGAACACGCTCTGTCCCGCCTGCTCCCCGATGTTGGACACCACGCGGTAGCTCTCCAGACCCAGCTCCTTCGCCAGCTTGGCAATGACCTCAAAAATGTGGGCCACTACGGCGCTGTTTTCCGCCGTGACAGCGGAAACAGAGGCAATGTGGGCCTTGGGAATCACCAGAAAGTGTACAGGGGCCTGGGGTGCGATGTCATAAAAGGCATAGCACAGATCGTCCTCATAGACCTTGTTGCTGGGAATTTCCCCGGCGCTGATCTTACAAAACAGGCAATCGCTCATATCATTCACTCCTTTCGCAGTTCGTTCTTATTTCGTATGCTCCGGCACCACGGCAAAGGTCACCAGATCCTCCGTCCCATCGTTGATGAGCGTGTGGCTGGAGCCTCTGGGGCAGTAATGACAGGTGCCGGGCGTTACCCGCTCCCACACTCCGTCACAGAGCACCTTGCCCGTGCCGGAGAGGAAATACATGATCTCGCTGCTGGTCTCATGGGTGTGCAGGCCGATGGAAGCCCCCGGTGTCAGGACGCTTCGCATGATTTTATTGTCCGCATCGGTCACGGACTGTAATTGGGCCTCGCCCTCGCCGCCCTTCATGTGGGGCACAACGGTGCGCGCAAGCTCGTCAAAACGAATCAGCATACGCGCTCCTCTTACAGCTTACCGGCCACGAAATCGTCCACGGCCGCCAGCGCATCGTCCACCTTGCTGGGCTCCGTGCCGCCGCCCATGGCGGAGTCTGGCTTGCCGCCGCCCTTGCCGCCGCAGATGGGCGCAATGGCCTTGATGATATCGCCGGCCTTAATGCCCCGGGCCACGGCGTCCTTGCCGCAGACCGCCAGCAGCGTTACCTTGCCCTCGTTGACAGAGGCCAGAACGCCTACCACACCGGGCTCCTTGTCCCGGAGGAAATCGCCCTGCTTGCGCATGGCGGCAGCGTCCAGACCGTCCCGCTGGGCGGTGATGACCTTCAGGCCGCCCACATCCTTGGCGGACATCAGGAAGCTCCGGGCCTCGCCCAGAGACGCCTCCTCCTTAAACTTCTCCAGCGCGTGGCGCAGCTCCTTCATTTCATTCATCTGCTGCTCCAGACGGTTCTCCAGCTCGCCGGGGTTCGTCTTGAACATCTGGGCGATGTGGAACAGCACCTGCTGGTTGCGGTTCACGGTGTCCAGCGTCAGCTGGCCCACGGTAGCCTCGATCCGGCGGACGCCGGAGGCAACGGACGCCTCGCTCTTGATGCGGAAGGGACCCACCTTAGCGGTGTTATCCACATGGGTGCCGCCGCAGAATTCCATGGACACGCCGCCCATTTCCACCACGCGGACCACGTCGCTATACTTCTCGCCGAACATGGCCACAGCGCCCTTCTTCTTGGCCTCCTCAATGGGAAGGACCTCCGTCACCACGGGGATGCCCTCCAGAATGGCATCGTTGACGATCTGATCCACCTGCGCAAGCTGCTCCGGGGTAATGGCCTCAAAGTGGGTGAAGTCAAACCGCAGCCGGTCGGGCTCCACCAGAGAGCCGGCCTGATGCACATGGTCGCCCAGCACCTTCTTCAGCGCAGCGTCCAACAGGTGCGTGGCGCTGTGGGCACGACGGACGCCCTTGCGGCGTTCGGTATCGATGGAGGCCGTTACAGTCTCCCCCACCTTGAACTCGCCGGAGACCACCTTGCCGTAGTGCATGAACTTGCCGCCCTTGTTCTTCTGGACGTTATTGACCTCAAATCTGGCATTGCCGCAGGTGATGACGCCGTGGTCGGCCACCTGACCGCCCATTTCAGCGTAGAACGGCGTCTTGTCCAGCACCACAATGCCCTCCACGCCGCTCATCAGCTCCTCGGCCTGCTCGTTTTCCACTACCAGCGCAACGATTTTAGCATCGTCTACGGTATCATGGTCATAGCCCACAAACTCCGTGGAGGGAATGTCCTTGCCGAACTCCACACCGGCCCAGCCCAGATCGCCCAGAGCCTTCCGGGCCTCACGGGCGCGGGTCTTCTGTTCCTGCATCTCCCGGTCGAAAGCGGCGCGGTCCAGCGTCATGCCCTCGTCCTCCACCATCTCCACCGTCAGGTCAATGGGGAAGCCGTAGGTATCGTACAGCTTGAAAGCGTCCGCGCCGGAGAACGTGGTCTCGCCCTTGGCCTTGTGCTCTGCCAGCAGGTCGGCGAAGATTCTCATGCCGCCGTCGATGGTCTTGGAGAAGTTCTCCTCCTCCACCCGGATGACCTTGGTGATATAGGCCTGACGCTCCCGCAGTTCGGGATAGTGGCCCTCGTTTTCGTGAACAACGGTGTCCACCACCTCATACAGGAAGGGCTTGTTGACGCCCAGCAGCTTGCCGTGGCGGGCGGCCCGGCGCAGCAGGCGGCGCAGCACATAGCCGCGGCCCTCATTGGAGGGCAGCACACCGTCGCAGATCATGAAGCTGGCAGAACGGATATGGTCGGTGATGACCCGGAGGGATACGTCCTTCTCCTGGCTCTGGCCGTAGCTGGCGCCGGTGATCTCCGTAACCTTATTGGTAATGTTCATCACGGTGTCCACATCGAACAGAGAGTTCACATTCTGGCAGACAACAGCCAGACGCTCAAGGCCCATACCGGTATCGATGTTCTTCTGCTTCAGCACAGTGTAGTGGTCATGACCATCGTTGTCAAACTGAGAGAACACCAGATTCCAAACTTCCATATAGCGGTCGCAGTCGCAACCCACAGTGCAGCCGGGCTTGCCGCAGCCGTACTTCTCACCGCGGTCATAGTATATCTCAGAGCAGGGACCGCAGGGGCCGGAGCCATGCTCCCAGAAGTTGTCCTCCTTGCCGAATTTGAAGATACGGTCTTCGGGAATGCCAATATCCTCGTGCCAGATGCGGAAAGCCTCTTCATCAACAGGTGTTGTCTCATTACCTGCAAATACAGAGGGATACAGGCGATTGGGGTCCAGTCCCACCCACTCGGGAGAGGTCAGAAATTCCCAAGCCCACCGAATGGCCTCTTTCTTAAAGTAATCTCCAAAGGAGAAGTTGCCCAGCATCTCAAAATAGGTGCCGTGGCGGGCCGTGTGGCCGATGTTTTCAATATCGCCGGTGCGGATGCACTTCTGGCAGGTAGTGACCCGGTGCCGGGGCGGCTCCTGCTCGCCGGTGAAATAGGGCTTCATAGGCGCCATACCGGAGTTGATGAGCAGCAGGCTGGCATCACTCTGGGGAATCAGGGAAAAGCTGGGCAGGCGCAGATGGCCCTTGGTCTCGAAAAAGTGCAGGAACATCTCCCGCAGTTCGTTGAGGCCATAGTACTTGGGTTCAGACATATTCATTTCCTCCATTTTTATGTAAATTTCTTGATTTTTGACTGTAAACCGGATTTCCGGCCGGAATGGAACCGTTGGCAACGTTCCACGGCGGCTTTCTTACCGAAAAATAAAATGCTCCGCCCCGGACATAGGGGCGAAGCATTGCTTCACGGTACCACCCTAATTATCCCCCATCCTTGGGGGCATCTTAGCCACCGGTAACGGCGTGACCCGTCCCGCTCACCGCGGGCCGCTCCGAAGCGGCTGCTTCCCGGCGTAGGTAAGGGACTTGCACCAAATCTCCCTCTCGCTGATCCGGTTTCGGAAAGCTGACTTCATCCAAGCGTTTTTAAAGATTGAATACAGAAGTCATTATACCGTTTTTCCGACTGTTGTCAAGGTTTTTCCCCATGTCCTGTCCCGGATTTTGAAGGGGCGGCAGCCCATCCCCGGATTTTCAATCATCTTGAAGCATCCGGAGAAATCTGGTATCCTTTATTATATAGGATAGAATCGACGAAAATCGGAACTGACGGAGGTGTGATAACCATGACCCTATCCACTGTGACTGCGCTGGCAAAGCTGTTCGGGCAATACCTGCTCCAGCCGATCCCCTTCACGCTGACCTTCCTGCTCCCGCTCCTGTTCCGCTTGATCGCCCGCAAATACATCTGGCTCACTCTCCCGTTGACCGCACTGGCGGAGGTACTCCTGAATTGGGACAGCTTTTGCTATTACGAGGCCCGCAGCCTCGCCCTCCTATTCACACTGACGCAGCTTGCGGTCATGGCGGTTTTCGTGTGGATCTTACAGGCCGCCGCCAAAAGCTCCCGGTAAACGCCCCGTTTCTCACAGAGGATAGGGTGAGCCGGTCCACAACAGCCGCACGCCCACCCACGGCAGGAGCGTTTGCAGCGCCGACACACCGGGCATGGGAAATTCCTGCGGCTCCAGCACGCCGCCGCAGGCCAGTGGCAGCGCCCGCTGGACGCACAGCACCGGCTCCGTCAGGCTGGAAAGGGTAATGCTGTCCCGGGGCGAGAGGCCGTAGGTCACCACCGTCCCCGCCGAAAAGCCCGCAAGAGAACAGTCCCCCGGTGCCAGCAGTAATTCGGCCTCCACCCGCTCCCCCGCTAAAATGCGGCAGCCGGTGGGAGTCAGTCCCAGCAAGCGCCAGCGGCGGGCACAGACCGCCCCCATGTCCCGCAGATGCGCCACGCCCTCCGGCAGCAGAAATTCCCATCCATCCGGGCAGGCGAAAATGCCTCCATCCATCATACCACCTCACGGATAGTTTGGACCGCGGGAAAAATTTCATGCAGGCACTCGTTTTTTCCGCCGGAATATGCTATCATAGTTCCATTCTGTTCCCGAGGTGAAGCGTGTGCATTTCTGGCAGCATTTGAAAACCGTTCAGCATCACCGGCGTCTGGTGCGGCAATACTGCTTTCGGCTGGGGCTGTACTGGCAGGGCCTGACCCATGACCTGTCCAAATTTTCCCCGGTGGAGTTCTGGGCCGGGGTCAAATATTTTCAGGGCGACCGCAGCCCCAATGACGCTCAGCGCCGGGACATCGGCTACAGTGCCTCGTGGCTGCACCACAAGGGCCGCAACCGCCACCACTTTGAATACTGGACGGATTACGGCATGAACGGCGAGGGAATCGTCGGCGTGGAAATGCCAAAAAAATACGTGGCGGAGATGTTCTGCGACCGGCTGGCCGCAAGCAAGGTCTACCGGGGCAAGGACTTCCGGCAGGGAGACCCCTATGACTTTTTCCTGTACGGCAAGCAGAAGCGGCTGCTTATGCACCCCGCCACCTCGGCGCTGCTGGAAAAAATTCTCCTTGTTCTCCGGGACGAGGGGGAGGACGCCGCCTTTGACTATGTGCGGCGGGAGGTCCTCGGGAAGTAGGTGCATTTTTAGTTTCAAAGTTATGTAAATTCCATTGATGTGCGGCTCCGCATATTCCATTTTCATTGATACTACAAGTGAAATTAAAGGATGAAAAGCACCGGCGCTCCCTGCGGAGTGTCGGTGCTTTATGTAAATCGCTTTCGTTTTGCGCGGACATTTTCGGAAATACTGCCGCTCCGGGGCGGCCCGCGTCTGCTGAAAGCGCTGCGGCGCAAGGGCTGGGGCGCGTTTCCCGCAATTCGGTGGTTCTCACCGGCTCAGATAAAACAAATTCCGGTCGGAGATGAAATTTGCCGTGCTGTAAAGCACTGCGGCAGTTTTGATGCTGTGCTGCGCCATATATTCCGCCACGGAAGTGTGGTAGTACCGCAGGTCCACCAGATGCACCTCGGAAAAGCGCTGGACCAAAAAGGGCGCCAGCGAATCGGAATAGGAGTCCCGGATCAGCAGCAGCTTGCTGCCGTCGGTGATCGCCGGGTTTTCAATGACACACAGGGGCTGGTTTCCGCCCAAAAACGAGCTGTATTGATCCTTGTGCTCTAAATAGCTGCGGTCATACAGCTCCCCCGGCTCCGCCCTGCCGGATTTCCATGTGGTGACGTTCAGGCCATCGCCCGGCACCCAATATTCTATGGTATCCGGCATCAGCCAATGGATGCCGGAGGTGGAGTACAGCGTACCGTTGAAATCCGTGCTGGCAGTCTCCGGGCGAAAGCTGCTCTCCTCCAACGGGTCTCTCCCTAAGGCTTCCAGCAGGGCATTGGCCCCATAAAAGGCCCCCCGGGTGGTCCAGTGGTGGTCCGTGCGGTAATAGATGGGTTCCGCCGCGTGCTCCGACAGCGCCCCCAGCATATCCACCGTGGGAAGTCCCGTTTCCTCCGCTGCCCTTTGGAGCAGCACCGGCTGGTCAAGGCTGGGCGCGCCTGCCGGCAGCTTGTCCCGCCAAACCTCCGCCGCCGTGGGAATCAGTCCCAGCAGCACCTGACCACCTGTCAATTCGGCGAATTTTTTTACCGCCGCCAGATTTTGCTCCACCTGCGCCGCCTCCGGCTCCTCCACCTTAGCGATGAGCGTATCGCCGCAGAGATAGACACCGTTAAATTCTCGCTTCCCCAGCAGCAGCTCACACCGGGCCTTCAGTCCCGTCCAGTCGTCCCGCAGGGGGAACTGGTCGGCAAAATACGTTTCCATATCCGCAGTGAAGCTGCCATTGAGCAGCGTTTCCCGGGAAAGGGACGGACGCTGCGCCAGCGTCCGGTTCTCCGTTTCGGACCGCGCCCGGTCCGGCAGGGCGATGTGCCATACCAGCAGTCCCGCTAAAAAGCCGCAGAACAGGACGGTCATGATCCGGCCCTTATGCGCCATGCCGCTTCCCTCCCCCTCAAAATCTGAAATATAAAAACGGATTGTAGCTGCCATCTACCAGATAGGCCGTGCAGAGCACCAGTCCCGCAAGCATCAGCACAGGGGCCAGCGTCTCCCGCGCCCGCTCCGGCAGGCGCTCCCACACGGCCTTTACCGTATTGGCAGAGCCTACCGTCAGCAGCACCAGCAAAACGGCATATGCACTGAGATAGTAGCCGTCGACGGCGCTCCACAGCGCCCCGCCGCCGAAGCACACGCGGAAATACCCGCTGCAGACGGACAGATCCTCCATGGCGAAGATCCCCCACCCGGCAAACACCACCAGCAGCGTATAGGCATGGCGCAGCCAGCGGGGCAGCCTTTGGAGAAAATCCTTCAGCAGATATTTTTCCAGCATGAGCCACAGGAAAAAGTGCAGCCCCCAGAGAATAAAGTTCCAGCTTGCCCCGTGCCAGAAGCCGGTGCACAGCCAGACGATGAAAATATTCCGCACCGTCCGGGCCGTTCCCCGCCGGCTGCCGCCCAGCGGAATGTAGAGGTATTCCCGGAACCATGTAGTCAGGGAAATATGCCACCGCCGCCAAAATTCCGTTACGGAGGCGGCGGTATAGGGACGAGCAAAGTTTTCCGGGAAATGGAAGCCCAGCATCCGGCCCATGCCGATAGCCATATCGGAGTAGCCGGAAAAATCAAAGTAAATTTGAAAGCCATAGGCCGCGATACCCAGCCAGCCGCCGAAAGCTGTCAGCATCCCGGCGGACTGCGCCGCCAGCTCCGCGTCCCACAGGGCACCGATGCTGTTGGCCAGCAGGACCTTTTTCGCAAGGCCTACCGTAAAGCGGCCCGCACCGGCGGCAAAGTCCGCCGTGGTGTTCACCCGCTCCTTCAGCTCCGCCGCCACCTCCCGATAGCGGACGATAGGCCCCGCCACCAGCTGAGGGAACATGGTGACGTAAGCCCCAAAGGCCACAATATCCCGCTGGGCCGGGGCGTCCCGGCGGTAAACGTCAATGGTGTAGCTCATAGTCTGGAACGTGAAAAAGGAAATGCCGATGGGCAGCGGCAGTCCCAGCGCCGGAAGCGTGATTCCCGGCAGACGTGAGAGGTTTTCCGCAAAGAAATCCCAGTATTTGAAAAAGCCCAGCAGGCCCAGATTCAAAATCACGCTCTCTGCCACGAACCACCGGGCCAGCTTATCCCGGCTGCGGTATCTCTCCACCAGCAGGCCATGGGTATAGTCGATGAGGATGGACAGCACCATGATGCCGAGATAGACCGGCTCACCCCAGCCGTAAAACACCAGACTGGTCAGCAGCAGGACAAGATTGCGCCAACGGGGCGGCGCCGCGAAATACAGCGCCAGCGTGAGGGGCAAAAAGCCGAACAGAAACGGCAGGCTGCTGAAGCGCACGGGCTGTTCACCTCCTTTTTCTATAAAGCATTTCTACTTGAATGCCGTTGAAATACAACGTTTTCTCGTTTCTACATAGCAAACCAGCCGTGGTGTCACGGCTGGTCGTTCCGCGTCAGGCTGTTACGCGCCGAACTGTGCGTTCCAAGCGTCCTCGATCTCCGTCTGGTGCTCGCCGGAGGCGATCATCGCCACATAGGCGCCGTTTTGCAGCACCTTGGCAGCCTTCCACTGGTCAATGGTCTCAGGATAGAAGGCATCCCCGTCCGCCTGACTGTCGATCCGGGTCTGGAGGATCTTCGCCGCCTGCGCAGCGTCCTGCTCACTGTCGGCTTGCAGGAACACATACTCACTCACGGCGTAGGACATCACCGGGGCCTTGGCCAGAAGCTGCTTGGCGGGGATGTCCCCCAGACCCGGATAGTACATCTCCAGCATTTCACCGTCCAGGTCCATCATATCGTCGCCCCAGCCGTATTGCTCCGCCAGAGCGTTGTAAAATCCAGTCAGATCCACGTCATTGGCAGTCTCCGTTTTGCTGCCGCAGGCGGTCAGCAGGCCGCACAGGGTCAGGGCCACAGCCGCCAGCACAAACAATTTCTTCATAGTACCTCCTTATAAACGTCCCTCAAGGGCGTTCATTTTCTTTCTATTGTGTTCTCTGCTTGCTAATATACACGATTTGCGTTATAATAGTCAAGAAACAAGCGGTAACAATCCGATTACAGAAAAGAGGTTTTTTTCATGTACAGCTTCCGCAACGATTACAGCGAGGGCGCACATCCCAGGGTCCTGCAGGCGCTGGTGGACACCAATCTCACCCAGACCTGCGGCTACGGCGTTGATCCCATCTGCGACGAAGCCCGGGCACTGATTCGCACCCTCTGCGCTGCCCCCGACGCCGCCGTTCATTTTCTGGTGGGCGGCACCCAGACGAACATGACGGTCATCACCGCGCTGCTGGCCTCCTACGAGGCAGTGATCGCCGCCCACACCGGCCATGTCAACTGCCATGAGACCGGCGCCATCGAGGCCACCGGCCACAAGGTCTGCACCGCCTACTCCCCGGACGGAAAGGTGACGCCGGAAATGGTGGAGAGCGTGCTGGCCATCCATGCCGACGGCGAGGAGCACATGGTCGCGCCGAAGCTGGTCTACATTTCCGACACCACGGAGATCGGCACGGTCTACACCAAGGCCGAGCTGACTGCCCTGCGGCAGTGCTGCGACGCTCACGATCTGCTGCTGTTTCTGGACGGTGCGCGGCTTGGCTCCGCCCTCACCTCTCCGGAAAACGATTTGACGCTGTCCGACCTTGCCGCCCTGACGGACGTATTCACCATCGGCGGCACGAAAAACGGCGCGCTGTTCGGCGAAGCGGTCATCATGACCGTCCCCTGTGACCACTTCCGCTGGCACATCAAGCAGCGGGGCGGTATGCTGGCCAAGGGCCGCCTGCTGGGCGTCCAGTTCAAGGCGCTGCTGACGGATAATCTCTATTTCGACATCGCCCGCCACGCCAACGAAATGGCGCTTCGTCTGCGGGACGGTTTTCTCGCCCAGGGCTACGAGTTCCCGGTGCCCTCCCCTTCTAATCAGCAGTTCCCGGTCATGACAATCAAGGCCGCGGAAAAGCTGGCTGCCATGGGCTTTGAGTTCCAGATGGATCACCCGCTGGACGGTGAACGCTGCGTTTACCGCTTTGTGACGAGCTGGGCCACGCCGGAGCACGCCGTAGACGAGCTTTTAGCCGCTCTGGCACAGTGCAAGTAAAGTTTTTCCGCATTATAGTACTTCATCAAAAAAGAGCTGCCGCTCCTGCTTGAGCGGCAGCTCTTTTTTTAATTTTTTCCGCGTTTTCTCTTGACACGAACGTTTGTTCGATGTATTATAGCAGCATAAAGAACATTTGTTCGATTGGAGGAATTCATCATGACAGGCTGGACTCTCTTTTTCACGCTTTTCGGTGCCGCTGCTGTAACCGCACAGGTATTCCGGGTGGTGGACTATCTGGAGCGTCCGGCCCGTCGTCCCCGCCGGGCCGCTGCCCGGTAAGGCATGGATGTTTTAGAAAAGCTGGAGATTTTAACGGACGCCGCCAAGTATGATGCGGCCTGCACCTCCAGCGGCAGCCGCCGGGGCTTCCGGGCGGGCTATATCGGCAACACCTCGTCCTGTCCCACTGGCTGCTGCCATACCTTTTCCGCCGACGGGCGCTGCGTGACGCTGCTGAAGGTGCTGATGAGCAACCGCTGTGTCTATGACTGCGCCTATTGCGTCAATCGCCGGAGCAACGAGACCCGGCGGGCCTCCTTCACCCCGGAGGAGCTGGCGGACCTGACCATCAACTTTTTTCGACGGAATTATATTGAGGGGCTGTTCCTCTCCTCCGGCGTTCTGAGGAACCCGGACTACACCATGGAGCAGATGATTCGCGCCATTCGGATTCTGCGGGAAACGTACCGCTTCAACGGCTATATCCATGCCAAGGCCATTCCCGGCGCTGCGCCGGAGCTGGTGGAACAGCTGGGACTGCTGGCGGACCGGCTGAGCTGCAACATCGAGCTGCCCTCCGAGGCAGGATTGCGGACGCTGGCCCCCGAAAAAACGAAAACTGCCATTCTGGCCCCCATGCGACAGATTCAGGTGCGGGCAGCCCAAAACCGGGAGGAGTTGGTCAAATACCGCCACACGCCGAGGTTCGCGCCGGCGGGCCAAAGCACCCAGATGATCGTGGGGGCCACGCCGGACAGCGACCTGCACATCCTGCGGCTGACTCAAGGGCTCTATGACCGCTACCGCCTCAAGCGGGTCTTCTTTTCGGCGTATGTACCTGTGGTGGAAAGCGCGCTGCTGCCCTCCCGGGAGACAAAACCGCCCATTCTGCGGGAGCACCGGCTCTATCAGGCGGATTGGCTGCTGCGGTTTTACGGCTTTCGGGCAGAGGAGCTTTTGGACGAGCAAACGCCCTCCTTTGATGACCGGCTGGACCCCAAATGCTGCTGGGCGCTGCGGCACCCGGAGTTTTTCCCGGTAGAGGTAAACCATGCGGACTACGAGGCGCTGCTGCGGATTCCCGGCGTGGGTGTGGTCTCCGCCCGCCGCATCCTTGCCGCCCGTCGGGTGGGCCCGCTGCGAATCGAGCAGCTCCCGAAGCTGGGCGTGGTCATGAAGCGGGCGCAGTATTTCCTGACCGCCTCCGGCCGCCTGCCCGATGGGCTTCGGTTCACGCAGGACAGCCTGCTGCGAAGTCTCATTTCTCTGGAGCAATCCCGGCTCCCGGAGGCGGCACCGGAACAGCTCTCTTTATTTGACAACGCCGTTTCATAGGGAGGTCGCGCCGCTGTGAATGAGATGATCTATCTTTACGATGGCAGCTTTCACGGCTTTCTCTGCTGCATTTTTGAAAGCTACGCAAAAAAAGAAAGCCCCACCGCCATTGCCTGCGATGAGGCGCTTTCCTTTACGCTGTTTCCGACACGAAATATCGCAACGGATTCCGGCCACGCCCTGCGGGTACTGCGGAAGGTGCGGACGATCTCTCCCTACGCCGCCGAGCTTTTGCAGCGGGGCTTTCTCACCTGCCTTGCGGAAAAGGAGCTTTGCCTCTACCGCTTGACGGTCAAGCTGCTGCGGGAGGGCCCCGGCTTTTTGCGAAATTCTTCCGACGAAACGCTGCATCCGGTCTTTTCCGCCGTGCGGCACCTCAACGGCGAGGCCCATCTGCTGAAGGGCTTTGTCCGCTTTTCCGAGCTGGGCGGCGTTTTGGGCGGGGAAATCGAGCCGAAGAACCGGGTACTGCCTCTGCTGCGGAGCCATTTCTGCGCCCGATACCAAAATGAAAAATTTTTCATCTATGACCGCACCCATCACGAGGCGCTTTTCTATGCTGCCGGCCGGGCGGTAATTCGCCCGCTGGCGGATTTTCAGATGGCGCCGCCCGATGAAACCGAGGCGCATTACCGTCTGCTGTGGAAGCGGTTTTATGATACCATTGCCATCCGGGAACGGGAGAATCCCCAGCTGCGGATGACCCACATGCCAAAGCGCTATTGGGGCACCATGACGGAATTTCAGCCGCCAGAGCACTTCAGGGCACAAAGCTCTTTCGCAGACGTTCCAGCCCCCGGCGTTCCAGACGGGACACCTGCACCTGCGACACCCCCAGCACCCGGGCTGTCCGCTCCTGTGTCAGCCCCTTGAAATAGCGGAGCAAAATCGTAAGGCGTTCCTTTTCCGGCAGGCGGTCAATGGTCTCCCGCAGGGCGATGCGCTCCACCAGCGCGTCTTCCGGGGCCTCGGTCCCCACAACGCCCTCCAGCGCAAGGCCCTCCGCCGTTTCCCGCTGGAGAGAGTCTGGCGGCTCCGTTGCAAGGTCGATAGCGGCGATCTCCTCCGGCGTCCAGCCCGTCTGCGCTGCCAGCTCAGATACCCCCGGCTCCCGGCCAAGCTCCTGCCGCAGCCGCTCCCGAACACTGTAAAGTGTCAACGCCTGCTCCCGGATGCTTCTGCCCACCTTCACAGCACCGTCATCCCGCAGAAAGCGTCGAATCTCCCCGGCGATTTTCGGCACAGCATACGTGGAAAAGCAAGTGCCGTATGCAAAGTCAAAGCCCTTGACAGCCTTTAAAAAGCCGAGGCAGCCCAACTGATAGAGGTCATCCGGCTCCACGCCCCGGCCATAGTAGCGCCGGACCACGCTCCAGATCAGGCCGTTGTTTTCCAACACCGCCTGTTCGCAGGCGTCCCGGTCCCCCTCCTGCGCGGCCCGCAGTACCTCCAGCGCGGCGCTCATCGCTTGGCGCGCGGTGCGATTTTCTTCTTCATGACCACCGTCGTCCCCCGGCCGACAACGGAGCGTACCAGAACGCTGTCCATGAAACTCTCCATGATGGTGAAGCCCATGCCGCTGCGTTCCTCGCCGCCGGTGGTGTACATAGGCTGTCTGGCCCGCTCGATGTCCGGGATACCCCGGCCGTAATCCCGCACCGTGATCTCCAGCAGGTTCCCGGCGCACTGTCTGACCTTCACCACCACCCTACCGATGCTGTCGGGGTAGGCATGGACGATGGCGTTGGTCGCTGCCTCAGAAACGGCTGTTTTGATATCCTCCAGCTCGTTGAGCGTCGGGTCCATCTGGGCGGCAAAGCAGGCCACCACCGAACGGAGGAAGCCCTCGTTGCTGCTGCGGCTGGGAACCTGCAGTGTGACCTCATTTTCCGCTTTTGTTTTCATTATGTAAACCTCCCGTTTATTGAATGGATATGAGCCGCCCGATTCCCGCCGCATCCAGCACCCGCTTGGCCTGACGCGGCACATTACGGACGATGATGCTGCCCTCCAAAAGCTGCATCCGCTGCTGCGAGCGAATCAGCAGTGCGATGCCGGAGCTGTCCATAAACGTGACGCCGGAAAAATCCAGAATCAAGGTCTGCGGCAGCGCCGCGTCAATGGCCATTTCCACCTCCTTCAGCGCGTTTCTGGCACCGTGATGATCCATTTCACCGCTGAATTCCAGCAGCAGCTCCCGGTTGATATCCCTTGCCCGTATTTCCATAATATTCCCTCTTTTGTCGAATTTCAGTCCTTTTTCCAGTCATTCTTTCTTTTGAGTGTACTGTTACGGTGATGGTAACATATCCCATAGTCCGCAATCTGTCGAAGTCCGATGCCTTCTCCAGTTTTTTATGTAAAGTACGGTAAACCAAGCAGTGCGGCGCATTTTATTTGAAGTTTTCACCTCTATTCTCAAAAATTGACCGGGAGCGCTTGCAGGGCGGGCGCTTTTATTGTAGGATGGAAAAAATACGAAGTGGGAGCGATAACGCAGTGTATTTCAATTACGGTGAAACGGAAACTGCATATTTGAGCCGTGCGGATTCCCGGATGCAGGCGGTGATCGATCGGGTTGGTCATATCAACCGCCCTGTAGACACCAATCTTTTTTCCTCGGTCATCCACCACATCATCGGCCAGCAGATCTCCACAAAGGCGCAGGCCACCATCTGGCAGCGGATGCAGGAGCGGCTCGGGACGGTGGACCCGGATCATATTCTTGAAGCGGGGATTCCTGAGCTGCAGACGCTGGGGATGACATTCCGCAAGGCGGAGTACATCACCGATTTTGCGGAGCGGGTCCACAGCGGGACCTTTGACCCAGAGGCTATCCGGTACAGCTCCGATGCGGAGGCCATTGCGGCGCTGAGCGCCCTGAAGGGCATCGGCATCTGGACTGCGGAGATGATTTTGCTGTTTTGTATGCAGCGGCCTGACATTTTCAGCTATGACGATCTGGCGATTCAGCGGGGGCTGCGGATGGTCTACCGCCACCGGCGCATCGACCGCAAGCTGTTTGAAAAATATCGGCGGCGCTTCAGTCCCTATTGCAGCGTGGCCAGTCTGTACCTCTGGGCCGTGGCCGGCGGTGCGCTGCCGGAGCTGACCGATCCTGCACCGAAAAAGAAAAAAATAAGTCCGCCGCAGAAATGATTTTTCCGCGGCGGCGCAAAAAACAGGACGCTTTCTTTTGAAAGCGTCCTGTTAATTTCAACAATATCCGGCCCGTTTACTATTTACAAAAAAGACAGCATCAGAAAAGGCCCGTGATGCGTCCGTTTTCGTCCACGTCGATTTTTTCCGCCGCCGGGGTCTTCGGCAGGCCCGGCATGGTCATGATGTCGCCGGTGAGCGCCACGATAAAGCCCGCCCCCGCGCTGACGCGCAAGCTCCGCACCGTAACCGTGAAGCCCTCCGGGGCGCCCAGCAGAGTGGGATCGTCAGACAGGGAATACTGCGTTTTTGCCATGCATACCGGCAGATCGCCGAAGCCCAAATCAAAGAGCTGCTTGGCCTGCTTCTGTGCGGCGGGGGTCAGGATGGCCTGTGCGCCGCCGTAGACCCGGTTCACAATGGCGTTGAGCTTATAGATGAGAGAGGTGTTGTCGGGATAGGCGAAGGTAAATTCCTCCGGGTTCGGCTGCTCCGGGCAGGGCTCCTCGCACAGGTGCACCACCTCCTCGGCCAGCGCGACACCGCCGGTGCCGCCTTTGGCCCAGACCTCCGACAAAACGGCGCGGACACCCAGCTCCCGGCACTTGTCCTCCACCAGCCGCAGCTCGGCTTCCGTGTCGGTGGGGAAGGCATTGATGGCCACCACACAGGGCAGATGGAACGTATTTTTGATGGTGTCCACATGGTGGAGCAGATTGGGCAGACCCCGCTCCAGCGCCGCCAGATTTTCCGTATCCAGCTCCGTCTTGGAAACGCCGCCGTGGAGTTTCAGCGCCCGCACAGTGGCCACCAGCACAACAGCGTTTGGCTTCAAACCCGCCAAGCGGCACTTGATGTCCAAGAACTTTTCCGCGCCGAGGTCCGCGCCGAAGCCCGCCTCCGTCACAGCGTAGTCTCCCAGCCGCATAGCCATCCGGGTGGCGGTGACGGAATTGCAGCCATGGGCGATATTGGCGAAGGGGCCGCCATGGACAAACACGGGCGTTCCCTCAAGGGTCTGCACCAGATTCGGCTTCAGGGCGTCCTTCAGCAGCGCCGCCATGGCGCCCTCGGCCTTGAGGTCATGGGCCGTGACCGGCACACCGTCATAGGTATAGGCCACTATCATCCGGCCAAGGCGCGCCTTCAGGTCGGGGATATCCCGGGCAAGGCACAGCACCGCCATGACCTCGCTGGCCACGGTGATGTCAAAGCCATCCTCCCGGGGAACGCCCTGCATCCGGCCGCCCAGACCGTCCACGATATTGCGGAGCTGGCGGTCATTCATATCCACGCAGCGCTTCCAGACGATGCGCTTGACATCGATCCCCAAGCGGTTGCCCTGCTGAATGTGGTTATCCAGCATGGCCGCCAGCAGATTGTTGGCCGCGCCGATGGCATGAAAATCGCCGGTAAAATGCAGATTGATGTCCTCCATGGGGACCACCTGCGCGTAGCCGCCGCCGGCCGCGCCGCCCTTGACGCCGAATACCGGTCCGAGGGAGGGCTCCCGCAGGGCGGCGATGGCGTTTTTCCCGATGCGCCGCAGAGCATCCGTCAAGCCGACAGTGGTAGTGGTCTTGCCCTCCCCCGCCGGGGTGGGATTGATGGCGGTGACAAGAATCAGCTTCCCTTCCGGGCGCTTGTTCTCCCGCAGAAGCGCATAATCCACCTTGGCTTTATAGCGGCCGTAGCACTCCAGATAGCGCTCCTCCACTCCGGCCAGCGCCGCGATCTCCGTAATTGGCCGCATCCGGCACTGCTGCGCGATCTCAATATCCGATAAATACGCCATGGGCAGTTACCCCCTGTTCAGATTTTTTTAAAGTACCGCACGGCAGAGTCAAAGAGCTTCATGTCATAGCGGTCAGGAATGTTGCGATAAAGATTTTTGCCGATACGCTCGCTGTGGCCCATTTTGCCGAGGACCCGCCCATCCGGGGAGGTAATACCCTCCACCGCGCAGACGGAGCCGTTGGGCGCAAAGGCCGTGTCCATAGTGGGTACACCCGCAAGGTCCACATACTGCGTTGCGATCTGGCCGTTGTCCGCAAGGCGGCGCACCACGGCCTCGGAGGCAAGGAAGCGTCCCTCCCCGTGGGAGACCGGCACCGCGTAGACCTCGCCCACCTCCGTGCCCGCCAGCCACGGTGACTTGTTGGAGCACACCCGCGTCCGAACGATTTTGGACTGGTGGCGGCCGATGGTGTTGTAGGTCAGTGTGGGGCAGCTGGCGTCCGTGTCCACGATCCTGCCGAAGGGCACCAGCCCCAGCTTAATGAGCGCCTGAAATCCGTTGCAGATACCCAGCATCAGTCCGTCCCGCCGCTCCAGCAGCTCTGTGACCTGCTCCCGCACCGCCGGGTTACGGAAGAATGCAGTGATGAATTTAGCGGAACCGTCCGGCTCGTCACCGCCGGAGAAGCCGCCGGGCAGCGCGATGATCTGTGCCGCCTTCAGCCGCATTGCAAACTGCTCCACGCTCTCAGCCACATCGGCGGCGGTCAGATTGCGGAGCACGAAGGTCTCCGCCGCCGCGCCGGCCTCCAGAAACGCCCGCTGCGTGTCATACTCGCAGTTCGTACCGGGAAACACGGGAATCAGCACCCGGGGTCTGGCAACGGCCACCGCCGGAGCTTTCCGCTCCGTTGTCCGGTAGGTCAGTGTTTCCACAGGGCCGCTGTCAGCGGTCCGAGTGGGATAGACGCTTTCAAGAACGCCCTCGTTCAGCGCCAGCAGCTCGTCAATAGAAGCCGTGTCCTCGCCCAGCGTCACCGCTCCGTCCGCCGTTGTAACGCCCAAGCGCAGGGCAGTTCCCTGCGGGAGCGGCTCCGACAGCTCCGCGATGATCGCGCCGGGCAGGGCATCGGAATACCAGATCTCCCCGGCTCCCTCGGACCGGAAGCCGACGCGGTTGCCAAAGGACATTTTCATGACGCCCTCCGCTATGCTGTTCTCTACAGCCCATGCGGCCCTGACCTTTCCCGCGCAGCACAGCGCATGGAAGCGCTCCCACACCGCGCGCTGATCCGCCGCCGTACCGTCGCAGAGGAACAGGTACACCGGGTCTCCGGCGGACTTGAATTCCGGCGTCAGCACCTCTCCGCTCTGTACCGGGGCAATGGCAAAGGAGATCAGTGTCGGCGGAACATCCCGGTCCATGAAGGAGCCGGACATGGAGTCCTTGCCGCCGATGGCGGCGGCACCCAAATCCATCTGCGCCTCCAGCGCCCCCAGCAGCGCGGCAAAGGGCTTTCCCCAGCGAAGGGGTTCGTCTCTTAGTTTCTCAAAAAATTCCTGAAATGTCAAATAGGCTTTTCGGTAATCCGCCCCAGCAGCCACCAGCTTGGCAGCGGAGACAATGACAGAATGATACGCCCCCACAAAGGGGTCTACTGTCATCTGGTCGGCGTCAAAGCCGTAGGCCATCACGCTGGCCTGCTCCGTTTTCTGTCCCGGCAGCACCGGCAGCAGCGCCGCCATGGACTGCGCCGGGGTAGTCTGCGTTCTGCCGCCGAAGGGGACGGTAACGCTCCCTGCTCCAACCGTGCTGTCAAAGCGCTCCACCAATCCCCGGCGGCTGGCGCTTTTCAGGCTGGCCGCCACCTCCCGGAGATTTTTCAGTCCGGTCTTTCCAAGTGCGGCGCGGTCTGCCGCCGCCACGAAAACCGCCGTGTGCTTCGCGGCGCCGTTGGTATCCAGAAACGCCCGGGAAATATCCGCAATGGTCTGCCCCTTCCAGCGCATGACCATCCGGGGACTTTCCGTAATGACCGCTACCCGGTACGCCTCTAAGTTTTCCTCACCGGCAGCGGCGATGAACCGCTCCGCGTCTTCCGGGGACACCACCACGGCCATCCGCTCCTGCGACTCGGAAATAGCAAGCTCTGTCCCATCCAGCCCGTCATATTTCCGCCGCACCGCGTCAAGGTCAATGCTGACACCCTCCGCCAGCTCGCCGATGGCTACGGAAACGCCGCCGGCACCAAAGTCATTGCAGCGCTTGATCATACGGGTCACATCGCCCCGCCGAAACAGCCGCTGCAGCTTCCGCTCCTCCGGGGCGTTGCCCTTTTGCACCTCGCTTGCCATGGCGGCAAGGGAGTTCAGGTCATGGCTCTTGGAGGAGCCGGTGGCGCCGCCGATTCCGTCCCGGCCGGTCCGTCCGCCCAGCAAAATCACCACATCGCCGGGCTGGGGCCGCTCCCGGACTACATTTTCCGTCAGGACCGCCGCCACCACCGCGCCGCATTCCAGCCGCTTGGCTACATAGCCCTCGTGGTAAATTTCCGCCACGTGGCCCGTGGCAAGGCCGATCTGGTTGCCGTAGGAGGAATAGCCCGCCGCCGCGGTCTGGGCCAGCTTGCGCTGGGGCAGCTTGCCAGCCAGCGTATCCACCAACGGCTTGCGGGGGTCCCCGCCGCCGGTGACCCGCATGGCCTGATGGACATACGCCCGCCCGGAAAGCGGGTCCCGGATGCAGCCGCCGATGCAGGTGGCCGCGCCGCCGAAGGGCTCGATCTCCGTGGGGTGGTTGTGGGTCTCGTTTTTGAACATCAACAGCCAGTCCTGCTCCTTACCGTCCACCACGGCGGGAACGTGGATGGAACAGGCGTTGATCTCCTCGCTCTCGTCCAGCTCCGGCAGCAAGCCCCGCTTCTTCAGGACCTTTGCCCCCAGCGTGGCAATATCCATCAAGGTCTGCGGGCGCTTTTTCGCCGCCTCCGGGCCGTAAACCTCCTCCCGGAGCGCCAGATAATGCTCGTAGGCGGCCTGCACGGCGTCATCCCGGATGTCCACGCGGTCAATATGGGTCGAAAAGGTGGTATGGCGGCAGTGGTCGGACCAATAGGTATCCACCACCCGCAGCTCCGTAATGGTGGGATCCCGGTGTTCTTCATCCCGGAAGTAGCTTTGCAGCAGCTTCAGGTCCTCCAAATCCATGGCAAGTCCCAGCCGCTCCAGCAGCGCGGAAAGCCCGGCTTCCTCCAAAGCGATGAAGCCTGTTTCCGTTTCTACGGTATCCGGCTGCTCATGCCGGACCGTTAGTGTTTCCGGCAGCTCCAGGGACGCCTCCCGGCTTTCCACCCGGTTGATGACGTAGCGCTTGACCGCCTCCACATTTTCGACGCTCAACGTGCCATAAAGGACATAGACCTTGGCGGAGCGAATCAGGGGGCGCTCCCCCCGGCTGAGCATCTGGATGCACTGGGCCGCCGAATCCGCCCGCTGGTCAAACTGTCCCGGCAGCGGCTCCACGGCAAACACCGCCGCGGCACCGTCAAATGCCGGCCGGTCGGAGACCTCATCGAGCTGCGGCTCTGAGAACACCGTGCGCCGCGCATAGTCAAAAAGGGCGGCATCTATATTTTCCGCGTCATAGCGGTTCCAAATTCTGATGCGCTCCAGTCCCGTCAGACCCAGAAACGCGCGGCAGTCCGCCAGCAGCGAGGTCTCCTCCGGGGCAAGGCCCGGCTTCTTTGCAACATATACCCGATCAACCATTCAGCTCCTCCCCTCCAAGGCTGCCAACGCTTTTGCGCCGATATCCCGGCGGAAAAAGCGGTTTTCAAATTGAACACCATCCATCAGACGGTACGCCTCCTTTACGGCTTCCGGCAGTGTGTCCGCCACGGCGGTGACGCCTAAAACCCGCCCACCGGAGGTCACAAGTTGTCCCTCCTGCAGCCGCGCTCCCGCCACATAAGCGTGAGCGGCGCTTTCCGCAGTCATGGTGATGGGAAAGCCCTTTTCATAGGCTGCGGGGTAGCCCTGCGACGCGGCAATGACGCAGCAGGCCGCACCGTCGGCAAGCTCCACTGGCGTCTGCGCCAACGTACCATTTGTTGTCGCCTGCATGACTGTCAACAGGTCGCTTTTCAAAAGGGGTAGAACCACCTGCGTTTCCGGGTCGCCGAAACGGCAGTTATACTCAATGACCTTGGGCCCGTCCGCAGTCAGCATCAACCCGAAATAAAGACAGCCTTTGAACGGCCGCCCCTCCGCCGCCATGGCCCGAATCGTGGGCAGAAAAATGGTATCCATACAGACCTTGGCGATCTCCGGCGTGTAAAAGGGATTGGGCGCAACGGTTCCCATGCCGCCGGTATTCAGGCCGGTATCCCCCTCCCCCGCCCGCTTATGGTCCATAGAGGACACCATAGGCACAACGGTCTTTCCGTCAGTAAAGCTGAGGACTGAGACCTCCGGGCCGGTGAGAAACTCCTCGATCACAATGCGGTTGCCGGAGGCGCCGAACACCTTGTCCTCCATCATGGCGTGTACGGCTTCCTTTGCCTCCTGCCGGGTCTGCGCGATGATCACGCCCTTGCCAAGCGCCAGACCATCCGCTTTTACCACCACCGGGACCGGGTGGTCATCAAGGTAGGCACAGGCAGCAGCCGGGTCGGAAAAGACTGCGTAGCGCGCAGTCGGGATATTGTATTTGTGCATCAGCTCCTTGGAAAACGCCTTGCTGGCCTCAATGACCGCCGCCTTTGCGTCCGGGCCGAAGCAGGGCACGCCTGCGGCGGTCAGGGCGTCCACCGCCCCCAGCGCCAGCGGGTCATCCGGCGCCACTACGGCATAATCGATGCCATGGGCCTTTGCAAATGCCGCCTGCGCGGCGATGTCCTTCGCGCCGATCTCCGGCACGCAAACGGCATCGGCGGCTATGCCGCCGTTTCCCGGCAGGCAGTAGATCACCTCTACCGCCGGGTTCTCCCGGAGCTTTTTGACAATGGCGTGCTCACGCCCGCCGCCGCCAATAACCAAGAGCTTCATAGCAATTCTCCTCAAATGAAGTGATAGATGAATGAGAGCAGCAAGAGGCGGAGAAGCCTCTCCGCCTCTTGAACGCACCGTTAATGATGGAACAGCCGCATTCCGGTAAACGCCATGACCATGCCGTAACGGTCCGCTGCGGCGATCACATGGTCATCGCGAATGGAGCCGCCCGGCTCCGCGATATATGCTGCGCCGGACTTTCTGGCCCGCTCCACATTGTCCCCAAAGGGGAAAAATGCATCGGAGCCCACCGTAACGCCGGTCTGCGTGGCGATCCATGCCTTCTTTTCCTCCGCGGTCAGCGGCTCCGGGCAGACCTTGAAGGTATTCTGCCACACACCGTCCGCCAGAATGTCCTCGTATTCGTCAGAGGTATAGATGTCAATGGCGTTGTCCCGGTCCGGGCGGCGGATGCCATCAACAAATTGCAGCGCCAGCACCTTCGGGTGCTGCCGCAGATACCAGTTATCCGCCTTCTGCCCCGCAAGACGGGTGCAGTGGATGCGGCTCTGCTGACCGGCGCCGACGCCAATGGTCTGCCCGTCCTTCACGTAGCAGACGGAGTTGGACTGGGTGTATTTCAGGGTAATGAGCGCCACCAGCATATCGCGCTTGGCCTGCTCCGGCAGCGTCTTATTTTTCGTGACGATGTTGGTCAGCAGGCTCTCGTCAATTTTGAAATTGTTGCGGCCCTGCTCAAAGGTCACGCCGAAAACGTCCTTTTGCTCCACGGCAGCGGGAATATAGGCCGGGTCGATCTCAATGACGTTATAATTTCCCTTTTTCTTGCTTTTCAAGATATCCAGCGCCTCCGCCGTATAGCCCGGGGCGATAATTCCGTCGGACACCTCGGCCTTCAGGTAGCGGGCGGTATCGGCATCGCACACCTCGGACAGCGCTGCCCAGTCGCCGTAGGAGCACAGACGGTCGGCGCCTCTGGCCCGGATGTACGCGCAGGCAATGGGGGAAAGCGCTTCGCTTTCCTCCGCAAAGTAAATGCGCCGCTCCAACTCATTCAGCGGCAGGCCCACCGCCGCCCCGGCAGGGGAAACGTGCTTGAAGCTGGCGGCAGAGGGCAGGCCGGTGGCCTCCTTCAACTCCTTGACCAGCTGCCATGAGTTAAAGGCATCCAGCAGATTGATGTAGCCGGGACGTCCGTTCAGGACATGAATGGGAAGCTCATCTCCCTGCTTCATGAAAATGCGCGCCGGCTTTTGATTAGGATTGCAGCCGTATTTGAGTTCCAGTTCCTTCATGCTTTAGTCCCCCAGATTTTTATTGAACAGTCTCACCTCTCCGCCCACGTTGGCGTACAGGGAAACCTTGTTTTCCATATTCAGCGCCGCCCAGAGCGCCTCCGGCTCCGGCAGCTCCACCTCCTTCGGCTCCCCGGCAAAGGTAGGCAGCGGGCTTCCGTCCCCCTGATAGGTGCTGATGAAGAAGCCCCTACCGGCGTCACAGCCTTCATAGCAGAAAAATTCCCGCAGGCAGCGGCCCTGACAGCGCTTGAGAATGGACAGCTCCATAGCCCCGTCCCCATAGCGGATAGCAGAGATACGGGGCGTCCAATTCGGCTCGTCCGGCTCATAGCTCCGGGTCATCAGACCCCTTCGGAAATCGCCGCAGCGGCAGATGGTGTCCGTCTGGTCGCCGTTGGTGATAACCAGCGCATCGCCCATGGTGCGGACTGGGTGGTAGATGATGAGGCTGGGGTCAGTCAGCTTGGCGGGGTCATGGGCCTCAGTGCGGATTCCATCCTCCGTGGGGACGAATACGCGGTTGCGGCTGTTCTCGCTGCGGCCCATGATGAAATAGTACGCCCGGTCGCTCCCTATCACAATGCCGCGCCCGGGATAGGAGGTCTCCTTCAAAAATGTCAGCAGGTCCATATCACTTCTCCCTTTCCTTGATGATCTGTGCCGCGACCATTTCGGCGGCTTGGGGCAAAAGCTGCCATTCCGCCTGCTCCATGACCCGGCGCTGGAGGGTCTGCGGCGTATCGTCCGGGCGAATTTCCACCGCTTTTTGCAGCAAAATTTCGCCGCCGTCCGGAATTTCATTGACAAAGTGTACCGTGGCTCCCGTGACCTTCACGCCTCTTGCCAGCGCCGCCTCGTGAACCCGCAGGCCGTACATTCCCTTTCCGCAGAAGGAGGGGATGAGGGACGGATGGACGTTCAGAATCCGGCGCGGCCACCGGGCGGTAAACGCCGCACTGAGAATGCTCATAAAGCCCGCCAGGATAATAAGGTCAATGTCATACTGCGTTAGCAGCGCGGAAATACCGTCCTCAAAGGTCTGCTGAGAACCGCACTCCCGGCGGGAGACCACATAGCCGGGCACACCCGCCGCCTCTCCACGCCGGAGGGCGTATGCCTCCGCCCGGGAGGAGATGACCACGCAGATCTCACCGTGAGGCAGCGCCCCGGCCCGCTGTGCGTCCAGCAGCGCCTGCAGATTTGTGCCGCCGCCGGAGACCAGCACCGCGATTCGTGCCCGGTTCAGCATAGCGCCACCTTTTCGTCGCCCCGGACGATCTCACCCAGCACATAGGCCGCCGTACCGCTGTCCCGCAGCGTCTCCAGCGCCCGGTCCGCCGTGCCGCGGCTAACAACTATCGTCATGCCGACGCCCATATTGAACGTATTGAATAGATCGTGCTCACTGATGTTTCCCTCCGCTTGCAGCAAGCGGAAAATGGCAGGCGTCCGCACAGCGGCTTTTTCGATTTTCGCGCACAGTCCGTCCGGGACGGAACGGGGGATATTTTCAAAGAAACCGCCGCCGGTGATATGGCTGATACCCCGGATATCGGCAGCGTCCAGCGCCGCAAGCACCGGCTTGACGTAAATTTCCGTCGGCGTCAGCAGGGCGTCCCCCAGCGTCTGGCCCAGCTCCGGGACCGTCCGGCCAAGGTCGGTATGCTCCACATCGAATACCCTGCGGACCAGTGAATAACCGTTGGAGTGCAGGCCGCTGGAGGGCAGCGCCAGCAGAACGTCCCCTGCCTCCATACGGCTGTGGTCAATGACCCGCTCCCTGTCCACGATGCCGACAGAGAAACCGGCAAGATCATAGTCCTCCGGCGCCATCGTGCCGGGATGCTCCGCCGTTTCGCCGCCGATCAGGGCGCAGCCTGCCCGGACGCAGCCCTCCGCCACGCCGGAGACCAACGATGCCACCTTTTCCGGCTCGTTTTTTCCGATGGCAATATAATCAAGGAAAAACAGCGGCCGCGCGCCGCAGCAGATGATGTCATTGACGCACATGGCCACGCAGTCGATCCCCACGGTATCGTGGCGGTCCATGAGCTGCGCGATGCGCTGCTTCGTGCCGACACCGTCCGTACCGGAAACCAGCACCGGCTCCTTCATGCCGGAAAGATTCGGCGCAAACAGGCCGCCGAAGCCGCCAAGATCCGAGACCACGCCGGGAATCACCGTGCGCGCCACATGGCGCTGCATCAGCTTGACCCCTTTGTAGCCCGCTTCAATATCCACACCGGCTGCCCGGTAGCTCTCAGAAAAGCTACGCATGGTCCTCTCCCTCCTTTTCACTAATTCTGCACTCAAAGCGGTCCTTGCCGCCCTCCTGAGGAATGGCTGTGGGATAGCCGCCGCCGAAGCAGGCCGTGCAGAAGCCGCCTTTTGTATTATCCGCCAGCTTCACCACGTCCTCGATGCTGAGATAGCCCAGCGAATCCACGCCGATGATCTTTGCGATCTCCTCCACGGAATGATGATTGGCGATGAGCTTGTTTTTATCGTCGATGTCCGTGCCGTAATAGCATTCGGACACAAAGGGCGGCGCGCTGACCCGCATGTGAATCTCCTTGGCGCCGGCCCGCCGCAGAAGGTCGATGGTCCGGCGGCAGGTCGTACCACGGACGATGGAATCGTCGATCAGCACCACCCGCTTGCCCTCCACCACGGAGCGGATGGGGTTCAGCTTGATATTCACCTCATTTTCCCGCATGGTCTGCGTGGGGGAAATGAAGGTGCGGCCAATGTACTTATTCTTGATAAAGCCCATGCCGTAGGGAATCCCGGACTGCCGGGCATAGCCCATGGCGGCATCCAGTCCCGAATCCGGAACGCCGATGACGATATCCGCCTGAACAGGGTGCTCCAGCGCCAAAAACGCACCCGCCCGCTGCCGGGCAATGTGAACACTGGACCCGTCAATAACGGAATCGGGCCGGGCAAAATAGATAAATTCAAACACGCACAGCCGCTTTTCCGCCTTTCCACAGTGCGTGGTGTCGGAGCGGATACCGTCCTGATCCGCCACCACGATCTCGCCGGGGCGGATGTCCCGCTCAAACGCGGCGCCAATGGCGTCCAGTGCGCAGGTCTCCGAGGCAAAGACCACGGCCCCGTCCTTCAGCCGCCCCATGCACAGCGGGCGGAAGCCATGGGGGTCCCGCACAGCGATGAGCTTTGTCGGCGAGGACAGCACCAGAGAATACGCGCCCTCGATGCGGTTCATGGCGGCGGAGACCGCCGCCTCGATAGAGCCGCATTTGAGCCGCTCCTGCACAATCAGGTAGGCGATGACCTCGCTGTCCGTTGTTGTCTGGAAAATAGAGCCGCGGCTCTCCAGCTCCCGCCGCAGCTCTTGGGAATTGGTAAGATTTCCGTTATGGGCCAGCGCCATGCGGCCCTTGAAATGGTTCACCAAAATTGGCTGGACGTTCCGCTTGTTGTCGCTGCCGGTGGTGCCGTAGCGCACATGGCCCACGGCGATGGTGCCGGTCCCCAGCTCCGCCAAGCGCTGCCGGGGAAACACCTCGTTCACCAATCCCACATCCCGGTAGGAGGTAAACACGCCATCGTCATTGACAACAATTCCGGCGCTCTCCTGTCCCCGGTGCTGCAGGGCGTACAGCGCGTAATAGGCATAGGACGCCACATCGGCGGTCTGCGGCGTTCGAATGCCGAACACGCCGCATTCTTCATGGATATGGCGCTCCCCGCGCCCGCCCTCAGTCCGCGTCATGGCTCAGCAGCCGCTTCATGATCTCGGCATAGGCGTCCTCGACGCCGCCCATATCCCGGCGGAAGCGGTCCTTGTCCAGCTTCTCGTGGGTCTTTGAGTCCCACAGGCGGCAGGTATCAGGGCTGATCTCGTCTGCCAGGACGATCTGACCCTCGACAGTCTTACCGAATTCCAGCTTGAAGTCCACCAGCGTCACACCGCACTCAGCCCAGAAGGACTTCAGCGCGTCATTCACGGCAAAGGCGTACTTTTTGATAAGCTCGATCTCCTCCCATGTGGCCAGCTTCAGCGCCACAGCATGATAGGCGTTCAGGAGGGGGTCATGCAGGTCATCATTCTTATAAGAAAACTCAATCGTGGGCTGGTCGAACACAATGCCCTCCTCCACGCCATAGCGGGAGGCAAAGTGACCGGCGGAAATATTGCGGACAATGACCTCCAGCGGCACGATGGAGACCTTTTTCACCAAAGTATCCCGCTCGGAAAGCTCCTTGACAAAATGCGTGGGGATTCCGGCCTTCTCCATTTTCGCCATCAGACGGTTCGTCATCCGGTTGTTGATAATGCCCTTGCCCACGATCGTTCCCTTTTTCAGTCCGTCCAGCGCGGTGGCGTCATCCTTATAGGATACGATCACCAGATTGGGGTCCTCGGTGGCATAAACCCTTTTTGCCTTGCCCTCGTACAGCTGCTCTTTCTTTTCCATGTTCCGTTTCTCCTATCATAAATAAATTTGTGTCAAAAATCAAGCGTCCGCGTGAAAACGCCGGCACATATCCGTATCCTCCTGCAAAACAGCCTCGGTCTCCCGCCGGCGGCTCTCCGCCAGCTTGGCGGCCAGTGTCTCATCGGTCACGGCCAGAATCTCGATTGCCAGCAGGGCGGCATTCTTCGCGCCGTTCACCGCAACCGTCGCTACCGGGATGCCGCCCGGCATCTGCACCGTGGAGAGTAATGCGTCCATCCCGTCAAAATTGGCGCCGCTGCACGGAATGCCAATGACCGGCAGGGTTGTATTCGCCGCCAGCGCCCCGGCCAGATGCGCCGCCATTCCGGCGGCGGCAATCAAAACAGAAAATCCGCTCTCCCGCGCCGAAGCTGCAAATTCTCTTGCTTCATTCGGACACCGATGAGCGGACAGCACACGCACCTCAAAGGGCACCTGATACTCCTCTAAAATATGAATCGCCTTTTCCACCACCGGCAGATCGCTGGTGCTTCCCATTACAACGCCGATCTTGCTCACAATACCGCCTCCCCAAATACGGTCCATGGTTCATGGTCCCGCGCCTCAAATTGGTATTACCTTTTTGTCCTTATCAGTATAGCACAGAGGTCACAGGAAGAAAATACCGCAATACAGAGAAATGAGCGCGTTATTCAGTAATATAATTTAACAACTATGACAATAACATTATTTTTACTAATACTTTGTAGAACTCTTAATGGGTCTCCAGCGCAATACGCAGGGCCCTGTTTTCCTGCAACGGGACAAGAATATCTCTTTCCATCCTTTTGACCCGGCAGACATTCTCTATCCGCCCATTTTCGTCAAAAACTTGCCCGTTGCAGTCCGCGTAAAAATATGGTATACTGCAATACCAGAAACGAGGTGATCCCCACGGAGAAAAAGGGAATCAAAATCGCGGCCCAGAACCGCAAGGCCTACCACGATTACTTCGTGGAGGACAAGTATGAGGCGGGCATTGAGCTGTGCGGCACGGAGGTCAAGTCCATTCGCGGCGGCTCTATGAACCTGAAGGACTCCTACTGCACCGTAAAGGACGGTGAGCTGTTTGTCCACAGTATGCACATCTCCCCCTATGAAAAGGGCAATATTTTTAACCGGGACCCGGACCGGGACCGGCGGCTTTTGATGCACAAGCGGGAGATTCGCAAGCTCCACGCCCTCATCAAGCAGGATGGCTATACACTGGTGCCTCTGAGTGTTTATTTTAAAAACGCCAAGGTGAAGGTGGAGGTCGGTTTGTGTCGGGGCAAAAAGAACTATGACAAGCGGGATGCCATCGCCAAGCGGGACGCCGGCCGCGAAATGGACCGGGCCATGAAGGCCCGCAGATAACACTTTCAGAAAGGAACGAATGAATATGAGCAATCCTATTGTAACGATCACCATGGAGGATGGCCGCGTGATGCGGGGCGAGCTGTATCCCGAAAAGGCCCCTAACACCGTCAACAACTTTATCTCTCTTGCCAACAAGGGCTTCTATGACGGCCTGACCTTCCACCGGGTCATCCCCGGCTTTATGATCCAGGGCGGCTGCCCCAACGGAAACGGCATGGGCGGCCCCGGCTATGAGATCAACGGCGAGTTCGCCGCCAACGGCTTCCACCAGAACGATCTGCTCCATGAGACCGGCGTGCTGTCCATGGCCCGCACCATGGCCCCCAACTCCGCCGGCAGCCAGTTCTTTGTCATGGTGGCCCCCGCCCCCCATCTGGACGGTCAGTACGCCGCCTTCGGCAAAATCACCGAGGGGCAGGACGTTGCCATCGACATCTCCCGGGTCCAGCGGAACATGATGAACGATATGCCGAAAAAGCCGGTGGTCATGGCCTCTGTCCGGGTGGACACGCAGGGCGTTGATTACCCCGCCCCCGAGACCCACTAAACGGCTCCGAAAGGAGAAGCGCCTATGAAAACCGCAGTCATTACCGGTGCATCCTCCGGGCTTGGACTGGAATTTGCCCGCCAAGTCCATCAGGTATTTCCGGAGATCGAGCGGATTTGGCTCATTGCCCGCCGCGTCCAGCGGCTTGAGGATCTGGCCGCGCAGCTTACAGACGAGGGACTCAGCGTCCTGACGCTGCCTTTGGACCTGTGCGACACTATGAGCTTTACCGCCTATCACGAGCATCTGGTGGAGGAACAGCCTGAGATTTCCCTGCTCATCAACAACGCCGGGTGCGGCTATCTCGGCAAAATCGGCGAGGTAGACACCGTGTCCCAGACTCGGATGATCGACCTGAACCTCCGGGCTCTCACAGCCATCACCAATCTGTCCGTTCCCTATATGGAGGCCGGGAGCCGCATTCTGAACGTCAGCTCCATCGCCGCTTTCTGCCCCACACCCCGGATGACGGTCTATTCCGCCACAAAGGCGTATGTCTCTGCCTATACCATCGGCGCGGCGGAGGAACTGAAGGCCAAGGGCATCACGGTCACAGCAGTCTGCCCCGGCCCCATGGCCACGGAATTTCTGGAGACCGGGCATATCCACAACTCCCCTGCCTTTGAGCTGCTGCCCTACTGCGATCAGGTGCGGGTAGCCGGCGGCGCCCTGCGGGCGGCAAAAGCGGGACAAACCATTTATACACCCCGGCTGTTCTATAAGTTTTACCGGCTGCTGGCCAAGCTCACCCCGGCCAAGCTGATGGTAAAGCTGACCAAAACCTAAAACTGTCACGGAATTGTAACACATTCCGCTTGTGGAATGTGTTACAATTTCAAATAGCAAATTCTGCTTTCCTATTTTACAAACCAGCAGAGCGTTTATGGAACGAAAGAGGAGGAGCAATGGAACGGATGAAGTTTTTGCCGGAAGGCGGAAACGGAATGAGTGACATTTGCTCAAAAGCGCAACTCACGTCCAACTCGTTTCACAAACCAGCGAAGCGTTTGTGGAACGAAAGAGGAGGAGCAATGGAACGGATGAAGTTTTTGCCGGAAGGCGGAAACGGAATGAGTGACATTTGCTC
>ENA-ORCM01000745-ORCM01000745.1-human-gut-metagenome-genome-assembly--contig:-NODE-745-length-30191-cov-5.419141_pt1 | contig 30191 bp, 26 predicted proteins | sample MGYA00242906_ERZ507928 | MGnify/ENA primary metagenome ERZ507928 (study PRJEB26167, sample SAMN06115497) | human gut metagenome | host: Homo sapiens | place: China:Shanxi | collected 2015-05-07...
GTCAAGGATATGCTGGCGTATTTGTGCGTACTGAATAACCCTATGGACGATCTGCGGCTGCGCCGCATCATCAATACCCCGGCCCGGGGCATCGGCGCAACCACCATGGACAAGGTGGCGGAGCTGGCGGCGGAGCAGGGGGCGTCCCTCTACGAGATCGTGCGGAACGCCGATTTATTCCCGGCGCTGAAAACGGCCTCCGCCAAGCTGGTGAAGTTTGCCGACCTGATCGACAATTTGAGAAAGGCAGGCGGTACGCTGGCTCTGCCGGAATTTTACGATGAGGTTTTGAACCAGACCGGCTATGTCAAGGCGCTGGAGGACAAAAACGATATGGAGAGCCGGGGCCGCATTGAAAACGTGCAGGAGCTGAAGTCCAACATCCTCGGCTTTTTGGAGCAGGACCCGGAGGACGCTACTCTCTCTGGCTTCCTGAATGAGATCGCCCTCTACACGGACCTCGACAGCGTGGAGGCGGACGATAACTGCGTGACCATGATGACCATTCACTCCGCAAAGGGACTGGAATTCCCGGTGGTGTATGTGGTGGGCATGGAGGAGGGCATCTTCCCCGGCTCCTCCGCCATGTACGATGAGGAAGAACTGGAGGAGGAGCGGCGGCTGTGCTACGTGGCCATGACCCGGGCAAGGGAAAAGCTGGTCATGACCAACGCCCGGCAGAGAATGCTCTATGGCCGCACCAGCGCCAATAAGGCCAGCCGGTTCCTGGAGGAGATTCCCGAGGAGGATATGCACTGGGAGAGCAAGCCGGAGCCCCGCTTCGGTGCGGCCAACGAGGAGGGCTTCGGCGGCAGCCGCTGGGACGATACGATGGGCAGTTCCTCTTATGGCGGCTATGGCGCGCAACGCTCCGCAGGGGGCTACGGCAGCGCCGGGACGGGCCGCTCCGGGGGCTATGTCAGCGGCGGCGTGCATACCTACAAAAGCGCAAAGCCCGCGCCCCAGACCCTCCGCACCAGCAGCCGGGGCAGCGCACCCGCCGCGCCGGCGGTAGAGCTGCTGCAGCTCCATCCGGGAGATCAGGTGGAGCACACCGCTTTCGGCAAGGGCAGCGTGGTGTCCGTGAAGCCTATGGGCGGTGACGCTCTGGCGGAGGTGGCCTTTGAGAGCGGCACAAAAAAGCTGATGCTCAAATCCGCCGGCAAACATATGAAAAAGCTGTAAGCGCCCATCGGGACAAGCGGCTGAAAATACATTTTGAACGCGGCGCAATGCTGCGGCAGGAGGAAACAATATGAAGATCGCACTGCAATTTGCCATGCCCTCGGAATTTCACGCCATGCCGGGGGCAAAGGATATGGAGCCTTTTGAAACGGTATCCGGCGTTCCCTTTTACCGGGTGGAGCCGGACATCATCGCCTGCGCCGGGGGCGTCAGCAAGGTGAACGCCGCTATGGCGGCGGAGATTCTCTGCCTGAAATACGGCGTGGACCTTATTCTGAACGCGGGCGTGGCGGGCTGCCTGACGGATCTGCCTACCGGGAGCCTTGTGGTGGCGTCGGAATTCGTGCAGCATGATGTGGACACCACCGCAGTCGGCGACCCCATCGGCCTTGTGTCCACGGTAAACCGGGTGGAGTTCCCCACATGGGAGCCGGAGCGGTGCGTGAAGCTGCTGGCGGACATGGGGATTCACGCCGTTACGGGTCGGGTGGCCACAGGCGACTGGTTTGCCGTGAACTGTAAGCGGGCGGAGTTCATCCGGGATACGTTCCGTCCTGTTCTGACGGAGCAGGAGGGCGGCGCCATCGCGCAGGTATGCCTTCGCAACGGCGTGCGCTTCGTGGCGGTGAAGTCCATTTCCGACCACCTGTTCTCCGAAAACCAGCAGGAGGAATATTTCAATTTCGGCGAGGCGCTGGAAAACATGGGCACTATCGTGCTGCCGCTGGCCCGAAAGCTGAAGGAGGAAGCCTGATATGGAACAGATCGCCAGCTTTACCATCGACCACAACCGGCTGCAGCCGGGAATGTACCTTGCCCGCCGGGACGGGGACATCGTGACCCTTGACCTGCGGTTCAAAAAGCCCAACATGGGGGACCTGCTGTCCAACAGCGAGCTGCACTCCACGGAGCATCTGGTGGCCACAGCGCTGCGGAACGGAGAGGCAAAAGAGGCCGTGATCTACTTTGGCCCCATGGGCTGTCAGACTGGATTTTTCTTCCTGTTCGATGAGCGGAAGCTCACGTTGGAGGGCGCGGTGGCGCTGATGAAAAAGGCCTTTGCCGAGGCGGCGGCCTTTGAGGGGGAAATGCCCGGAAAAAGCCCCATTGAATGCGGAAATTACATCAATCTGGACGTGGAGACCGGCCGGGCTGTCTGCCGGTGGTACAGTGAGCTTATTCGGGACTGGACCGTGGAGCGGCTGTCCTACGATTGGCAGGGTAAATAAGCGCCGGAGCGGCATTTGCTGAAAATTGTTGTTGACAAATGGCGCAAAGCCGCTATAATAGGTTCAAACCGATAAAGGCTATGACAAAGTCAGCTGCTTAACACCGCACGGCAAGCGAGAGGGGACAGTGGAAGCCCTCAGTGCAGGAAAGGCAGCGCGCCGCTTTGGAGCAGCCCGCGAGGAGCGGGACGGTTCATCCCCGTTACGAGATGACATGAGATATTCCCGCCGTGCGCGCAGCGGGGATAGATCAGGGTGGTACCGTGGATATTTTTCGCCCCTGACAGTTGTCAGGGGCGATTTTATTTTAGCTTTTCAGCTTGTAAGGAGGAGTTTTCCCATGAGATTTTCCAGTAAAGTGCAGAAATGCCAGTTGTCCCCCGTGCGTAAGTTTAATCCCTGCGCCGAGGCAGCGGCGGCACAGGGCCGGATGATCTATCATCTGAATATCGGCCAGCCGGATGTGAAAACGCCGGAGGCCTTTTACGAGGCAATCCGTGATTTCAAGGCCGAAACGCTGGAATATGCGCCCGCTCCCGGCCTGCCGGCACACATCGAGGCGGTGCAGGCGTATTACGCAAAGCTGGGCGTGAAGCTGGATAAGGATGACATTCTGGCAACCTCCGGCGGCGGCGAGGCGCTGGAGTTCATCCTCGCCTGCATTCTGGACGAGGGGGACGAGCTGCTGGTGCCGGAACCCTATTACGCTAACTACAATACTTTCGCCTACATGACCGGCGGCAAAATTCATCCCATCCCCACCTCCGCCGAAAACGGCTACCATTACGCGGAGCGCTCCCTCATTGAGCCGCACATCAACGCCCACACCCGGGGTATTTTGATTTCCAATCCCGGCAACCCCACCGGCGTGGTGCTCACCCGGGAGGAAATGCGCCTCATCGCGGACATCGTAAAGGAGCACGATTTGTTCCTTGTGGCGGACGAGGTGTACCGGGAGTTCATCTATGACGATGAGCCGATGGGCTCCTTCGGCGAGCTGGAGGATGTGAAGGACCGTGTGATTTTGGTGGACTCCGTTTCCAAGCGCTTCTCCGCCTGTGGCGCGCGGGTGGGCTCCATTATCTGCCGGAATAAGGAGTTCATGGCCGAGGCGCTGAAGCTGTGTCAGGGACGTCTTTGCAGCGCCACCATCGATCAGGTGGGCGCCGCCGCCATGTACCGCTCTGTGACGCCGGACTACTTCAAGGCGGTGCGGGACGAATACAAGAAGCGGCGGGACACCGTGGTGGAGGAGCTTGGTAAGCTCCCCGGCGTGAAGTTCGATGTTCCCGACGGCGCGTTCTACATGATGGTGACGCTGCCGGTGGACGATGCGGAAAAGCTCCAGTATTTTCTGCTGGAGGAATTTGAGGACAACGGCGAGACCGTGATGTACGCCCCCGGCAGCGGCTTCTATGCCGACCCGGACGATGGCCGCTGTGAGGTTCGCATTGCCTATGTCCATAACTGCGAGTATCTGCGCCGGGCCATTGAACTGCTGGGCCGGGGCATCGCGGCCTACAACAGGAAAAGGGGCGTGTAAAAATGCTGCGGCATATCGTAATGTGGAAGTTCCGTCCGGGGACCGAGGCGGAGCGGGACCTGTTTCTCACGGGGCTTCAGGGCCTCTATGGCGTGATTCCGGAGCTGAAGAGCTGCCGGGTCCTCCGGGGCATGGAGGGCAGCGATTATGACGCCGTGCTCATTTCGGAGTTTGAGAATCGGGAGGCGCTGGAGCGCTACAAAAACGATCCCCGGCACAAGGCGGTCTCCGCGCTGTGCAAATCCATTCGGACGGACCGGGCGGCGGTGGATTGTCTGCTGCCGGACTGAGGTAATATGAAAACACCGACTGACGGAGGCGGCGTGCGCCGCACCTGTCAGCCGGTGTTTTTTTGCTTAAAAGAGACCATTCCACTGGCAGCGGGCAAGGTCTACCGCTCCCTCCGGGGTAAAGACAACGCCCTCCGCCTCCAGCAGCGCCCGCTGAGTGCCGGGGCCGTAGAGGTCAAAGCAGGATTTTGTGCCGCCGAAGCGGTCCACCACCCGATGACAGGGAACAGAGGGGTCACGGTTGGCGGCCATGGCGTAGCCTACGGTCCGGGCGCAGCGGGGCATCCCCGCAAGGCGCGCGACCTGTCCGTAGGTGGCCACGGTCCCGGCGGGGATATGGCAAACGATGTCATAAAAGCACTGAAAAATAAAACCGCTCATGGCCAAGCCTCCTGTTTTCAAAGGCAATAATACCACAGCGCTGCCAAAACCGCAAGACGGAGGGCAAAATGGTTGATTGGGCCTTTTCATTTTCGGCGCTTTCCTATATAATAAGAAAGAAAGGATGTGGGCTCATGCTGCAATCAACGCTGTGCTATCTGGAACGGGGCGGAGCATATCTGATGCTCCACCGCGTAAAAAAGGAGCAGGACGCCAACCGGGATAAGTGGATCGGCGTCGGCGGAAAGTTTGAGGACAAGGAAAGCCCGGAGGACTGCCTTGTGCGGGAATGTTGGGAGGAAACGGGCCTGACGCTGACGGAGTACCGCTACCGGGGCCTTGTGACCTTTGTGAATACGCAGTGGCCCACGGAATATATGCACCTGTTCACGGCAACCGGCTGGACGGGAACGCCCCACCCCTGCGACGAGGGGGAGCTGGAATGGATTCCCAAGGCGGAACTGAGGAAGCTGCCCATGTGGGCGGGAGACCGCATTTTTCTGCGGCTGCTGGATTCCGACGAGCCGTTTTTCTCGCTGAAGCTGTGCTATGACGGGGAGCGGCTGCTGTCGGCGGTGCTGAACGGAAAGCCCTTGGAGGTTGAGGCATGAAGAAAATTTTGATGTTCGGATTTCGGGATTTAGGCGAGATCATGAAAATTGCGGCGGCGGCAGAGCGCTGCGGCGCGGAGCTTCAGCCGGTGGCCCGGGAGAGCTGCACTCTGACGCTGGAGGCGCTGTCCCAAGGGAAAACCGGCGGGGCATCGAGTGTGCCGATAGGGAAAATGCTGGTATTCTGCGGACTGGACCGGGAACTGGACGCCCTTCTGGTGTCGCTGCGGCAGGCGGGTATCATTTGCCTGAAGGCGGTGCTGACGCCGAATAACCGCACATGGACGCCGGAACGGCTTTACCGGGAGCTGGAACGGGAGCGCCGGGCCATGGGAGGACGGTAACATGAAAATCCTGATTTCCGCCTGCCTTTTGGGAATCCCCTGCCGGTATGACGGAAAAGCCAAGCCCCAGCCGTGGGCGGAGGCGCTGGCGGCCAGGCATGACCTTGTGCCGGTGTGCCCGGAGCAGTTGGGCGGACTGCCAACGCCCCGGACACCCTCGGAGCGGCGGGGGGACCGTGTGGTGATGAACACCGGCGCGGATGTGACGGAGCAGTATCGCCGGGGCGCGGAGGCCGCGCTGCGGCTGTGCCGCCTGACGGGCTGCGAGGCGGCGATTTTGAAGGAGCGAAGCCCCTCCTGTGGCTGCGGCGAAATCTATGACGGCAGTTTTTCCGGCACCCTGACCGCCGGGGATGGGGTCACGGCGGAGCTGCTGAGGAAAAACGGCATTCCCATGTACGGGGAGAGCCATGTGGCCGCGCTTTTGGACTGAGAAGCGAAAAAGCGGATTTTTTGGCGCAAATTCGCGACTTTTGCTTGACGGAAGGGGCAGATTGCTTTACAATAACTACTGTTAAGAAACGGAAATACTTCCGTTTGGCATGTGTATATATTCGGCATACCTGCCGAAAGGCAGGGACGCAAAGCTATAGTGTCTAAATGAACGGAGCCGTTCACATGACAGACTGGCCGCAGCTTTTTTCTGAGGCAAAGCGGCAGTCTGTCTTTTTGCGATGTGCCGGTATTTTCTGGGGGGTGTGGATATGGCCTATATGCGTTTGGGAGACTTGCTGATCAGCACCGGCGCCATCTCCCGGGAACAGCTGGAGCAGGCGTTGGAGCTGCAGAAGGGGACAAAGCAGCGCCTGGGCGATGTACTGATTCAAAATGGCTTCATTACGGAGAAAAGCCTGATTGACGCGCTGAAAATTCAGCTCGGCATTGAATTTATTGACCTGACGAAGGTATCTCTTCCGATAGAGCTGGCGAAATTCGTGCCGAAGAACATCGCCCGGCGCTTCTGCGTGGTGCCGGTGCGGGCGGCGGCGGATACGCTGTACCTTGCCATGAGCGACCCGCTGGACTTCATGGCGCAGGAGGAGGTCAAGGCTGCCTCCCGGAAGCGAGTCATTCCCATGATTGCCACCCGCAAGGCAGTGGAGCAGGCCATCGGCCGGCTCTACAGCAATGAGGGCACGGCGAAGATCGTGGAGGAAATGAAGCGCGAGGTAGGTGTGGACATTGATGCCGCGCCCCGGCCCGCCGCGCGGGAGCAGCAGGAGGGCAACTCCGCCCCCACCATCCAGTTTGTCAACGCCCTCATCGAGCGGGCCTTTGACGAGCGGGCCAGCGACATCCATCTGGAGCCGCAGGCAGAGGAAATGGTGGTGCGGATGCGCGTGGACGGTCTGCTGCACCAGATGCTCACCGTTCCCGCCGATTTGAAGAACATGGTGGTTTCCCGCCTGAAGATCATGGGCAGCATGGACATTGCCGAGCGCCGTGTGCCGCAGGACGGACACACCACCGTGCAGGTGCGGGGCCATGTGATAGACCTGCGTATTTCCACAATTCCCACGGTGTACGGCGAAAAGCTGGTGCTGCGCCTTTTGGACAAGTCCTCCCAGAACCTCACCAAAACCGGCCTCGGCTTTGAGGGCCGTGACCTTGAAAAATACGAGGCATTGCTGAAAAACAGCGGCGGTGTTATTCTGCTGGTGGGCCCCACCGGCTCCGGTAAGTCCACCACCATGTGCGTGATGCTGCAGGACCTGGACCGGGAGGAGGTCAACATCGTGACGCTGGAGGACCCGGTGGAGTATTACATCCCCGGCGTGAACCAGTGCCAGATCAACGAAAAGACCGGCATGACCTTTGCCAGCGGCCTGCGCTCCATTTTGCGTCAGGACCCGGACATCATCGCCGTGGGCGAGATTCGCGACAGCGAAACCGCCCATATTGCCATCCGGGCCGCCATCACCGGCCATCTGGTGCTGAGCACTCTGCATACCAATGACGCTATTTCCGCCGTGACCCGTTTGCGGGACATGGGCGTGGAGCCGTGGCTCATTTCCGGCGCGCTGCGGGGCGTCATTTCCCAGCGATTGGTGCGGAAGATCTGTCCCCACTGCAAGCGGGCCTACAAGCCGCCTATTGAGGAGCTGGAGGCCCTCGGTCTGCCGCAGGATGACAGCACCGTCTTCTACCGGGGCGAGGGCTGTCCGGAGTGCCATCACACCGGCTACATCGGCCGCCGGGCGGCGTTGGAAATCCTTGTGGTGAACAGCAAGCTGGGGCATTTGATCGGCTGGGGCGCGGAGACGGAGGAGTTGTCCGCCGCCGCAAGGGAAAACGGCTTTGTCACCATGCGGGAGAGCTGCCAGCATCTGGTGCTGAGCGGCATCACCACAGTGGAGGAGGCCGCCCGCGTTATTACCAGCACGGCGGAGGATTAAAGAAACCAAAGCATAACCGGGAAAGGAGGGAGCGGATATGACCACTTATCGCTACCGGGGCCAGAGCCTTGACGGGGCGAAGGTCACCGGCGTCATTCGGGCTTATGACGAATTTGAGGCGGTGTCCCAACTGCGGGACCGTTGTGCGTTCATCACCAAAATCGAGCCGGTAAAGGAAAAACAGGGCAATCCGCTTACCCGCCCCGTCAATACCCGCATCAGGGAAAAGGAGCTGGCGATGCTCTGTTCCCAGCTCTCCATTCTGCTCTCCTCGGGCCTGACCGCGCTGCGGTGTCTGCAAATGGTGGCCGCCCAGACCCGGAACAAGCAGCTCCGCCGCGCGCTGGAAAAGGCGGCGGAGGAGGTGGGCGCGGGCCGCTCCATGGCGGACAGCCTCGAAAGCAACCGGGAGGTGCGCTTTCCCGCCACGTTTGTGGAGACCGTCCGGGCCGGTGAGCAGTCCGGCTCGCTGGAGGCGTGTTTGCAGCGGCTGCAGGGCTACTATGAGCGCTCCTCCACGGCCAGGGCCAAGGTGGTCAGCGCCATGACCTATCCGGCTATGGTCATCGTCACGGCGATTATCGTTGTCATCATCGTGATGGTAAAGGCCGTTCCGGCCTTTACGAATACATTTGCCGAGCTTGGCTCGGACATTCCTGCCATTACCAAGGGCCTTATGGCTGTCAGCGGCTTTTTCGTCAAGTGGTGGTGGGTGCTGGTGCTGCTGGTGGCCGCGGCGGGCATCGGCTATTACAGCTTCCGCCGCACGGAGCGGGGCCGCATCGTGCTGGCGAACTACGCCCTGACCCGCTCGCCCCTGCGGCGGCTGCGGACCATGAGCGCCTCCGGCCAGTTTGCCGCCGCCCTGTCCGCTATGCTGTCCGCCGGTCTGCCGATGCCGAAGGCGCTGTCGGTGGCCGGTGAGGTCTCCGGCAATTATATGTTCGCGCTGGCCGCCGGTAAGGTGCGGCAGAGCGTGGAGCGGGGCCGCACCGTGGCCGAGGGCATGGGCGAGGTAAAGCTGTTTCCCCCCATGCTGCGGGAAATGATCGGCGTGGGCGAAAGCTCCGGCACGCTGGTGGACACGCTGGACGTTGTGGCCCAGTATTTCAACAGCGAGGTGGAGACCATCACAAACCGCCTGCTGGCGGTGCTGGAGCCGGTCATTACCATCGGCCTTGCGGTCATTGTTATGGTGCTGCTGCTGGCGGTGTATCTGCCAATGTTCAGTATGTACGGTTCCATGGCGTAATACGGTATCCTCCCTGCCTGCAACCCGGGCAGGGCGATATAAAAAGAAAAACACAAAGGAGAAAAGATTTATGCTCAAGAAATTGAACAACAAAAAGGGCTTTACCCTGATGGAAATGCTCATTGTGGTGGCTATCATCGCCGTGCTGGTGGCAGTGGCAATTCCCACCTTCACCTCTGCATTGAATAAGGCCAAGGCCGGCACTGACCTTGCCAACATCCGTTCCGGCTATGCTGCCGCGCAGCTGGAAGTCATGACTGTCGGCGGAACTGGTCCGTATTATCTGAATGATGACGGCTCTGTTAGCACCACATCTGGCACCTACAAGACGAAGGGCAGCTCTGATGATGCCGATAACACCGCAAAGGTTGGCGGAAATTTTGCGGTCGGCAGCGATGTTACTTGGAGCAAGGAGAAGAGCATTAAGTATACCATAGCCAATGGAAAGGTTAGCGGAATTACTGCTGAGTAATTTCAAGCTACTATTCCGGCGGGGGCACCAACCCGCTCCCGCCGGAACAGCTCCTTGATCCGGGGCGCGGCCGAGGGTTGGCGGCCGTGCCCCGGGTAAAGGCATGGAAAAGGAGAACCTATGCTGCGTCTGTCCCTGCCAATCACTGTTTACTGCTGCGCAATGGCCGCGCTTCTGGGCGCGTGCATGGGCAGCTTTTTGAACTGTCTGACATGGCGGATGCTCCACGGCGAAAGCGTGCTCCATGGCCGCTCCCACTGCGACGTCTGTGGCCATGTGCTGGGGGTGCGGGACCTTGTGCCGGTGCTGAGCTATGTGTGCTCCGGGGGAAAATGCCGCTACTGCGGCGCAAAGCTCTCCGCCCGCCATGTGTGGGGGGAGCTGGCAGGGGGCGCGATGTTTGTCAGCGCCCTGCTGAAGTATGATATTTCGCTCCAAGTCCTTGAGGCGTGGCTGCTGGCCTGCGTGCTGCTGGCCTGCGCGTTCGCGGATCTGGAGGGGTACATCATACCCGACCGATTTTTACTGTTCGGCGCCGGGGTGTTTATCGTGTTCCTCGTGTGGGAGCCGGAGCCGCTGCACCGGCTGATACAGGGCGCGCTGGGCGGCCTTGCCGTGCCGGGAGCGCTGCTGGCGGTGGTGCTCATGATGGAAAAGCGCATGGGCCGGGAGGCCATGGGCGGCGGCGATCTGAAGCTGCTGGCCCTGACGGGGCTGTATCTCGGCTGGATGGGAAATCTTCTATGCCTGCTGCTGGCCTGTGTGCTGGGCATCTGCGCGGGGCTGGCCTCCGGCCGGAGGGATGCGCCGATTCCGTGGGGACCGTCCATCGCGGCGGCGGCGTGGGTCACGCTGCTGACGGGGGACAGGGTCCTCCAATGGTATCTGAGTCTTTTTGGAATGTGAGAGGTTGATATATGGGGAAGCTCGTTGGCTTTGACATTGGCGAAAACAGCGTAAAAATGGTATATTTCTCCGGCAGGGAGCTCAAGCGCGCCATTACGGCGGAGCTGCCGGACGCCATGGTCTCAAACGGGAGAATTTTGTCCATGGACGCCATGGCGGATTTTATCCGGGACATGGCCAAGGGCCACGGCATCCCCCTGACGAACGCCGCCATGGTGCTGAACACCGGCGACCACTTTGTGCGCTCCGTGACGCTGCCGCTGATGACGGAGCAGCAGCTCCGCTACAATCTGCCCTATGAGTTCCGGGATTTTCTGACGGAGGAAAAGAACCGCTACTTTTTTGACTATTCCATGCAGGGTATTTTGAACGGCTCGGACGGGCAGCCGGAAAAGATGGAGCTGTTCGCCTGCGCCATGCTGAAATCCTCCGTGGAGGAATACCGGGCCATGTTCCGCCGGGCGGGCTTCCGCCAGCGGGTGCTGACGCCGGACGAGAGCGCTTACGGCGCGCTGCTGGAGGAGCACATCGCCCATCACGGCGGTGAGGATACCGACCGCTGCATCGTGAGCCTTGGTCACCGCAGTACATATCTCTACATTTTCCACGGCAGCCGCTTTGACAGCCGCCGGGGCGTGGAGGTCGGCGGCGCGGAGCTGGACAGCCTCATTGCCGACCACTGCGGCGTGGACGTCCATGTGGCCCACAGCTATAAGAACAGCGACTATAACGGCGTGCTGGAATCCGATTACGCCCAGGAGCTCTATGCCCGTCTCGCGGGCGAAATCGTCCGGGCCGTGAATTTCTACAATTACAACAACCGGGACCGGGAGCTGAAGGAGCTGTATCTCTGCGGCGGCGGCGCGGGCATCGCGGCGCTGCGGGAGACCATTGCCGAGACCACCCGGCTGGAGGTCCATCCGGCAACAGACCTGCTGCCGGAGCAGCAGTGCCCGGAGGAGGAGCCATGGCTGTACCTGCGGGCCATTGCGGGTGTGTTTGAGAGCTTCCGGGGAGGAAAACGATGAACGAGCAAGAGAAAAAGGGGACCCAGCCGGTCCGGGTCCATGGCCGTTATCCCCGCAAGAGCGGCATCAATATGAATATGCGGGAGGACCGCACCCGGGAGCTGACTACGCTCATTATCGGCGGCGTGCTCATCTGCGTGCTGGCAGGCGCGGCCGCCAAATTCGGCGTAATCGACCAGTACCGGCGGCTCACGGAGGCCCAGCGGGCCTATGAGCAGGTCCACAGCCAGTATACGGCGGTGGAGACCGCGCTGGAGGATTATGACCGGGTGCTGGCGGAATACCGCACCTATTCTACGGACTGGATGAATGACGCCGTGGATTCGGAAAGCCCCAATGCGGCGCTGTATGCCGCCGTGGACCGCCAGCGGGTTTTAGACCTTATCGAGCGGGATATGCAGTCACAGGGGACGGTCACCTCCGTTCTGATTCGGGATAATCAGGCGGTGGTCGCCATGTCCGGCATGAGCCTGGACCAGATTTCCCAAATGTTCCAGAAAATCGGGGAAAGTCCCATTGTAGAAAATGTGGAGCTGAACATGGCGGAAACGGAAAAGGAGCATCCCGCTTCGATTCTGAGCTTCTCCGTGAGCATTACGCTGTGCAGGGAGGTGGAGGAATGAACCGGGAGCTGACAGGCCGGGAAAAGGTCATGTTGCTGATCCTGAGCGTACTGGTGATGGCCTTGGGCTACTATAAGCTCATTCTTGAGCCCATCAACGATCAGGTGGCCGCCTACCGGGACAGCACCGAGCAGGAGCAGACGGAGCTGACCACGGAGCTGGTGCGGGCCGAGCAGCTGAAGAAAATGGAGTCTGCCGTGGCGGAGCTGCGGCAGCGCGGTGACGTCAAGCCCATCCCCGCCTATGACAACAGTAAGGCGCTGATGGTGGAGCTGCACCGGATTCTGGCCTCCGCGCAGGAGTATTCTCTGGATTTCAGCGCGGGGACCACAGAGGAGGACTATATCGTTCTCCGACCTATCTCCCTGAGCTATACCACAGCGACCTACACTCAAAGCCGCGCCATTTTAGACGCGCTGAGCGGCAGCGATTACATGAACAAGATCTCCGATCTGAGCATTCAGACGGAAGCGGGAAGGGGAGAGAGCGGCGTTAAGACCGCTATGGTCATCACGTATTTTGAGGTTCGTCAGTAACAGATACAAGGAGAATATGACGATGAAAAGGGCAAACAGATTCGACAACCGTGGATTTTCGCTGGCAGAGGTCATGCTGACCGTGGCGATTCTTGTTGTTCTGTTTGCCCTTGCCATGATTCCTATTTCCAAGTACCAGAAGGAGTTCCGCCAGCAGGAGCTGGACAGCAAGGCGGAGCTGGTGTTCACTGCTGTGCAGAACCGCATGACCCAGCTTCAGGCAGCCGGAATGGAGTCACTGTACGCGTGGACACGGGATGGAGATCGTGGCATTAACAAGCTGGGGCTGGAGCCTTGGGGCAACACGGACTCCAACATCGGGGAAAATACGCTGTGTTATGTGACCTCGGCGGACAAACTGCAAGAAAATTGTGCCGCCGCGGACCTGTTCCCGGAGGGACAGGCGGACGATGAGCTGTGGAACGCGGACTGGGTGGTGGAATACGATCCCAAGGGCGGCAGCGTCTACGCCGTGTTTTACGGCGGCAGCGGCATGGCACAGCGGTACAGCCCATCGGAATTTGACCGGCTCCGCAGCCGGGCCTACCGTATCAGTGATGGCGCGCAGGTGGGCTATTACAGCGGCGACACCGTGGAGATAGAGACCACCGGCACACTGGAGCCGTATGCGGAGATCATCAATACCGACCATTTGCAGCTCCGGGTCATCTGCCCCCTGAAGGGAATGACGCTGAGCTTCCAGGCGCGTATCTGGGAGCTGGACGCCACGGGAGCGGAGACAGGCGACCCGGTGGTGGTGCCTTTCTCCGTCGATGAGGTGAAATGGGATGCGCCCAACTATGTGGCCACCATGACGCTGGACAGCTTAGAGGAGGGAATGCGCTTTGCGAAGCAGACCCGCTTTCATGGACTGACACCGGGCAAAAATCTGAAGATCACCGTGACTGTGACCAGCGACAATCCGCTGGTGGACAAGGGCTCCTGTACGGTGACCACCAACAGTCTGTTTGCCGATTTGAAGGACGGAGATACGGCGGAGCTGCGCTATGCGCGGCACCTTCAGAATTTGGATCAGGCATCTGAGCTGTCGGATACTATCACCAAGGCGGTCCAGACCCGGGACATTGATTTTGCCGGGGACGCGGACGATGAGTGGAAAGCGCTTTACGGCGATCTCGGCTTTACGCCTGTCCACAACAGTAATCTGGAGCAGCTCGAAGGCGCGGAGACCGGCAGCGCGGCGGGGGTCTACCCGGTGATTTATGACCTGCCGGTGGACGTCACCAGCGATGCGGGGCTCATTCAGTCGGTTTCCGCCGGGAAAATGCTGCTGCTGAAGAATATTCGGCTTTCCGGCGCGAATGTGACAGGTAAAACGGCTACTTCCAGCGCGGTAGGCGCGCTGGTGGGGTGCGTGAACGGAGCGTTGACGCTGGAGAACTGTCAGGTCTACCTCAGCCGCAGCCACGGCCATGTGGGGCCCGACGCGAACCGGAACAAGCAGTGGCTGCAGGGCGGCGATACCGGCGGATTGGTCGGCAGAATTAAAGCGGGCGGCAGCGCGGAGATTCAAAACAGCTTTGCCGCTACCACTGCCGCAGGCGTGATGTCCGTAGGCGGTCTTGTGGGCCGGGTAGACGGTGAGCTGTCTGTGACCCACAGCTACGCGGACTGCTACCTGACGCTGGAAAAGGGCTCGCAAGGTATTGCAGGCGGCCTTGTGGGCGTGGGCATCGACACGGCCATGCTCAAGGTTGAGGACGCCTATGCCGCCGGTTTCCTGACAGCGGATCAGACCGCCGGCATTGCGGGAATGCGCGCCAGCTTGACCAATGTGTATACCGCCTGCGCGCCCATGACGGAAAGGGTGGAGGGTGGCTACGATACGGACGGTAAGCTGACATATTCCACCGTGACCGGCGGCAGCGCAGCAGGTCAGGTATACTATCTCTGCGACGGTGAGGAAAATGTTGTCTTGGGCGCGAGCCGGACATGGACCAGCGCGAACCGCACAGAGGCTGCGGCGGAACTGGGCGATGCCTTTACCGATGAAACCAGCGGACTGAACACCGTCCGCTACGAGTTGAAGGTCAGCGGCCTTAGCAGCTACACGTTCCCCCGGCTGAAAAATCTGCCGCATTACGGCGATTGGAAGGCAGAGTTTGAGTCCGGCGCACTGGCCTACTACGAATACTATGCGGATGGAAGCTACGGCTTCTACGGCGGCAATATCGACACTCTGAAGGATACAAAAGCGGTGTTGGGTGATGGCTATGCCGCCGTTTACGAGGGAACTGTCCCACCCGCGAGCCTGACCGTGACGCTGAACTATACGGTCAAGGGCGTTCAGACGAAAAAAGAGATTACGCTGAATGGAACAAATGCCGTGACCGTTCAGGCAAACGGACGGACGTATCAGCTTTTGCGCTTTAGTAAAGAAGACCTTGAGACCGCTGGCGCTGTGGACAATTACTATATCGCCGCCATTGGCAATGAGCGGACGTATTCCTTTAACCCGCATTTCGCGAAAACGGCGGTGGAGGGCGCGGCAGTCATTGAGAAAACGGCGGAGCAGACCATCAGTATCCGCACGGCCCGCCAGCTCAACAACCTGAGTCGCTATTACAGCGATTACCGGGATACCATCTCCGAGATTGCTTCCTTTGCACAGGAGTTGAATATCGACTATTCTGCCTATGACTGGGCGCACTATACGGCGCTCAGCACGGTGGTCACTACCCAGCCGCCCATTGGCGAATCGGAGGCGCTGTCCTTTATCCACGAATACGATGGAGGCTGCCACTCCATTACCGGCGTGCGCTTTACCGACAACGGGACGTATATGGGCCTGTTCGGCTATAACCGGGGACAACTGCGGGATATCGTGCTGACACAGGCGGTGGCGGCCGATGCGTCCGGGCCGGTGCTGCGGATGTCCGCACGGATGAAAACGGCGTACATCGGCGTACTGGCCGGTGTAAACAGCGGCACAATCACAAACTGCGCCGTGGCCGGGTATCAGCTTCAGGTGCAGGCGTACAGCGCCAGTACCGTGTACGCGGGCGGCCTTGTCGGCAGCAATCTGGGCGGACGCATCCGGGGGTGCAGCGCGGAATTTCCGCTGCTGTACGCCGCCAGCACCTATGCCAAGCTGTATGTGGGCGGCCTTGTCGGCAACAGCAGCGGCCAGATTCGCCAGAGCTATGTCACCGGCGCGGTCAATATTGAGGAGATCAAGGGCGGTGGCGTGACGCTGGCCGGCTTTGCGGCGGAAAACGGCGGCTCGATTCAAAATAGCTACTGCGCGGTGTCCATGATCTCCGCAGGCGCGGAGACCAAGGGCTTTACCGTGGGCGGCATTGTGCGGGACTGCTATTACTTAAACGGAGGAACCTACGCCTTCCGGGGCAGCGTGGCGCTGTATGACGCAGCGGACAGCTCGGGGGCGCAGCCGGTCACGGATGAAAAGCTGTCCGGGCAGAAAATCGGCGGCTTTGGAACGGTGTCCGCCAGCTATGACCATGCCGCTACGGACGAGGAAAATTACCCCTACCCCGGCAGCGTGACCAACGCGGCGGGAGATTATGTCCACTACGGCGACTGGGTGATGGAATCCGACCTTGGCAAACTGGGCGTGTTCTATTGGGAATACGAGACCGGCGGCGCCAACAACGGCTATCACATTTCCTACATCGGCTTTGATGGTTCGGCGGAAAAGCGGGGCGAGAGCCTTTGCGAGACCCACGATGACGGCGGCGTCATTACCCGGTTCGGCTACGGCTATTACTGGAAGGATGGGCAGACAAAGCCTGCATTCACCACCAGTAAATTCTGCGCGGGGACAACTGCGGTTTCCGAAATCAGCGAAAAGCTGCGGGAGCAGATTCCCGGCTATACCTTTACCGCCTTTGAAAGCGGCGAAAACGGTTTGCGTCTGCTCTCAGCGGATGAGCGGAACGCGGAATGGACGCTCACTGTCGGAACATACACTTACAGGTATTCTGTCTGCCCGTTCTTTGGCAATGCCTTCAACTACATGAGCGGAACCGGCACGTCCGGCGCGGAGGACAATATCCAACCCGGTACGCCGGAGACGGACGGAAAGGGGTTTGCCTATCAAATCCGCTCTGCGGACCAGCTCCAATTCATCAACTGGAGCTATGTGGATGGCACAGGCTCGGCCACCCGCCTTGTCACAAAGAACAATTACAAGCTGTTTCCATATCTGCAATACACCAACAGCACCGGCACGGCCAAGCAGACGCGGACGGACGCGGAGCGGAACCGCCCGGCTCAGAGCTGGCAGCAGACCCATGACCTCAACGGCGCGAACCAAGAAGCGGGGAAGGCCGAAAAGCAGGAAAACAACCGGCAGTTCTATCCCATTGCCGGCGCCGTAGACCATATCACAACAAACAACTCCTACAGCATGGTGCTCTATAACTGGTTCGGCGGTAGCTATGACGGTGGGAACTACTATATCAAGAACCTGAACATCGAATCTCCCTGCTACAATGTGGGCCTGTTCGGCACCACCGCCGGTGCGGATATCCGCAACATCGTGCTCTACAGCGATAATAACGCTGTGATTCAGCGACGCACGGAGCAGTCGGACTGGGGAAACTCCGGGGGTGAGAGCGACATTATGCGCTACCAGTGCGCATATGCCATGGGTGGTCTTGTGGGGATTGCGTATCGCTACCATAATGACCCCGGCAGCGTGATCACCAATTGCGCTATTGCGGGCTATGTCATTCAGGACAACAGTAAAAATCTCCTGCGCTTGGGCGAGGCGGTGGTGGGCGGCCTCATCGGTGTGTCCAATCTGGATTTGAAGCAGTGTTCCGCCGTGGTGGATATTCAGGTCAACTGCACCCATATCTGGAGAAATGACAGTGGTCTGAACGCGGCGAGGTACGGCAACTTTATCCGCGTGGGCGGCCTTGTGGGCGGCCTGCGGGACAAGGCCACGGACTGCTACACCGGCGGTAAGATTACCGTTTCCAAGGAAACGCTGAAGGAACGGGTGCGTACCGGGTCCTGGGGCAGCAACAATACGCACTTTGCCGATGGCAGCGAGGCCGTGGAGGTCAAATGGCCCATCGCCGGCAACGGCAGCAATGCCAACCCGGCGACCTACGTGTTTATCGGCGGTATCGGCGGCAGCGGCTTCTCCGCCAATTTCCAGAACTTCACGGGTGTGAACAATACCAGTGCCGACGGTGCGCCGAAATTCTATAATTGCTATACCTATATCAATCTGCCGGATATGGAGGGAACTATTACGGCCATCTCTCTTATCGGCAGCACGGCGGATCGCTATAAGTATACCACATATACTGTGGAAAATTGCTATTACCTCAAGAGTATCAAGGATCAGGCATCCTTTGCAAAGGCGTCCAAGACCTATAATCCGAATAACACAAACTCCATGTATACACTGCTGTATAATAAGCCGGATGTGCAGGAGGCCATGTTCAAAGGCAATATGAGCTACCTGACAAGCTACCTGTGGGAAACCAGTGTCAAGTATGGCTCTGAGGTCAAGGGCCTGACGGGTCTGACCTATGACCAGATGGCCCAGCGAATTGGAGATGCCAATATCCAAACAGCAAACGGCCTGAACAAGACGTTCGGCAGCTTCAAGGACGCGCTAAACAACGGCCGCACCGGCAGCGAGGCGGCCTACGATTGGGTCACCACCGAGGAGCAGGATGCGCAGGGGAACAATATCCCGGTCCACGGCAAGTACAGTTTTCCCGGCAGCACGGACGCGTTGCTGGGACAGGACTTCCCCTTCCCCACGGTGCTGCGGCAGGAAAAGCAGGGACAGACCATGAACCTGCACTACGGCACTTGGCCGCTGCACGGATTATTCTGGTCCAAGGGCATTGCCTCCATGGACCTGATCGCCGATTACAAGGACAGGGCGGCGGGCAGCAGTATTCAGATGGAGCTGAAGCCCTATGAGCTGGGAATTTCGGATGCGCCGCAGGTGAACTTCGAGTATACGGACGCTGCCATTGTGCAGGTTTCCGCCGTATGGAACGCAGATAAAAAGAGCTATGACGTTACGCTGAAGGGCCTGAAGCCCGGCGCCACCGAGGTCACGGCCAAGATCGACTATCAGGGCAGCACCTATGAGGCGCGGCTGCTGTTAACGGTCACGGCAGAGATCACCGTTTCCACGAACATCGAGGATGTTAACTGCTATGTGGGCGAAGCGGCAACGATGCAGCTCACGGCGCAGGACAAGCTGGGGAAGCCGCTGCCCTATGCAAAATGGAGCGTGACCAGCAGTGCGCCTACTGTGGCCTCTGCCGTCATCAAGGACGATACAATGGTGGAAATTCAGGGAAACAGTGAGGGCGACGCTGCGCTGACGCTTCAGGTGGACTGTGAGCTTCCCGGTGTCGGTACATTCAGTGCCAGCACGATTCGCAGTGTTTCCGTCCGGATGCAGGGTATTCTGGGCGTCGCCTCCGACGGGCGCTATTGGCAGGGCAAGCTGATGAAGGAGACTGCCACCGGTTTTGCTGGTTTTGATTGGGCAGAGAAGCCCGCAGAGGTGACAACATTTGCAGAGAATGCACCGGCCTGCGGCGAGGAAACGCTGTTCCTCTACGCACAGGGCATGGACGCGGCCCTTGCAAACTACAGTGTGGAAAGTGTCACGGTGCAGAGCGGCACCTCCCCGGTGGAGGTAGCGCCGGGCAATACGAACGGTACGTATTGGGTACTGCCCGGTGCGAAGCAGACCTCCGGGGACTACACGGTGCTGCCGCTTCAGCTTTTCGGCAAGAGCGAGGGCGAGGTTACGCTGTCCGTTGTGCTGAAGGACCAGCGCTCCGGCAAGACCCTTACATTTGAGGGCGTCGAGTATACAATCCGGCCGCCGCTGCTGCATAGTGTGACCTACATCACGGGGCAGGGGACAAGTGAAAAGACGGAAAACGTGATTGTGAAGGGCGATACCGTCACACTTCCGAAGCCAGACAATGCGGGAATACAGAGCTTTCTGTACTGGCGCAGGAACAATGGCGATACGCCCGATTCCATGAAATATCCCGCAGGATTTGTATTTCCCCTGACGGGTGACGTAATATTTCAGGCTGTTTACAAATGAGAGAAAGGAGGGCCTTGGGTATGATGAATAAGCTGCGCGACAGGCGGGGCGCATCGCTCCTGATGGCCCTCCTGCTGCTCCTGCTGGCAACGATGGTCAGCGTGGTCATCCTGACTGCGGTTTCCAGCGCGGCTCGGCACCTGAGCCGCGACCGGGAGGCCCAGCAGAACTACCTGACGGTCAGCTCTGCGGCAGAGCTGCTGCGAAGCGGTATCAAAGGCGCGAAATATACCCGGACAGAAACCGTGACCTACACCTATGATTATGACGAGGGAGGCAACGTGACCGGTAGCCATGAGAGCGAGCCAGTGATTGTGACAACGCAGGCTGAAGCTATGGGCGTTATGGGTGCGTGGCTGGCGTCCTGCATTCAGGCGGACGGAAACTGGCAGCAGAGCGAGCGTCATGACACAATTACGCTTACGGTCACCCCTCAGGGAACGGACGAGGTTTTACGGCCGGTGAAGGTCGATTTTTCCATGACGGACAAGGGTGAAATATCCACGAACACAACTGCCGCCGATTTTACGCTGGTATTTTATCTGCCGGATGGCGATGACTGCCGCATGACGCTGAAGCTCACGGGCTATCGGACATGGAGCGAGGAGTGGAAAGGCTCTGTAGAATTGGGGGAGCGGCGGCATATCATGACCACTTCGATCGAATGGAAGAATGATGTCATCACCAAGGGCGGAGAGGTACAGGAGGGGACAGCATGAACAGGCTGAAGGACAATCGGGGCGAGACCCTGATCGAGTCGCTGGTCTCCTTGCTGATTTTGACCATGACCTTTGCCTTTCTGGCCGTGGCGTCCACCACGGCGGCAAGGCTCAACGCCAAGGTGCGGGATACGGATGTCTCTTTTCGGTATGAGGCGGAAAGCACTGACAATGCAAGGGTCGAGCTTCAGGGCTCCGTTTCGCTTGATGGCATTAAAAGCGGCTTACAGACCGTGACGCTGTACGAAAATAACGGTTACCTCTATTATGATGGGGGGCCGGGGATATGAGCAGACTGAAAAGCAGCCGGGGCATGACCTTTATGGAGCTGCTGTGCGCCGTGCTGATTTTGATGATGTCCACCGCGCTGGTGCTGGTGGGCGTCAATCTGGCGCTGACAACCTACCGGGCGAATATGGAGGCGTCGGAGGCACAGGTCCTCTACTCCACGCTGACAACAGTCATCAGTGATAAGCTGCGCTATTGCGGAACAGTGGAAACGGCGGAGGATGGCACCATCACCCAAATATTCGCGCAGGGTATCGGCACTGGCAGCGGTGAGGCGTTTCAGCTTACGGAGGACGGAAAAGTGATGCTGGGCGGAAAAAGCCTGCTGGGCTCCGGTGCCTACCCACGGGACCTTACAGTGAGCAGTCTGACCATGACTTATAATAAGGACTCACGGCTCTTTACGGTCTCCATGGAGATCAGTAACCAAAAGGGACAGCGGTTAGCCGGAGGCATGGACTTTCAGGTGAAAAAGCTGAACACGTCAGAATCGGACATATAGAAAAAGGCCTGAGACTGCTTTTGCGGTCTCAGGCCTTTTTGAATGCTCAGCCCATGTGCGCCTTTAAGCGCTCCAGATTTTGCTTCATCAGCGATACATAGGTCTCGCCACCAGCCAGCTCCTCCGGCGTGACATTATGGCAGGTGTGGAACATGGCGGTGTCGGCACCCGCCGCTTCGGCGATGGCGTCCGCCACCAGATGATTGGAAAACTCAATGTACCAGACGATAGAAATGTGCTCCGTGCGGACCTTATCCGTCAGGAAAGCCACTGTGGCGGCGGAGGGCTCTGTCTGGGTGGAGCAGCCGGGGAAGGCGGCGTAGTAGTTCAAATCAAATTCCTCTGCAAAGTACAGCAGCGGGAAGCGGTCGCCGAATACGATGGTGCGGTCCGGCAGGTCTGCAAAGAAATCATGAAATTCACCGTCCAGCGCGTCGATTTGGGAGGCGTAAGCCTCGGCGTTGGCCCGGTACTGCTCGGCGTGGGCGCTGTCCAGCGCGGCCAGCGCTTCCCCGAATTGCCGGGTGATGGCGGCGGCATTGGCGGGAGAGGTCCAAACGTGTTCGTCGATTTCCGTCACGCCGCCGAGATGGTCTTCGTCCTCATGGTGATGCGCGTCCTCATTCTCGTGATGATGGCCGACCTCCTCCTGCATCCCTTCCGCGTGGACCTCCTCCAGCGTTTCTACGCAGTCGACCATGGCAAGCGTGGTGCCTGTGGGCTCCGCTGCGTCCAAAATCGTTTCCACCCAACTGTCCGATTCGCCGCCGAGGTACAAGAACAGGTCGCAGCTCTGCACGGCCAAAATGTCCGCCGGGGTGGGCTCATAGGAGTGGCTCTCCGTCCCCGGAGGGAGCAGGAGCTGCACATCCGCCAGGTCTCCGGCGGCGGCACGGGCAAAATCATAGGCAGGGAAGACGGTAGCCACGATTTGCAGGCGGCCGGTGTCCTTTGTTGGGGTCGGAGCCAATGCTGGTGCACAGCCGGTGAGCAGAGAGAGCAGTAAAGAAACAATCAATAGCTTTTTCACAGAAATTCCTCACAATTTGAGAATGATTTTCAAATATGATACCACAACGGCACCAAAAAAGCAAGCCCCCGGCAAAATTTGCCGAGGGCTTGCTGTGGCTTTGAGGCTTACTTGCTGCGCTTGAGAACTTCCTTCACCAGCTCCCAAGTCCGCTGGACGGAGGCAATGTGCATCCGCTCTCTGGGCGTATGGATATCGGACAGCTCCGGACCGAAGGAAACGCAGTCCAGCCCTGGCAGCTTTTCGCTGAACAAGCCGCACTCCACACCGGCGTGCATGGCCTTGATAGTGGGTTCCTTGCCGTACTGCTCCTGGTAGACCTCCACCATGCGCTCCCGCAAGGGGGACTGGGGCATATACTCCCAGCCGGGATAGTCGCCCTCGGCCTCCGTGGTGCCGCCCAACTGCTCCGTCAGGCAGATGAGCTGATCCAGCACGGCCTTTTTCTGTGTGGCAACGCTGCTGCGGATGGAGGCCCGGAGCACCTGACGGTCCTCATCGGTGTACATGATGCCAAGGTTCAGGGAGGTCTGCACAAGACCCGGCATATCCTGACTCATAGTCTGCACGCCGAAGGGCGTGCAGGTCAGCAGCGTCACAACGCGCCGGGTGCTCTCAGCGTCCATAGGGGCCCACTGTGCCTCGGCGGTCTCCACGCTCACGCTGAGGTTGGGGTCGGAAACGCGATACTCCCGCTTCAGCGCACGGGTCAACTCCTCCACAGCGGCGCGGACCGCTGCGGCGTCCGCCGTGACGATGACCGTCTCGGAGGCGGCGCAGATGGCGTTGTCCTTAGCGCCGCCGGCGGCGGAGACAAGGAGGGTGTCCGCCGCGCCGCAGGCAGCGCGGAGCAGGCGGCCCTGCAGCTTGTTGGCGTTGGCGCGGCCGGTGCCAATCTCCATGCCGGAGTGGCCGCCCACAAGGCCGGAGACCTTGATGGCAAGGGTCTCGCCCGCAAAATGTGCCCGGTGGACCGGCAGGGCGTTGGTGACCTGACAGCCGCCGGCGCAGCCTACAATGAACATTCCCTCGGTATCAGCGTCAATGTTCAGCATCTGCCGGCCCTGAAGGGGGGATACATCCATCACCATAGCGCCCAGCATACCGATTTCCTCATCGGTGGTCAGCACGGCCTCCAGACGGGGGTGCTGCAGGGTCTTATCCTCCAGTGCGGCCAGCGCCATGGCAACGGCAATACCGTCATCCGCGCCCAGCGTGGTGCCTCGGGCGCCTACGGTATCGCCCTCCACAAAGAGGTCCAGCCCTTCGGTCTCCATATTCTTCGCACAGCCGGGATCCTTTTCGCACACCATGTCCAGATGGCCCTGCAAAATCACGGCAGGGGCGTTTTCATAGCCGGGGGTGGCGGGAGCGATGAGAATCACGTTGTTGGCCGCGTCCTGATGGCACTCCAGTCCGCGCTCCTCACCGAATTTCACGCACCAATCGCTGATGGCCTTGGTGTTCCGGGAGCCGTGGGGGATAGACGCCAGAGACTCAAAAATTTCAAAGACCCGCTTCGGCTCTAAATTGGATAAAACTGCCATAATTATTCTCCTTTTTTCTTCAGCTTTGTTTTATTGCCCTTTTTATCTACAATATAGGTATGGTCCAGTTGGCCCTTCAGACTACCCAATACGGAGTCAATGTATTCCCGCCGCAGCGCGGCGCGCTCCATTTCCTCCCATTCGGTCAGCCCCTCCGGGCTTTTGGCCTTTTTTGCCAGTTCATTGATTCGGTCGATCTGCTTTTGCTCCATATTGACTCCGTTCCGCGGTGTCCCGCTTATTGATAGCATTTGACGGTAATGGGGATGCGGCCTTTTTTTGTGAGGCCGCCGATCTCCGTCAGCTCAAATTTTCCAAAGCCCCGGGCGGACACGGTATCCCCGGCGGAGACCTGGCGATCCGGCTTTGTACATTCCCGCCAGTTCAGCTGAACACGGCCGCTCTCAATCAGCGCCGCCGCCTTACCCCGGGCCATGCGGAAGCCCGTGGCGCACACGGCGTCCAGCCGTAGGGAGGAAACGGTGTCCCGCCGCTCCTCGCACCGGACCTCCGGAATGTGGAGGTGTCCCGGCTCGATTTCGGAGACATTCAGCCGGGCGCGGCCCGCCGTGTTCCAGCTCTGGAGAAGAAAATCCGCCACGGTGTCCAGCACCATGAGGTCGGCGCTGTCAGGGCTGACCAGAATATCGCCCAGCTTTTCCCGGATGATGCCCATTCCCATGAGACTTCCTAAAAAATCTCGATGCGTCAGCTTTTCATCCGCCCGGAACTGCGCCCGCAGACAGCGGATGGGACTTTGACCTTCGGCGTCCGCGGCGTCCAGCCAGTCCGGCAGAAACAGGAGCAGCGCCCGCTCCGCGTCATCGTAGCCCCCCAGCCGGACATAGGCCGTGTCGGAAATTCCGGCGGTTCGGAGCATATCCATTGCCATGGCCTGCTGCGCGGGACTGAGAAAATCCGTGGCGGCGGGAACGTTCCGTTCTGACGCCTGCCGCTCGCGGTCCAGTACCCGGGCCAGAAGGAGCCGATCGTCACCAAGAGCGCCGCACTGGTCTAATAGCTTGCTTTTGTCCATTTACGGCTCCCTTCGTGTGATTTTTTGCATAAGGGCCATAGGCCTTCATGCAGAGCCTCATTTTACCACGGCCCTTGGGAAATAGCAAGGGCGGCCGCCCGTTAAAAAATACATTCCCGGGCGCTCTGCACCCGGGAATGCTGTATAAGCTATCAACTGTTGGTCAAGTAATCGCCCTTCATGTAGCCGGTGACGTCCGCGCCGCCGGGGCCGGAGAACGTGATCTGATACCAGCCGTTTCCGGCGCTGGACACGATCTGCACCTTGTCACCGTTTTTCAAAGAGGCAATGGGGGAACCGTCCGTACCGGCGCTGGGGCGGACATTCACGCCGCCTGCGGCATTGGTCACAACGCCGCTGCCGGTTTTCAGACTGCCGGAGGTGCTGTTGCTGGTGTTGGTTGTTGTGGAGGGTGTGGTGGGCGCGGCGGGAGCGTCTGTGCCGCTGACATTGCAGCGCACGATGCACACGCCCTTCTTGCTGCCATCCGTGACAACGATGTTGATGGTGCCCTTGGAGATGGCCGTGACCTTGCCGGTGCTGTCCACAGAGGCAATGCCATCGTCCTCACTGATCCACGTATAGCTGCCGCTGCCGCCGGAGACCCGGATCGAGGCGGTCTCACCCACACTCTTCATGGTGAAGTCCGTGGTGCTGAGGGTCAGACCGTCCGGCAGAGCCATGGCCTTTTCATAGTCGCCCGTCTCGCTGCCGGTATTCGGCGCTGTTGTAGTGGTGGTATCATCCGGCTCATCGGGCATTACGCCGGGGTCCTCCGTGTCGGGCTCGTCCGTACCCGGCTCCGCTGTGTCAGGCTCGTCTGGCGTGACTGGCGTGACCACGCCGGGCTGGGGCGTAATGGGGTCCTTGGCCGCGGTGGACTGCTTGTCTCCCCGCAGCAGGAAAATCAAAAGTCCCGCCATCAGCAGAATCAAAATCACCAAAACCGGGGTCAGCAGACTGAAGCTGCGCTCCTGCCGGGCGCGGCGCCCTCCGGTTTTTCCCTTTTTCAGAATTTCCTCCTCCTCACAGAAGGGGCAGTATTTATATGTATCGGAGTATTTTTCCCCGCAGTCGGGGCAGCGCTTCATCGCCATGGGTGGCCTCCTCATTCTTTGTTAATTTACATAATACTGTTTTTTCGTCATTTCGTCAAGTATGGGTCTGTCGATTTCACAGGAATTTCATACTTTTCCTTGCTTTCGTGGCGGGGAGTTACTATAATGATAAAAAAACAGGAAAAACGGAGGTCCCGTTATGAGCACGATTCTGATCGGAATCGCCGGAGACACCGGCTCCGGTAAAACAACCCTGACCCGGCACCTGAAGGAGCACTTTGGCCCGGAGGTCACGGTCATCGGCCATGACAGCTATTATAAGCGGCAGGTCGGCAAGACCTATGAGGAACGGACGAGGGTAAACTACGATCACCCCGACGCATTCGATACCGACCTGCTCATTGAGCACCTGAAGGAGCTGAAGGCGGGGCGGCCCATCCAATGCCCGGTGTATTCCTTTGTGGACCACAACCGGACGGACGAGACGGTGGAGGTATTCCCCACAAAGGTCATCATTGTAGAGGGCATTCTGATTTTCCAGAACCCGACGCTGCGGGATATGTTCGACATCAAGATTTTCGTGGAGACTGACGCGGATGTCCGTATTCTCCGTCGCGCTCTGCGGGATGTGGAGGAGCGGGGCCGGACCGCAGTACCTCACCACTGTCAAGCCCATGCACGAGCAGTATGTGGAGCCCAGCCGGAAGTTCGCCGACATCATCGTTTTGGAGGGCGGGCGCAATCTGGTGGCGCTGGAGATGATCATGCAGCGCATTCAGGCGCATATCGACGCGCCGTAAGCGCAAAAATGAATCCCGCACGCAGATTTTGAACGGAATATAGCAAAATCCCGGCTGATATTCGTCAGCCGGGATTTTATTTTATGAAATGCGGTTCAGTCGTTTTCCAGCGCGGAAATGGCGTTTATCAGCGCGGTCTGAGCTTGAACCACCGATTCGTACAGGCTGTAGTCCTCCAAAGGCTTCGGCCCCCGCAGGGCTTCCGTCAGGGCGGCGGCGCTGCGGCCCAGATCGCCGAAATCCAGATTCTGAGCAACGCCCTTCAGCGTGTGAGCGGCGCGGAAGGCGCTCTCCCAATCCTTGGCGGCTACAGCGGCCTTCAACTGCTCAAAGGTGGGGTCGGTCTTGTAGCGCAGCACGAATTTGCGGACGAAGCTCTCGCTGCAAAGACGGGAGAGCACCGCGTCAAAGCTGCCGCCGATTTGGGCGTAAAATTCCTTTAAATCCATCATGAAGCGCCTTTCCGGCGCGGCTCATGGCTGCGCCCGCTGTGCTTTTCTGCGATACATCTGCCGGTCCGCCTGCCGGATGGCCTCGTCCAGCGGCTTGACGCCGTAGGCCCCGCCGACAGTGACGGAGAGGCGCAGCTCCGGGTAATCCGGCACGGAGACGGCACTGACCGCCTTGCAAATCTGTTCCAGCCGAAGCTGGAAGGTGGCTTTTGGAATACGGGGGAAGAGAAGCAGAAATTCGTCCCCGCCGTAGCGGATGAGAATATCGCTGCTGCGGACACAGGAGGAAATGACACTTGCAATGGTGCGGAGGGCGGCATCGCCCGCCTGATGTCCGTAGGTATCGTTTACGGATTTGAACAGGTCCGCGTCAATGAGGGCCACACCGTCCACCTCCACCTGGCCGCCGAGCGTCTGCTCCAGATAGTAGCGGGAGCGGACGCCGGTGAGGGTATCGGTCTGCGCACTGTCATCCGAGGGGGCCTGCGCGTTTTCCAGCAGCAGGCGCTTATCGCCGCTATCCAGCCAGCGGCCGTTATCTATTTTGGAGATCAGCTCCAGCACACAGGGCTGGCCGTTGAGCTCCACATACTGCGCGGTGACATGGAAAATATCCGTTTCCGTAAATTCCAGCCGGCACAGCCGGGTCTTGAGCTTCATGGCCTTGGCGGAAATGCAGTTTTCACAGACCTCGTTCCGGCCCCAGATAGAGGTGCAGGCGCCGCCGGGGGAGAGACTGCCATCCTCATTGAGCCGCAGGACACAGTTATTGGCGGGGTCCACCAGCCGGACGATATCGAAAACTTCCTTCAGCTCACGCAGCGTGGTGCTCACGATATTGAAGGCGTCGCCCTGCGTCCGCAGTGACAGCGTACCCCGGCGGACAGCCTCGCCCTTGAGGTCGGAGAACTGCACGATAACGCTCAGGGGCTGCGGGTCCGCACCATGGGAATAGATAACACGGGCGGTCAGGCGGAACAGGCACCGGGTCAGCCGCACAGTGAGATAGGCGTCCATGCTGCGCTCCGGGTCCTCGGGTGTGGCCTCCTTGGCAAGTGTCCGCAGCTTGTGCAGGTCCTCCAGCGACATGAGGTCCTGAAGGTCCGGCGCGTCAATACTGAAAGTCCGCTCCCGGCTGTCCGGCGGCTGGAACCAATCCACCACACGGACCTGTCTGCTGGGAATGTTATAGTCAAACTGAACGCCGCCGCACTGAGCCGCGTAAAAGGCGGTCTTTTCCCGCTCTGCCTCCAGCGTCTGCTGGAGAAGCGATTTGCCGCCGGGGAGAATGTTGTCCTCTCCATCGATCTTCAAAAGCTCGTTGGAAAGGCGCAGGGAGTCCTGCACATCATCCCGGTCACCCAGCATGAGATCACGCTGGCTCACAAGCTGGGGGGAGATGTCGGTCAGGCATTTTAAAAGCAGGGGATTGAAGCTGCCGCATTTTCCGTCCCGAATCATCTGTATGGCGGTCTCATGGCTCAGGGCAGGCTTATAGGGCCGCTGGGCGGTCAGCGCAGAATACACATCCGCAAGGGACACCGCCTGCGCGGAAATGGGGATGGCCTCGCCCTTGAGATGGTCGGGGTAGCCGTTGCCGTCCCAGCGCTCGTGGTGCCAGCGGCAGATATCGTAGGCGGTCTTTACCAGCGGGTCATCCTGCCACGCAGGCAGGTCCTTGATGATGGCGGCGCCGACGGTGGTGTGGGTTTCCATGATGGCCCGCTCCTCCGCGGTCAGTGGACCGGGCTTTTTCAAAATCGCCTCCGGCACCCGGCTCTTGCCGATGTCATGAAGGGCGGAGGCCATGCCGATGCGGATGATTTCCTCCTCCGTCAGCCGGTAGCGGGGCGTTTCCTTGGCGAGCTGGTGCAGCAGAGCCTCCGTAATGGTGCGGACGCGGAGAATGTGCTGGTTATTTTCGCCGTTGTGGGCTTCTACCACGCTGCCAAAAATTCCAAGCAGCATACTGCTGAGCTTTTCTTTATCTAATACCTGCTGGGAAACAAGGCTTGTCAGCCGCCGCTGCTTGGCATAGAGCATCAGCGTGTTCTCTATCCGGCGGCGGACCACCAGCGTGTGGAACGGGCGGTGAATATAGTCGGTAGCGCCCAAACTGTAGGCCCGGTCCATAAAGGCGTCGGACTGGTCGGCGGAAATGACGATCACGGGAATCTCATCCAGCCAGTCATAGCGCTGCATGATCTCCAGAACGCCGCAGCCATCCAGCCCCGGCATGACCATGTCCAGCAGCATCAGGTCAACGGCGGGATTTCCGCGCAGGATATCAATGGCCTGCTGACCGTCCTCCGCCTGAAGATAGCGGTAATCCGTACCCAGAATCTCCATCAGGAGCTCCCGGTTCAATTGCGAATCGTCCACGATCAGCAGCGTTTGCAGATTGTTCAAATACAGTCCTCCATTCCGGCAGCGGTTTTGCGCTGCTGTCCGTCAGTTCATACGAATCCATAACAAAAAAATTATAACAGTCCGTGAAAATTCTGTCAATTTAATTCCACAGAAAACGAAGAAAACGAAAATTGACGCTTCCAGAAATTTCGCGGGTCGAATTGCGGCGGAAGGGTTGAAATGGCGGAAAAAATCCGATATGATGAAAAAAACGTGCAAAGGAGCTTGTTATGATCGAACAACTGCTGGAATACAACCGGGAATTTGTGAAAAGCGGCGCTTACGAAAAATTTCAGACCAGCAAGTACCCGGATAAGAAAATCGCCATCCTGACCTGTATGGACACCCGGCTGGTGGAGCTGCTTCCGGCGGCGCTGGGTATCCGCAACGGCGATGTGAAGCTGATCAAAAACGCCGGCGGCATGATCACCGGCCCCTTTGACAGCGCGGTACGCAGCCTGCTGGTG
>ENA-ORCM01000749-ORCM01000749.1-human-gut-metagenome-genome-assembly--contig:-NODE-749-length-30069-cov-7.781308_pt1 | contig 30069 bp, 25 predicted proteins | sample MGYA00242906_ERZ507928 | MGnify/ENA primary metagenome ERZ507928 (study PRJEB26167, sample SAMN06115497) | human gut metagenome | host: Homo sapiens | place: China:Shanxi | collected 2015-05-07...
GCATTGGTGGACCAGCCGGTTTTCGTTTTCTTGCCGTGGGGCAGGCCCAGCTTGCCGAATAAAATTTCTCCCAGCTGCTTGGGGGAATTGATGTTGAATTCCTCCCCGGCCATGCTGTAGATGTTCTGTTCCAGCGCGTTGGCCTTTTCCGAGAGCATTTCTCCGAAGGACACCAGCGCCCCCTTGTCCACCCGGCAGCCTGCCAGCTCCATTTCCGCCAGAACCCGGCACAGGGGCAGCTCCGCCGTGGTATAGAGTTCCCAGAGGTTCAGTTCTTTCAGTCTGGGCAGCAGCACCTCATACAACGCGCCCACAGCGGCGGTATCGCTGCGAAAAGCCGCTTCCGCCGCCGCGGAATCCCCCAGCAGGGAAAAGGCGTCCGGCTCCAGATAGACGGGCTTTCCCAGCTCCGTATGGAAGTATCCGGCAAACAGCTGCCCGATCTCATATTTGCCGCTGGTGGCGTCCGCCAGATAGGCAGCCAGCGCCGTGTCGAACACAAAGCCCTCGGCATTCAGGCCGTTTTCCAGCAGCGTCCGCATCAGATCCTTGACGTTATGGCTCACCTTTCTGATGTCGGCAGCAAACAGAGCGTTCAGCAGGGCGTTCCAGTCCCCGGCATAGCGTTCAAAGAAAAATTCTGCCGACAGGGCGGTATCCGTCCCCGTGCCGCAGTCCACGATGACCCCGGAGAGATCCGGCAGGGCCAGCACCGTCACCCTTTCCGCCTGCCGGAACTGCTCCAGCAGCTCCGCCGCCCGACTTTCCGCCGTGACGCACTCCACCGTCACAGTCATGTCCGGCGCTTTCCCGGCAGGGGCCGTTTCCTCCGGCCGCAGGTTCATTTTTTCGATGAGCTTGGAAAATTCCAGCCGCAGAAACAGGGGATACGCTTCCGGCCCCGGCGTCTGCACCCGGTTCGCCGCCGGGTCAAAGGGCAGCGGCGCATCGGTGACGATGGTGGCCAGCCAGTAGGAGTGTCGGGCCGCCTCCTCCCCCGCCGTCAATTTTTTGACGGCGGCAGGCTTGGCGTCGATTTCCGGCAGCTTCTCATAAATGGTATCCACACTGCCATATTTTTGAATCAGATCCATGGCGGTCTTTTCCCCGATCCCCGGTACGCCGGGGATATTGTCGGAGGTGTCCCCCATAAGGGCTTTCAGGTCGATCATATGGATCGGTGCAAAGCCGTACTGCTCCTGGAAGGCTTCCGGGGTCATGTCTTTGGTGGTGGTCTGCCCCATGCGGGTAGACACCAGCTTCACCTTGGTGTGTTCCGTGATCAGCTGGAGGGAATCCTTGTCTCCCGTCACCACCACGCAATCCCAGCCCGCCGCTTCGCACTTCCGGGAAATGGTGCCGATGAGGTCGTCGGCCTCCCAGCCCTCCAGTTCATAGCGGGGGATGTTCAGGGCGTCCAGCACCTCTTTCAGAACCGGCACCTGCATCCGCAGCTCCTCCGGCATAGGCTTCCGGGTGGCCTTATAGGCCGCGTCCGCCTTGTGGCGGAACGTGGGGGCGTGGAGGTCAAAGGTAACGCACAGGGCGTCCGGCTGTTCTTCTTCCTTCAGGCGCAGCAGCGTAGTGAGAAAGCCGAACACGGCGTGGGTGTACAGCCCCTCCCGATTGGTCAGGGGACGGATGCCGTAATAGGCCCGGTTGATGATGGAATTGCCGTCAATGACCATGCACTTCATGAGAAAACCTCCGGAATCAATATGGCGCAGTTATAATAAGTATATCCTATTTTTCTCTGTTCCGCAATGGATTTCCCGTGAAAAAGCGTATCCGTCCCCCACTTTTCTGTCTCTGTAAAATTCTGCCGAAAATCCGGGCAAAATTTCGGCAGAGCCTCCCCCTGCTCTCCTATGGACAAACAGGTTTTTTTCGAGTATACTGCATCCAAGAACAGGCGATATTATATTTCTTTATGTCTATCATAAGTAAGCAAAATGTCATCGAATTTTGTAAAAGGAGTGGTACTATGCCGGAAAGCTATGCAGGAAAGATCAACCGGAAGCTGCTGAAAAAGCAGCGGATCATCGCTGCCGCCGCCGGGCGGGAGCCTGCGGATCTGGTGCTGAAGAACGCCACCTTTGTCAATGTGTTTTCCAACGAGCTGTCCAACATGGACATCGCCGTGACAGAGGGTCTCATTGTCGGCATGGGCAGCTACCACGGCCGGGAGGAAGTGGACTGCACCGGCAAAATCGTCCTCCCCGGTTTTCTGGATGCCCACATCCATTTGGAAAGCTCTCTGGTCAGCCCCACAGAATTCGTGAAGGCCGTCCTGCCCCACGGCACCACCACCGTTGTGACCGATCCCCACGAAATCGCCAACGTCATGGGAACCGACGGCATCGAATATATGCTTCAGGCCACGGAGAATCTGCCGGTAGACGTGCGGTTCATGCTGCCCTCCTGCGTTCCTGCCACCCCGCTGGATGAATCCGGCGCCATTCTGGACTACCGGGCCATTGACAGCTTCTATGACCACCCCCGCGTTCAGGGCCTTGCGGAGATGATGAACTTCGTAGGCGCCATCAACGGCGACGAGCAGACGGTGGAGAAGATCGTGGCGGCGCAGGCCCATCACAAGAAGATTGACGGCCACGCCCCGGATCTGGTGGACAACGACCTCAACGCCTACATTGCCGCCGGTGTCTACTCCGACCACGAATGTCACGATCTGAAGGACGCTCTGGCCAAGCTGGAACGAGGCCAGTTCATCATGATCCGGGAAGGCACCGCCGCCCGGAATCTGGAGGCCCTGATGCCTCTCCTCAGCAGTCAGTACGCTGACCGCTGTATGTTCTGCACCGATGACAAGCACCCCAACGACCTGCTGGAAAAGGGCCACATCGACTACATTGTGAAAAAGGCCATCTCTCTGGGGGCCGATCCCATCACGGCGGTCAAGGTGGCCTGCCACAACGCCGCCCGCTACTTCCTGCTGAACAACCGGGGCGGCATCTCCCCCGGCTATCTGGCGGATTTTGTGATCATCGACAATTTCCGTGCCTTCAACATCCAGCAGGTCTACAAGAAGGGCGTCCTCATGGTGGATCACGGAGAAGTCAGGGGCTTCCCCGCCCCGGAGATCGAACCGTATCTGGTGGAGCGCGCCCACAAGACCTTCCACGTGGCGGCGCTGACCGCTGAAGATTTTGCCGAGAAACGCCCCCGCGGCGTCATCGGCATGGTAGACGGCGAGATCACCACGGTGGACGCCGGATATTCCGACCGCATCGACGTGGACTATGACATTCTGAAAATCGCCGTGGTGGAGCGGCACAAGAATACCCATCACATCGGCATCGGCTACATTCAGGGCTACGGCCTGAAATCCGGCGCGGTGGCCACCTCCATTTCCCACGACTCCCACAACATCATCGTGGTGGGCACCAGCGAGGCCGACATGGCCGCCGCCGTCAACCGGGTGGTGGAGCTGAACGGCGGTATTGTGGTGTGGGACGGTGAAGCCCCCATTGCCGAAGTACCGCTGGCCATCGCCGGGATCATGAGCGACGAGCCGCTGGTGACTGTCAACGAAAAGCTGGAGCATGCCAAGGAGGTCGCTCACACGCTGGGCGTGAATCCCGGCATCGACCCCTTCATGACCCTGAGCTTCATGGCGCTCCCGGTGATTCCTTCCCTGCGGATCACCACCCGCGGCGTCTTTGATGTCACCACCCAGAGTTACGTATAAGGCATACGGAACACAGTCCGGCCTCCGCAGAGCAGCGGAGGCCGGACTTTTTGGATGTTTCTATTGCAAACCGGCAGTTCCTGCCATTTTTCCCAGATTTTGAGGGTTGCTTCCTGCCTTTGGTTTCCGCTACAATCAGGTTACAAAACGGTAACAAAACCAGAGAGGACGGAATCCCCATGAAACGACGATCCTGTAAGTACCTTCTGACCGCCGCGCTGCTGTGCGCGGCGCTGACACTCCCGGCAAAGGCCGCCCGTCGGCGGGTGCCGGTGCAGGCAGATGCAATCCCGGTGTCTGCCGCCGCCTATGTGGAGCAGGGCGTGACCTATGTCCCCCTCCGGGCGCTGCTGAACGCACTGGGAAGTTGGCAGGTCTGGTGGGACGGCGAAGCCGGGCAGGCGGCGGCCATTTCCGGCAGTGCCAGCCTCCAGGCCGATCCCGCCGGGAATGTGATCCGCGTCAACGGAATCGCCCTGTCAGGCCGCGTCACCGTGGAAAGCGGCGTGACCTATGTCCCCCTGCGGCTGGTGTGCGAAGCGCTGGGCTGTAAGGTGGAATGGGACCCCTATCTGGGCGGCGCGGCTGTGACCTCCCCCGGCGCAGCCTATGACGCCGCGGAGCTGTACTGGCTCTCCCGCATCATTTACGCGGAAAGCGGCGCCGAATCCATGACCGGACAGATTGCCGTGGGTAATGTGATCCTGAACCGGATGGAGAGCAGCCGGTTTCCAAACACTGTCGAGGGGGTCATTTTCGATCGGAAGGACGCCGTTCAGTTTGAGCCGGTGAGCAACGGTCAGATTTACAAAACGCCCTCCGCCCAATCCGTGGAGGCGGCGCGCCGGGTGCTGAACGGAGAAAACGTCATCGGCTCCGCCCTGTACTTTTACGCTCCGGCGCTGTCTCAGGGCGTGTGGATCAACGCCAGCTGCACCTATCAGCAGACCATCGGCTGCCACCGCTTCTACCTCTAATTCAGCATCCAGATCCCGGCGTTGAGATAGGCGGTAAAGCTGACCCAGAGGAGATACGACGCCAGCAGCCAGTCTGCGGCGGGACGGACTCCGCGGAACAGCGTAACGGTCCAGACGATCAGTCCCCACAGCGCCGCCAGCAGAAAAGCGCCGGAAGGAACAGTCCCCACCGGAAGAACAGCAGCTGCTTCCATTTTTTCTGCATAAACGTCCTTCCCCCAAAGTGATATCCGTTTCCCCTATTGTATGGCCGCAGCGGAGCATTTATGCGCTCCCGGCGGTCATGCAGATTGTGGAGCAGAAAGGGGAGCGTTGACTTTTTCCCTTGGGAGGGCTACAATAAGCATCACAAAAAAGCCCATGCAAAGGAGTGTTTTTGATGCTGCTTTCCGATCATCCCCATCCACATTACGAAAAAACGCTGGCTCATGAGGTCATCTGCCAGCTGCGCTTTCCCACCATTCTCACCATCAACAACGTGGAGCCTGCCGACTTTCAGGAGCGTATCCGGGAGGATTTCCCTCAGTACGCCCGGAAGCAGGATGTGCTTCCCCCCAAAGTGGTAAACGGCAAGCCGGAACCCCAGCCCCCCGTCACCAATTACCATTTTCTCTCTCAGGACGGCAGATGGAAGCTGAATCTCACCAAGGATTTCATCGCTCTGTCCACCCTGTCCTACCCCGGCTGGGAGGAATTTGCCCGGATGCTGGATAAGCCTCTGGCCGCGTTCATCCAGCTCTACAAGCCTGCCTATTTCCAGCGGGTAGGGCTGCGGTATCTGAACCTGATCTCCCGGACGGCTCTGGGGCTGGAGGATACGCCCTGGCGGCAGCTCATCGCCCCCGCCTATCTGGGCGTTCTGGCCGAAGCAGACATCAACGAGGACAAAATTCTCTCCTGCGGATACGACGTCCAGATGAAGCTGGATTCCAGCTGCGCTGCCAAGATCCACGCCGGAACCGGCCGTCTGAAAGTCAACAACCCCAACGTGCCGCAGGACGCCGAGATCAAGTTCATTCTGGACATGGATCTCTCCATGGGCGGCAGCACCCCCTGCGGTCTGGCCGCCGCTGCTCTGGAAACCCTCCACGGCCACTCCGCCCGCGTCTTTGAGGGCGCTGTCACCGACACGCTCCGGGATGCCATGGAGCGGGTATGAGTCTCCTGTCCCTGTCAGAAAAACGTTTTTCATCCCTGCTGTCCGCCTTGGGACAGCAGGGATGTTTCCATTGCATAAAATTACAGGATTTCCCACTGATTCTTTCATATTTGTTCAAAAATACACTGGACTATCCGGCTTTGATTTGGTAATATAAAGCATAAAATTTTCCCCGCGCAGAGGAGTTTGAAAGGAGTCAATTTTCCATGCTGAACAATGAATATTGCAAGCGGGTCTATGCCCAGGTTCTGGCCCGTGATCCTGAGCAGAAGGAATTCCATCAGGCCGTTCTGGAGGTTCTGGAGGGGCTGGAGCCTATGGTGGAGCGTCACCCCGAAATGGAGCAGGCCGGTCTGCTGGAGCGCTTTGTGGAGCCTGAGCGCGTGGTTTCCTTCCGGGTACCCTGGACGGACGACAGCGGCAAGGTGCAGATCAACCGCGGCTACCGCGTGCAGTTCAACTCCGCCATCGGCCCCTACAAGGGCGGCCTGCGGTTCCACCCCACGGTGAACCTGTCCATTCTCAAGTTCCTGGGCTTTGAGCAGGTGCTGAAAAACAGCCTGACCGGCCTGCCCATCGGCGGCGGCAAGGGCGGCAGCGACTTCGATCCCAAGGGCAAGTCCGACGCGGAAGTTATGCGCTTCTGCCAGAGCTTCATGACGGAATTGCAGCGCCACATTGGCCAGTTCACCGACGTACCCGCCGGCGATATCGGCGTCGGCGGCCGGGAGATCGGCTACCTGTTCGGCCAGTACAAGCGTCTCCGCAACAGCTTTGACGCCGCCGTGCTTACCGGCAAGGGCCTGACCTACGGCGGTTCTCTGGCCCGTACCGAGGCCACCGGCTACGGCCTGTGCTACCTCACCGAAGAGATGCTCAAGTGCCTGAAGAACGACAGCTTCGCAGGCAAGACCGTGGTCATCTCCGGCAGCGGCAACGTGGCCATCTTCGCCTGTGAAAAGGCCACCGCTCTGGGCGCCAAGGTGGTGGCTCTCAGCGATTCCAACGGCTATATCCATGATCCCAACGGCATCCAGCTGGATGTGGTGAAGGACATCAAGCTGGGTCATCGCGGCCGCATCAAGGAATACGCCCAGCGCGTTCCCGGCAGTACCTATACCGAGGGCTTCCGCGGTATCTGGTCGATCCCCTGCGACATCGCCCTGCCCTGCGCCACGCAGAACGAGATCACCGCTGCTGAGGCGGAGGAGATTGTCAAGGGCGGGGCTATGGCGGTTGCCGAAGGCGCTAATATGCCTTCTACCCCTGAGGCCATTGAGATCATCCAGAAGGCCGGTCTGCTGTTCGCTCCCGCCAAGGCAGCCAACGCCGGCGGCGTGGCCACCTCCGCTCTGGAGATGAGCCAGAACTCCATGCGCTACTCCTGGACCTTTGAGGAAGTGGACGCCAAGCTGCACGACATCATGGTGAACATCTTCCACAACATCAACGACGCCGCCAAGGAATACGGCCAGGAGGGCAACCTGGTGGCCGGCGCCAACCTGGCAGGCTTCAAGAAGGTGGCCGAGGCCATGGTGGCCCAGGGTATTGTCTGATCTTCAAATCAGTCAGTCTTTCCTTGATCGCCTTTTGTATAAAAAGCCCCCGGAGAGGAACCCATGGTTCCCCTCCGGGGGCTTTTTCATTCGTTTATAGGCTGCATCAAAAAAATGATTCCCCATTATCAGCCAGCTTATATAGGCTGTCGAGCTGAGTCCAAACTTTCTCCAGGCTGGAAGATACGATTCGATAGGTCGCATGTCCACAATACAAATAGCCCGTGGAGCTTATATACATGTCGACCTGCGACATGCTGCTCTCATCGTAAAAATATAAATGATAACCAGGCACATCTATATCGTATACATCTCCATGAAAACCGTGCCAGCGGATATTCAGATCCTGTAAGAAGTTCTTCACCTCGCCCATTTCTGGCTCACTGGCTTCGATACGCGGACACGTTCCTGAACTGTCCTCACCGATCAAAGCATGCACATACTGAAAGGAAACTTCCGTTGCGCCCTTGCCGGACAAAAGAGACTCTGCGCTTCTGGCCGGAAGCACAATTACGGCTGCCGCCAGGAGTAGAACACACGCTGTCAGGCTCAGCAGCTTTCTTGGACTCCATGCGTTCTCTGTCGTTCTCGGCACGCTCATTCCCTCCACATATCTCAATTCGTATTCTTCGCGTCCTGCTTCTTCGGCTGGCCGTAGGTTTTGAAGCGTTCCAGCGCTTCCGCCATCTGGCCGTCCGTCAGGATGTTGGGCGTGCCCACCGCCATGGCCCGCCACTGAAGCTCCGCCGTGAATTCCAGATCCCGCGCCAGCGCAAAGGCTTTCGGCAGGCTGCTCTCCCAGGCCACCAGACCGTGGTTGCCCAGCAGCACCGCCTTTCCCTCGCCGCAGGTCTCCACCGCCGCTTCCGCCAACTCCGGCGTGCCGAACAGGCGATAGGGCGCCACCGGCACGCGGGCCGCTCCTGCGGCGGCAATGGCATAATGCACCGCTTCCAGCGGCTTTCCAAGACAGGCCAGCACCGTGCAGTACATGGAATGGGTGTGAACCACCGCCCGCGCTGCCGGATACTGCCGGTAAAAGGCCGTATGCAGCGCCCATTCGCTGGAGGGCTTCCGTTCCCCCTCCACCACATGGGTGTCCAGATCCATGACCACGATATCCGCTGGGGTGGTGGCTTCATAATCCAGCCCGGAGGGCGTAATGGCCATCAGTCCCGCTTCCGGCACATAGATGCTCAGATTTCCGCTGGTTCCTACGGACAGTCCGTCCCGGCTCATGCGTTTTCCGTATTCCGTAAGCTGTTCCCGCTCCCGCAGCAAGTTCATCCCTGACGCTCCCCTTTCCTGATGATACGGTTCTTTTTCCAGAGAGACGGAGCAAACAGCAGCAGCATGGGGAAGATCTCCAGCCGCCCCGCCAGCATATCAAAGCTCAGCAGCAGCTTGGCCCACGGACTGAAGGCGAAAAAGTTGCCTGTGGGGCCAACCAGTCCCAGACCGGGGCCGATGTTGTTGATGCAGGCGGCCAGTGCGGTAAAGGTGGAAATCAGGTCGAAGCCGTCCAGACTCAGCAGCAGCCAGGACACGGCAAACAGCAGCATATACACGGAAAAATAGGCCTGCACGCCCCGCACCTGCTTTTCTGACAAAGCCCGCCCTTCCATCCGCACCCGGATCACCGCGTTGGGGTGGAGCATCTTCCGCATATCCCCATAGGCCGCCTTGGCCAGCGTCACCACCCGCGTGACTTTCAGGCCGCCGCCGGTGGAACCGGCGCAACCGCCGATGAACATCAGCAGCACCAGCACGGTTCTGGCGTACTCCGGCCACTGGTCGAAGTCCGCCGTGGCGTATCCGGTGGTGGTGATGATGGAGGACACCTGAAAGAACGCGTGGCGCAGGGACGTTCCCACACTGCCGTAGATCCGCAGGATATTAGCGGCGATGGTCAGGGTGGAAAACGCCACGATCCCCAGATACGCCCACAGCTCCTCGGATTTCAGCACATCCCGGAACCGGCGGACCAGCAGGAAGTAGTACAGGTTGAAGTTCACGCCGAAGGCCAGCATCCCGACGCCGGTCACAATGTCGATATACGCGCTGTTGTAAGCACCGATGCTGAGGTTCCGGCTGGAAAAGCCGCCGGTACCGGCTGTGCCGAATGCGTGAACACAGGCGTCAAACAGATCCATGCCGCCCAACAGCAGCAGCGCGATCATCACCACAGTCATGGCAAGGTAGATGCTGTAGAGGATCTTGGCAGTGTCGCTCATGCGGCTCACCAGCTTGCCCGCCGTGGGGCCGGGCATCTCCGCCCGGAGGATGTGCATGGAGTGTCCGTCGCTCATGGGCAGAATGGCCATGACGAACACCAGCACGCCCATGCCGCCTACCCAGTGGGTAAAGCTCCGCCAGAACAGGCTTCCCCGGCTCAGCGGCTCCACTGCCGTCAGAATGGATGCGCCGGTGGTGGTAAAGCCGGAAACCGTTTCAAAAAAAGCGTCGACATAATAGGGAATATCTCCGTTGAGTACAAAGGGCAGCGCTCCGAACGCCGACATGGCCAGCCATGCCAGCGCCACGGTAACAAAGCCGTCCTTGGCGTAGAGAGCCGTGCGCGCCGGTTTTGTCCTGCTGAGACACACGCCGCACAGAGCCGTCAGAAGGATCGTCGCAGCCCACGGCCAGAGGGACTCGCCGTACAGCGCCGCCGTGATGGCCGGCAGAACCAGAAGCCCCGCCTCTGTCAGCAATATGCGTCCCAACACAAAGCCGATCATCCGTGTATTCATGGTGCCTCCTTAAACCTGACTCAGAATATCGTGAATATCCTGCAAGGCTGCGTCCTGCGTCACCACGATCACGTCGTCCCCCCCGCAGATGGCGTCGTTGCCGCCGGGGATCAGAATTGTCCCGTTCCGCCGGACGATCCCGGCGATCAGGACGCCGGGCTTCAGCTTCAGTTCCCGCAGGGGGGTATTCGCCAGCGTCACGCCCTTGTCCACATGGAATTCCAGCGCTTCCACCGTGCCGCCCACCAGCCGGTGCAGGGTCTTGATCCGGGAACCGGCGGCGCTTTCCATGGCCCGGACATACTGGACAATCAGTTCCGTGGTCACATCCCGCACGGACACCACGCTGTCGATCATTCCCTCGCTGCTGACCAGTTCCGTCAAAGAGCGGCGGTTGATCTTGGCCACCACCTTGCACTGCTCCGTCTGGCGGGAGGCGCACATGGCCATGAGGATGTTGGCCTCGTCGATGCCCGTCAGGGCCACGAAGGCGTCCGTCTGCTCAATGCCCTCCTCCGCCAGCAGTTCGCTGTCGGTGCCGTCTCCCTGGATCACCAGCGCCCGCGGCAGCTGCTCGCTGATCTGAGTGCAGCGGGCCTCGTTCTGGTCGATGATCTTCACGCTCATGCCCATGTGCAGCAGCTCGTCTGCCAGATAGTAGCTCATCTTGCTGGCTCCCACGATCATCACCGTGGAAGCCTTTTTCCGGAACACCCCCAGATACTGGAAAAACGCAGACAGCTGATCCGGCGCGGCGGTGACATAGATCTTATCCCCGGTTTTCAGCCGGAAATCGCCAGAGGGAATGGTGGTCTCCCCTTTCCGGGACACCGCGCAGATCAGCACCCGCGACCTGGCGTTTTTGTAAAGATCCAACAGCTGCACGCCGTCCAGCGCGGACCCTTCCGGCAGGCGGTACTCCACCAGTTCCAGCCGCCCCTTGGAGAAGGATTCCAGCTTCATGGCCGCCGGGAACCGCAGCACGCGGGCAATCTCATGGGCCGCGGCCTTTTCCGGGTTGATGGACATGGTAAGCCCCAGCTCTCCCCGCATGAACCGCAGCTGCGCCTCATATTCCGGGTTGCGGATGCGGGCGATGGTATGGGCCACGCCCAGCTTCTTTGCCACCAGACAGGCAAGAATGTTGATCTCGTCGCTGGAGGTGGTGGCGATCAGGAGATCGGCCTTGCCCACCTCCGCCTCTTTCTGCACCTCATAGCTGGCGCCGTTGCCGCAGACGCCCATCACATCATAAACGTTGATGATATTTTCAATGAGGCGCGGCTCCTGATCGATAACCGTCACCCGGTGTTCCCGGATCAACTGCGCGGTAAGGCTGGTGCCAACCTTGCCCGCGCCCACAACAATGATCTGCATATTGCTCCTTTCCGGCGCACAGCGCCGACCTGATCACCTGATATGATCTGTACAGTATCGTACGGTTCTCCCGCCAAAGCAGGCGGTTCTCGAAATCTCAACAGAAAAGCCCCTCCGGGATACGGATATCTTCACAGGACACCTTGTCCCAGTCAAATTCCGGCAGCAGCGCCGCCGCCGTTTTCGGCGCCGCCGCGGGGTTGAAGCCCGCCAGAAACGCCAGCCGCCCCAGAATCTCCTCCGGCGGCAGCTTGGCCTGCAAGCTGTCCAATCCCACAGCGCTGTCCCGCTTGGAAAGGCGTTTTCCCTCTGCCGTCAGCAGCAGGGGGAAATGGTAAAACCGGGGCGGTGTCAGGCCCAGCAGATGGTAAAGGTACAGCTGCCGGGGGGTGGAATCCAGCAGGTCAGCCCCCCGCACCACCTCCGTGACCCCCATGGCGGCGTCATCCACCACCACAGCCAGCTGATAGGCAAACATCCCGTCAGACCGCCGCAGCAGAAAATCACCGCAGTCCGCCGCCAGATTTTCCTCATACCGGCCCATGTGGCCGTCCGTAAAGCCCCATCGCTCGTCCGGCACGGCCAGCCGCAGCGCTGGCGGGCGGAGACTGCTTTTCTCTGCGATCTCCGCCGCCGTCAGATGCCGGCAGGTTCCGGCATAGATCACCTGCCCGTCCTCCCGGTGAGGGGCGGAGGACGCGTGCAGCTCCGCGCGGGTGCAGAAACAGGGATAGACCAGCCCCATCCCCTGCAATTTTTCCAGCGCCGCCTGATAGACGGCGGTGCGCCGGCTCTGCTCATAGGGGCCGGTGCCGCCGTCCTTTCCGGGGCCGATGTCCCAGTCCAGTCCCAGCCACCGGAGGTCCGCTTCCATCTGCGCCGCGTACCGCCGGGGACACCGGGCGGTGTCCAGATCCTCCACCCGCAGAAGGACTCTGCCGCCCTTCTGCCGCGCAGAAAGCCACACCAGCAGGGCGCACAGAAGGTTTCCCAGGTGGAGCCGCCCGCTGGGGGAGGGCGCAAAGCGGCCTGTGGTTTCCATGGCGTTCCTCCCTCCGGGCATAAATCCCCAATTTAACGCTATTATACTCCATTCCCCCCTGCAAGGCAAGTATCCGCCGCGTCAGAAAGCTTTGGCCGAAGATTTGAAATTTCCAGTTGATAAATCCGAAATAATATCGTATAATAGTAGCCGCAATTCATCCTCCGCTTGCAGACGCGGAGCCGGTCTCGCGCAATGGAGCCCCGTGAACCATGTCAGGCGGGGAACCGAGCAGCATTAAGCGGGATGTTCCATGTGCCGCGAGGACGCCGGTTCCGTGTCTGCAAACGGAGGATGTTTCTATGCAATGATTTTTTCCGTATTCTCTCAAGGGGGGTGTGTTCCGTGTATCAGGCGCTGTACCGCAAATGGCGGCCCAAGGTGTTCTCCGACGTAATCGGGCAGGAACATATCACCGAAACCCTGAAAAAGCAGGTGGCGGAGGGGCGCACCTCTCATGCCTACCTGTTCACCGGCACCCGCGGCACTGGCAAGACCACCTGTGCCAAAATTCTGGCCAAGGCCGTCAACTGCGAACACCCGGTCAACGGCGATCCCTGCTGCCAGTGTCCCAGCTGCATCGGGCTGGAAAGCGGCAGCTTTCTGGATGTGCTGGAACTGGACGCCGCCTCCAACAACGGCGTGGATCAGGTGCGCGCCCTGCGGGACGAGGCTATCTATGCCCCGGCCAACGTGAAAAAGCGGGTCTATATCGTGGACGAGGTTCATATGCTGTCCACGGCGGCTTTCAACGCACTGCTGAAAATTCTGGAGGAACCGCCCGCCCACCTGATGTTCATTCTGGCCACCACGGAGCTGCACAAGGTGCCTGCCACCATTCTCTCCCGGTGTCAACGTTACTCGTTCAAGCGAATTCTGCCAAAGGACATTGCCCGGCGGCTGACCTATGTGGCCCAGCAGGAGCAGATCGACCTGACGCCCGACGGCGCGGAGCTGCTCTCCCGTCTGGCGGATGGCGCCCTGCGGGACGGCCTGAGCCTTCTGGACCAGTGCGCCGCGGCAGGCGGCACGGTGGACAGCCGGGCCGTGTTGGAAGTGCTGGGACTTGCAGGTAATCTGCAAACCGCCCAGCTGATGCGGGACATTCTGGACCGCAACGCGCAGGCGGCGCTGCTGCTGCTCAACGAGCTTTATGCCGGGGGCAAGGACGTAGGGGCTGTGCTGGGCGAGCTTTCCACCCTGACCCGCGACCTGCTGCTGCGGAAAACTGCCCCGGAGGGCGGCGCAGCCCTGCTGTCCGGCGGGTTTGACAGCGTTACGCTGGACAAGCTGGGAAGCGGCGTTCCCGCCAATCGGTTTTTGTTTCTGGCCTCCACTCTGCAAAAGGCGGCGGCCGACCTCTATTACAGCGCCGACCGGCGCACCGACGCGGAGCTTTGCCTGCTGCGGCTGTGCGACGAAAGCCTGTGCGGCGATCTGACCGCGCTGGAAAATCGGATCACCAGACTGGAAAACGCGGTGGAGCGGGGCGTGGAGATCCGTTCCGCCGTCACCCGCAGCGTCTCCGCCGCAAAGGATGCGGCAGTCCCCTCCGGGAACGCGGCAGAGACGGTTTCCCCTGCAAAAAAGGAAGCGCCAGCTCCCCGGTCTGCGCCGGCGGACGATCCGCCCCCGTGGGACGAGCCGCCGCTGCCAGAGGAGCCGCCCATGCGGGAAGAACCCGGCGAGCGGGTCTTTGACATCCCGGCGAATACCGCGCCTGCCCATCCTGCCGCCCCCAAGACCCCACCGGCGCAAAGTGCGCCGCCCCAACGGCAGACTGCCGCAGTCCCCGCAGCGCCGAAGCCTCAGGCCACAGCCGCGCCTGTCACCGGCAGTGGAAACTGGTGGCGTTCTCTGGCGGAGAACTGCAAAGGGCAGCTGCCGCCCATGTACCGGGCTTTTCTGGAGTTGTGCGGCGGCACGCTGGAGGGCGATCAGGTCACAGTATTTGCCCCGGACGAGATCACGCTGAACCGGCTGGACAACGACCGGGTGCGGGGCGTTCTTTCCGCCGAAGCGGAAAAGTCCTCCGGCCAGCCGGTGCGGGTTCTGTTCCGGGTGGGCGAGGCCCCCAAGGCGTCCCCTCAGGAAAATCTGAAAAGCCTGCTGGAATTTGGCAGCAGGTTTGACAATATTGAAATCAAATAAAAGGAGATATTTACTATGGGTTACAGCGCACGCCGTGGATTTACCAACGGCAAAATTTCCGGAGCCGCCCGTCAGGCAGAGCTTCAGCAGAAAATCGCAGCCATGCAGGAGAAAATGACGGCTGCTCAGGACGCCGTGGAGGCACAGGAGTTCACCGCCAGCGTAGGCGGCGGTGTTGTGGAAGCCAAGGTCAACGGCAAGAAGGAAGTCCTCTCCGTGACCATCAAGCCGGAGGCCGTGGACCCCGAAGATGTGGAAATGCTTCAGGATCTGGTGGTCTCCGCCGTCAACGAGGCGCTGCGTCAGGCCAACGACGCCATGGACAAGAGCATGGAAGGCGTCACCGGCGGTCTGGATCTCAGCGGGTTCGGCCTGTAAACAGGGCTTGTAAAGCAGTGCAGGAATACACCGTCGGCTCAACCGGTTTCCGTGTATTTTTATGCCCGAAAACCGGGAGCCATCCTCGAAACAGGCTTGCTGCATCCGCCGCTGGCGGCGCTTCGCCTGTTTCCCTCTCTTGGGTTTTTCCGCACACGCCTTTCCTTACCGGTGAAGCGCATCTGCTTTTTTACCGGCAATCCCAGAGCGGAGCATTTGCTCCGCTCTTTTTGGAACTGGAGGTTCAATGAAAAAGACAATTCTGGCGGTGCTGCTGTGCCTGAGCCTGCTGGCCGGCTGCAGTGGCGCACCTGCGCCGCTGCCGGAAGCGGAACAACCGGACAGCAGCCCCGTCATTGCCTACGTCCCTCTGGACGACCGCCCGGACAACGTGGGACGGGTGGAATATCTGGCGGAAAGTCTTGGCTACACGCTCCATATGCCGGAGGAGTGGATGTACAAGACGCTGCTGGACGGCCAGATAGAGGACTATTACGTGGAAAATGGTCTGGAGATCAAAAGCTGGACAGGACAGAGCGGCTATCCCGCGCTGCTGAGCCGCTGGGTGCTGGAGCAGGAGGCCGCAGGCTGCGACCGTTACATTCTCTCCATGGATCAGCTGCTGTACGGCGGGCTGGTGGCCTCCCGGCTGGCGGAAACCACCACAGAGCAGGACGGCGCGACTCTGGCTCTGTCGGATCTTCTGGAAAGCCTGCTGTCGGCGTTGGCTGCCGACCCCAATAACGAGGTCTGGCTACTGGACAGCGTGATGCGGCTGGCCCCTACCGTGGGCTACAACGGCGGAACGCTGGAAGAATACAATGCGCTGCGGGCCTTTGGCGCAGCTCCACGGCAAACCCTTTCCACCGATCAGCTGACGCTGGATCGCATCCGGGAAACCTACGATACGGATGCCGGCGGCAAAAATCTGCTGGACTTTGGAAACGACAGCGCGATGTACGACGCCGCCGTGGGGTATATGGAACACCGGCGCAACAAGCTGGCGCTCAGCGGCGAACTGCTGGAAGCCATTGACCGGCTGGGGCATGACCGCTTCCATGCGCTGATCGGCATTGACGATTCCTCCTCCGAGGACTGCATCCAGAAAAACGAGATTGCCTACCTGAACGCACGGCTGCGGGAGGGGGACGTGATCCTCTCCGGCGTGGATGATCTGGCGTTCAAGGCGGTGGCGAAGCTGTATCTCAGCGAGGTTGGATGGGGCGGCGCTTCTGTCAATGTGCAGTACTTCGGCGGCACAGAGGCCCAGCCTGCCTGCGACTATGATTACAAACCCCTGACGGAGATTATGGCAGAGCATCTGGATTACTTTCATCTGACAGAGGAGGAGACTCCCTCCTTTGCAGATCTCTATGTGCTGGTGCTGACACAGCCGGAGGACGCAGGGCAGAAGCAGCAGTATATCAGCGACCTGATCCGGGTTCTGAACCAGCGGCTGGAAGCCAACCTGCCGGTGATCCTCATCGATGCAGGCAACGGCCAATACGGCACGGCGTTCCACGATGCCCTGACAAAAAAAGTAGAGCTGGGCAAGCTGCTGAGCTACGCCGGTTTTCTGGATATGGCCATCGTCACCGGCACCGCCCTGAGCCACGGCGTAGCCCGCTACGCCCATCTGACGCAGGGCAAAACCTCTCAGGCAGAGGAGTCCGCCTTCTGCAAGACGCTATCGGACAGTATTCTGAAGGACTTCTGCTACAAAAATGTGGTGCGGGAGGACATCCTTGCCTGTGTCCGCAGCGATTTGGGCGGAGACGCCAACAACTTCTGCCGCCCGGAGCTGGATCGGGACGCCATCACCGCCCGGCTGACGGCGGGAATGGACGCGGCCACAGCGTCCGTTCTGAAAAATCTGGAACACAGCAATCTGCTGATCGGTCTGAAGCCGCATATGGATACCGCGCTGGCAGGCTGGGGGACTGTGACGCTCTCCAATTACCGCTTCCCATGGGCGCGCGCCTTTGAAATCGATATGGACATCGCCATTTCCCCTCTGTCAGAACCGCACAAAGCCGTTTTGGGGATCTATTATCAATAAAAACCATCTCTGCTGGCTGGCAGAGACAGCTTTTCCCGTTCAGAAAAAGAAGCCGTTCCGAAAATTTCGGAACGGCTTCTTTCTGTCTGTTTTACAGTTGCTTTACGGTGTAATAGACCGCCAGCGCAAACACAACGGCCGCCAGCGCCCACATGGCGTAGTAGGAAGCGCCGGTTCCCAGAAGGGATGCCAGCAGCGCCAGCCCGGACAGGCCGCAGGCCGCATAGACCGACAGCTTATCCGCCTTGGGCGGCAGAATCTTGCTGAGCTTGTCCGCTTTGGCAAGCCACGCGATCACAGCCAGCAAAACCAGATACAGCACAACGCACACCTTCACCGTCGTACCCACATACATACTGGAGCCATACCGCCGCACGCCCCACAGGACGAACAGGGACGCGCCCAGCACCGTCAGCGCCAGAGCGCACTCCCGGTCATACAGCGCCCAGAGGATCCCCAGCATCATGATGACCGGCACCACGATCGACAGGAAGGACAGCGTTGCCATGTTCCAACGCACCAGCAGCGCAGCTGCGCCCACAAAAAGTCCGGCTGCCGCGGCGATCCACAGCGCCGTCCGCCGCTTCGGGTCTTTCCGCAGAGCCAGCGCACCGACGGCGCACACCGCCATCACACCGGCGCCGATCCCCGCCAGAATCCACAGATAGTGGTCATACCATGCAAAACGCGCCACATCGGAACCCGCGTTCACATAAAAACGGCGGAGGATCAGCAGATACAGCTCCGCCACACAGCCCGCCAGAAAGAATTTCATCGCACCGTTCATCGGCTCGTCTTTTCCGACAGCCTTCTTGCTCGGATTTTTTGCCATCTATCAAAACCTCCAGGGTTATATTTCCCAAAATCGCGGGAAAATCCCGCCGACACACTTTTACAGTATAGCAGGACTGCACGCATTTTGCAAGGAAAACCTTATGGGCGGTTCATCCTGGCTGTCAGTACAGCGCCCGCGCGGCAAAACGCATGGCGGAAAGTCCGCCGCCTGCAGATCGCCAGACTGCGCTGTTCTCCGCCAGATACAGGCAAGCCGCCTGCGGCGGCTGCCGCAGGCGGCTCTGATCCCGGTCTCAGGGCATGGTGCAGACCAGTCCCCGAACGCAGTCCACTGTGACCATGGTGCCGTCTGTCAGGCGGCTGACGGCGTTGGCCGCCCCCACGATCACCGGCTTATCCAACGTCAGCCCCACCGTGGCGGCATGGCAGTCCGTGCTGGCCTCCTCAGTAATGACGGCGGCTGCCTGCCGGATATAGGGCAGCAGGTCATTGGTGGTATACGGCACGACCAGAACATCGCCGGAATGGAATTTTTCCGCCACCTCGTCCAGTGTGCGGCAGACGCACAGCGGGCCGGATGCTTTTTTATCTCCCACGCCCACGGCGTTCAGCAGTGCGCCGCCCACCTGCTGGACGCGGATCATATTGGTCGTCCCGGACACACCTACGGGAACGCCGGCAGTCACCACCACCAGATCGCCCCGCCTGACCAGCCCGGCTGCCTCGGCACATTCCACCGCCTGACTCACCAGTTCGTCCGTACTGTTGACATAGGGCATCATGATCGGCTCCACGCCCCAGTACAGCGCCATCTGCCGCCGCACCTGCTGATCCAGCAGGCAGGCCACAATGGGTGTGCCGGGATGGAAGCGGCTCACCAGCCGGGCGGTGGTTCCGCTCTGGCTGACGGTGAGGATGGCGTCTGCGCCGATCTCCTGCGCCGTAGTGCAAGCCGCGTGGGCTGTGGCGGCCGCTACAGAAAGCCGCGTCCGCCCGCCGGCCATCTGGGCCATGCGTTTAACATGGTTGATATCGCTCTCTGTCTTCCGGGCAATGGCGTCCATGGTTTTCACCGCCTCCACCGGATACTTGCCCGCCGCCGTCTCGCCGGAGAGCATAATGGCGGAGGTACCATCGTAAATGGCGTTGGCCACATCGGTGATCTCCGCGCGGGTGGGGCGGGGATTTTCAATCATGGAATCCAGCATCTGGGTCGCCGTGATGACCGGCTTTCCGCAGGCCACGCACTGGGAGATCATATCCTTTTGAATAATGGGGATCTCGGTGAAGTCGATCTCCACGCCCATATCGCCGCGGGCCACCATGATGCCGTCCGCCGCGTCCAGAATCTCCGGCAGATTGCTGACGCCCTCCTGATTTTCGATCTTCGCAATGATGCGGATGCGCGCGCCGGCCTTATCCAGCAGGCTCCGCAGCTCCCGGATGTCTGCGGCGGAACGGACAAAGCTGGCAGCCACATAGTCAAAGCCCTGCTCCACGCCGAAGAGGAGATCCTCCCGGTCCCGCTGGCTCATATAGGGCATACTCAGCCGCACGCCGGGGACGTTGACCCCCTTGTGATTCTTCATCACGCCGTCGTTCTCCACCCGGCAGCGGATCTCCGTCCCGGAAGTTTCCAGCACCGTCAGCCGCACCAGACCGTCATCCAGCAGGATGGTGTCTCCCGCCTTCACGTCATTGGGCAGGTCGGCATAGGTGATGGAGCAGCGGTGAACGTCTCCCTCCGCCTCCGCTGTGGTCAGGGTAAATTCCTGCCCGGCGGTCAGGCGGACGGAACCGTTCGCAAAGTCCTTCAGCCGGATCTCCGGCCCTTTGGTATCCAGCATGGCGGCAACCGGGACGTCCAGCTCTTCCCGCAGAGCTTTCAGGGTGTCCAACCGTGCTTTATGTTCCGCATGGGTACCGTGGGAAAAGTTGAACCGGGCCACATTCATCCCTGCCTGGATCATCTCCCGCAGGACGCCTTCCTTGTCCGTAGACGGCCCCAAGGTGCATACGATTTTTGTTTTCCGCATCTTTAACCTCTCCTTTGATCACCCGCTTTCTCCGAAAACAGGCCGATTTCCTCCCATTATGAAATAATCGTTTACTCTGTTGATTTTATCACAGTGCGCTTCGCAGGGAAAGACGCAAAAATGTAAAATTTGCGCGGTGGATTTCGTCTCCTCTGCCAAATTCCCCGGAAAAGCATCAAATATGCATCCCGGCATTTCCGGGAAGCGCTCCCCTCTTGCCGCAAAGGCTGCTTCATGTTATAATACTCCAAAATGAACTCAGGAGGGATCCTTATGAATATTGTCTGTCTGGATATGGAGGGCGTGCTGGTGCCGGAGATCTGGATCGCCTTTGCGGAGGCCAGCGGTATCCCGGAGCTGCGCCGCACCACCCGCGACGAGCCGGACTATGACAAGCTGATGCGCTGGCGGCTGAGCGTTCTGAAGGAGCATGGGCTGGGGCTGAAGGAAATTCAGGACGTCATCGCAAAGATCGACCCCATGCCCGGCGCCAAAGCGTTTCTGGACGCATTGCGGGCAGAGACTCAGACGGTAATCCTCAGCGACACCTTTGAGGAGTTCGCCATGCCTTTGATGAAGAAGCTGGGCTGGCCCACGATTCTCTGCAATTCGCTGGAGGTCGCCCCGGACGGGGAGATCACCGGCTTCAAAATGCGCTGCCAGCAGTCCAAGCTCACCACGGTGAAGGCGCTCCAGTCCATTGGATACGACACCATTGCCAGCGGTGACAGCTACAATGATCTGGGCATGATTCAGGCCAGCAAGGCCGGTTTCCTGTTCCGCAGCACCGACCAGATCAAGGCAGATTATCCCCAGATCCCCGCCTTTGAAACCTACGACGAACTGCTGGCCGCCATTCGCGCCGTCCTGTAAGCCTGCTCCAACGGAAAACGCCCCGCAGCCTGATGCTGCGGGGCGTTGCTGTATGTTCTGCTTACTCCTTGCCGTCCTCCGGCTTTTCGGCGTCATCTGCGGACAGATACAGCTCCTCGCACTGCCGCTGGGCTTCGATCAGGATCCGCTGGGCCTTTTCCGCGGCCCGCGCCATGATGAGATACATCTCTTTGTAGTCAGGCATGGTTCAGTACCCCTTTCCCGTTTGTTGCACTTTTGTGCAACATCCATATTACATAATTATCGCGTAAAATGCAATACACTTGTCTTACAAAACGCAAAGCAGGTGTTTGACATGGCGTTCAAAATTCCAAAGGTTCCTCTTACCAGCAATAAATCCGTCCGCTTCCCCAACGATATGCTGGAGGAGGTGGAAGCCGCCATCCGGGGTACCGACTGCACATTTTCCGCCTTTGTGGTGGCGGCAGTCCGGGCAGCGCTGGATGACCTCGCGGAACAGGAACAGCAGGAAAAGCGGCAGTAACGGCTGCAAAAACCGTCCCGGCTGAGCCGGGACGGTTTTCTATTTGCTCCGCTCCTCCAATACCGTCACCATTTCCGCGGCAAACAGGCGGGCGGCCAGCTCCGCCTCCTCCGGGGCATTTCCGGCGGTGCCCACCTCCACCAGCAGGGAGCCTGTGGTGGCGTGCTGATTATACCGGGAATTCCGCAGCAGCAGCGGCCGCATCAAGGTGGGATAATCCGTCAGCGCCTGCTCCTGAATGGCTACCGCCAGCCGGAGATTTTCCATCCAGTTGGGGTGGCTGAGTCCGCCGCCGTCGCTGCCCACCACCAGCGACAGCTGGGCGGCGGTCCCCTGTCCTTCGATCTCCGAAACGACTTTTACCTGACTGCCGTCAGCGGCTTCAATAGCGTCCCGGTGAACATCCAGCACAAACCGAATGGAGGGATATTCCTTGAGATAGCTGTCAATGGCGGTCAGAGACCGGTCGTAAGACCCGGCGTATTCGGGATAGTCATACAGCGTCCGGTCGTGAAGCACGGAGATCCCCGCCTCACCGAACACCTCGGCCATGGCGTCCCCCATGCGAACCACGTTATACCGGGAATCCGTGGTGCGGCAGTTGCCGGACCATACGATGCCGTCATCCTCCGCTGGTGTGTAGCCCTCGCTGCCATGGCTGTGCAGGATCAGGATCTGGGGCGCGTCCCCGGTCAGCTCCGCCGCAAAGGGCTTCAGAAGTTCTTCGCCGGTCAGGGTGTACTTGGTGGAATTGCTGATATAGACCCGGCCGCAGACGGTATAACCGCTGGGATCCGTCGGCACCAGTGTTTTGGCGGGTACGCCGTTGTCCGTACCGGCGGGGACCGGCGCAGGCTGCGGCTCTTCCTGCACCGGCTGCGTCACCGGCGCAGGCACGGTTTCTTCCGGCGTTTCCTCCGTCTGCTGCCGCAGTCCGGCGATCTCCTGTCGGGCAGAAAACAGCAGGGGCGACTGGCTCAGCGTCAACACCGCCGCCGCGGACAGGCCGTCCGATTGGCCGGGATCTCCCAGCTGCCAGCGCAGCAGGGCAACGGGGATCTCCCGTTTCAGTGCCTGCCACGCGCCTGCCGCATCCGTACTGCCAGCGGTCACGCTGACAGTCCACAGGGTGACTCCTGCCAGCAGCGCCGCCCCCAGCCGCCGGGAAATGCGGGCGGGAAGCTTCCTTTGTCTCATGTTCTTCACCTCTTGGGACAACCTATGCTGCCAAGACGGAAAAAATGCCCCGGAAGGGAACCATGGGTTCTCCTCCGGGACATTCTCGCCGCTTTATTCCGCCAGACTCCGCATCAGCGCGATCTCTGCGGCATAACCGGGCAGTTCGTTCGGTGTTTCCAAACAGAAGGGGAGATCTTTCAGTGCCGGATGGTTCACCACCCGGCGCAGAGCCTCCAATCCGATGCAGCCCTCTCCGATCCGGGCGTGGCGGTCCTTATGTGCGCCGCAGGGATTCAGGCTGTCATTGAGATGGATGGCCTTCAGCCGGTTCAGGCCGATCACGCGGTCAAACTCCATCAGAACGCCGTCCAGATCCTCCGCAAGCGCGTATCCGGCATCGGAAACATGGCAGGTATCCAGACACACGCCCATGCGGTCGGACAGCTCCACCCGATCCAGAATTTCCCGCAGCTCTTCAAACCGGCCGCCCACCTCGCTGCCCTTGCCGGACATGGTTTCCAGCAGGACGGTGGTGGACTGCTCCGGCGTCAGGATGGCGTTCAGGGCATCGGCAATATAGGCAATGCCGGTTTCCATCCCCTGTCCCACATGGCTGCCGGGGTGGAAATTATACAGCTGGCCGGGCAGATATTCCATACGCCGGAGATCATCCGCCATGATCTCCCGTGCAAAGGTGCGGTTTTTCTCCTCAGCGCTGCAAAGGTTCAGCGTGTAGGGCGCGTGGGCAATGACCGGCGCAAAGTTCCGCTCCGCCAGCAGAGCCATCAGCGCCGCCGCATCGGCGCTGTCCAGCTCTTTGGCTTTGCTTCCCCGCGGATTCCGGGTAAAAAACTGAAAAGTATCCGCCCCCAGCTTCCATGCCTGCCGGCCCATGGCCAGAAAGCCTTTGGACGAGGACAGATGACAGCCGATATGCAGCATAGTTTCCTCCAAAGAATGTATTTTCTTCAGGATACCACACATCGCACCCGCTGTCATGTGCTATTTTGCACATCCGTCGCTCAGGCGTTTTTCGCTGGGGGCAGCAGATCCGGCGGTTCTTCCAGAAACAGTTCCTCAGCTCGCTGCTGAACGGAAATCAGGTCGGCACACAGCTGCCGCAGGGTCTCCTCCGTGTCCGTCAGGGCATTGAACAGGAGGACATATTCTTTTCTCAGTGCATCCATAAGTACAATCCTTTCTTGCGTTGGCCGCATTCATAACAAATTCTTAACACTCTCTGCGGAAGGAACCCCCGCAGCCGGCAGATTTTTCTCCGCATGAATGGCCGCTTGTGCGTCTGCACGTTCTGCCGGTCGAAGGGCACTTGTATCATACACAAGACAGCGGCGCTATTTTGTCTGAATTTGTCGAGGGAAATGGAAAATTCCAAAATATGTCCCGTTTTATTAGAAATTTTTATTTTGTAAAATAAAACCGTCCGTATCTCTTGATTTCCGTATAACTTTGTGATACGACTTGTAAAGAACTCGTTAAGTGTGCGTTTGGGTATGCGAATTTCTCAGAGTGTCCCCAGCGCTGCATCTCTTTGACAGAGCGCATATTTTCCCCGTCTGATTTTCATACCCCCCTTCATATTCCCATTCCCAGCAAAAAGCACACCGCCATGCGGTGTGCTTTTTGCATTCCCTCCGCCAGCCCCGGAAAATCCGATACACGGTTGGCAGACACAAAAAAGCGAAGCGCTGTGCGTTGCACAGCGCTTCGTCTGGATGGAGCGGTTCTTACCGCTGATTGCCGAAGTAGTAGTTGAAGATATCCCACGGGTTGGTGTAGTACCCGCTGCTGCCGTTATTGGAATTGCTGTTGTCATTCTGGTTCTGCTGAGACTGGCTGCTGCCGTTCTCGGTAGCCTGATCCGCAGGCACAGCGCCCCAGGTTACAGAGACCTCCTGCTGCTGGCCGTCCCGGTAGATGGTGAAGGTGGATTCATCCCCGGCGGAGTACTTCTTCTTCAATGCCACCAGATCCTGATAGGAATCCACATCCGTGCCGTCCACCTTCATGATGACGTCGCCCATCTTCAGGCCTGCCTTGTCAGCGGCGCTTCCCTCTTCTACGGAGCAGATGAACACGCCCTTGGTCACGTCATAGCGATACTGAGCAGCCATCTGTTCAGTCATGGTATTTGGCGTAATTCCCAGATATGCCTTATTGCTGACATAGCCGTTGGTCATGATGTCCTGAATCATGGCTGCCACATCGTTGATGGGGATTGCGAAGCCCAGACCTTCCACGCTCTGGCTGGCATAGCTGGAATACTTGGCGGACACAATACCCACCACCTCGCCGTACTCATTGAACAGCGGGCCGCCGGAGTTGCCGGGGTTGATGGCGGCAGTCACCTGAATCATGTTGAAAGGCGTACCCTCCACGTCAATCGTACGATTTACAGAGGATGCAATGCCCTCGCTCATGGAGAATGTCAAGTCGCCCAACGGGTTGCCGATGGCCAGCACATGGTCGCCCACGTTCAGACTGTCGCTGTTGCCCAGCGTCAAATTGGGCAGGTTTGCCGCGTCGATCTTGATGACGGCGATATCGTAATCCTCATCGCCGCCGATATACTGCGCGTCATAGGTATCACCGTTGTAAAGGGTGACCTTCACGGTGTCCGCATCGCCCACCACATGGTAGTTGGTGACAATGTAGCCATCCGGGGTCAGGATAAAGCCGGAACCGGCGCCGGCAGTCTCTGTTGTCTGTCCGAAAAAGTTGGGTTCAGAAGTGGCGGTGATGTTGATAGCCACCACGCTGTTGACGTTGGCGGCATACAGCTCCGCATCGGTCATGGGGGTCTTGCCGTCCACGGTCTTGACCTGAATCTCCGTGGGCTTGCGGTTGGAGACATTTACTTCCGTGGTGTCGCTGCCGGAGTGATTCCCCACCAGATAGGCGGTGCCGCCGCCTACCAGACCGCCCAGCAGGGCGCACACCAGCGCCAGAGACGCGATCTTCAGGCCCACGCGGTTCTTACCGCTCTTGTGGGGCTTCTGACCGCCTTGAGGCTGCGGCTGATTTTCCAGCGGCTGCTGAGACACCTGCTGCTCCTGCTGCTGGCGGTAGCTGTTGATCTGGTCATCCACGCTGGGCTGCTTTGCGTCATAGCGCTGACCCGGCTCCGTGCCGTCCTTGCGATAGGTGTAATGATACAAATTCTGTTCGTCGTTATACATAAGTCAAACCTCCTTGGAAGCGGCTCCCTGAATGGGTTCCGCTGGGACTTCCTTAACTTTGCCTGTAGTGTAAGGCCGGAATCTTAAAACTGCCTGAAAAATTTTTAAAAATGATGTGAACAGCGCAAAGAAAGCATACCGCTTCCGGCAAGCCTATGTTACAATAAGGAAGAATGAAAGCGAGGTTTCCTATGCTGCGTATTGAAAATCTGAAACTCCCCCCCGGCGGCGGGCTTCCCGCGCTCCGCGCCGAGGTACTCCATATCCTGCGAATTCAGGAAAACGCACTGCTGTCGCTGCATATTCTGCGCCGCAGCATTGACGCGCGGGAAGGCGTCCGCATGGTCTACACCGTGGAGGCCGAAGTGGCCAACGAAGCCGCCGTGCTGCGCCGCTGCCGGGACAGGCACATCTCCAGAGGAACGCCCCGTCCCGCCTATCAGCCGCCGGAGGCCGTTTCCCCTCCGGAACTGCCGCCGGTGGTGGTAGGCGCCGGCCCTGCGGGTCTGTTTGCCGCGCTGGTGCTGGCCCGCGCCGGAGCCAGACCCATTCTGCTGGAGCGGGGGCGAAAGGTGGAGGAGCGTTCCGCCGATGTGGAGCGGTTCTGGGCCACCGGGGAACTGGATCTCACCAGCAACGTCCAGTTCGGCGAGGGCGGCGCCGGCGCTTTTTCCGACGGCAAGCTGAACACCGGCACCAAGGACATCCGCCACCGCTTTATTTTAGAGGAACTGGTAAAATGCGGTGCGCCGGAGGAGATTCTCTATGACGCCAAGCCCCATGTGGGGACGGACTATCTCCACATCGCCCTGAAAAATCTGCGGCAGGAGCTGCTGGCGCTGGGGGCGGACATCCGCTTTGAGCATCGCCTGACGGATCTTGAGATCCGGGACGGCGCTTTGCAGGGCATCACGGTCACCGGCCCGGAGGGCGCTGATTTTCTGCCCTGCCGCCATCTGATTCTCTGCCCCGGCCACTCCGCCCGCGACACCTTTGAGATGCTGCACCGCCGGGGCGTTCCCATGGAGACCAAGCCCTTCGCCGTGGGCGTCCGCATTGAGCAGCGGCAGTCGGACTGCGACGCCGCCCAGTACAAACAGTACGCGGGGCATCCCGGCCTGCCTGCGTCTACCTATAAATTAAGTTGTCATCTGCCCAATGGCCGGGGCGTATTCTCCTTCTGCGTCTGTCCCGGCGGCGAAGTGGTTGCCGCCGCATCGGAGGAACACCGGGTGGTGACCAACGGCATGAGCGAATTTGCCCGGAACAGGGAGAACATCAACGGGGCCTTGCTGGTAAACGTAACCCCGGAAGATTTCGGCGGCGACGGCCCGCTGGCGGGCATCGCGTTCCAGCGCAGGCTGGAATCCGCCGCCTATCAGGCCGGTCAGGGCAATTACCTTGCCCCCGCCCAGCGGGTGGAGGATTTTCTTCTGAAGCGTCCCTCCACCGGGCCGGGCCGGGTCATCCCCAGTTACCGCCCCGGCGTCACATGGACGAACCTCTGGGACTGCCTGCCGGACTTTGTGGCGGAATCTCTGGCGGAAGCCCTGCCGGTTCTGGGGCGGAAGCTGAAAGGCTACGACCAGCCGGACGCGGTGCTCACCGCCGTGGAAAGCCGCAGTTCCTCTCCCGTGCGGCTGCTGCGGGACGACGCCCGCCAGTCCCCTGTCCGGGGGCTGTACCCCTGCGGGGAGGGCGGCGGCTGGGCCGGCGGTATCCTCTCCGCCGCGGCGGACGGGATGCGCTGCGCGGAAGAGGTCTGCAAACAGCTGTAAAGCCATTTTCCTATTCATATGAAATCAGGAGGTCAATTATGAACAACTTCACCTTTTATTCCCCCACGCTCTTTGCCTTCGGGCAGGGCGAGGCCAGCCGTGTGGGCGCGCTGGTGCGCCAGTTCGGCGGCAGCAAGGTGCTGCTGGTGGCAGGCGGCGGCTCCGTGCGGAAAAACGGCGCTTACGATGCTGCCGCCGCGTCCCTGAAAGAAGCGGGGATCCCCTGGTGCGAGCTGTGGGGCGTGCAGGCCAATCCACGCAGCGGCAAGGTGTATGAAGGAATTTCCCTTGCCAGAAAAGAGGGCGTGGACTTCCTGCTGGCCATTGGCGGCGGCAGCGTCATCGACACCGCCAAGGCCATCGGCATGGGCGTCCCCTACGACGGTGATTTCTGGGACTTCTTCACCGGCAAGGCCAAGATTGAGCGCACGCTGCCAGTCGGCACGGTGCTGACCATTTCCGCCGCCGGCAGCGAAGGCTCTGACAGCTGCGTGATTACGCAGGAAAACGGCAGCCTGAAATGGGGCTGCCCCAAGACGGACGTCATCCGCCCCAAGTTTTCCGTGCTGGATCCCACCTACACCTGTTCTCTGCCGGACTATCAGCTTGCCTGCGGCGCAGTGGATATGCTGGCCCATCTATGCGAGCGCTATTTCACCAACACCCCGGATGTGGCCCTGACGGACCGGCTGTGTGAAGCCGTGATGAAAACCGTGGTGGACGCCGCCCCCAGAGCGCTGGCAGACCACGATGACTATGCCGCCCACGCCGATCTCATGTGGGCGGGAATGCTGGCCCACAACAATTCCTGCGGCATTGGCCGGGAACAGGACTGGGCCAGCCACCAGATCGAGCATGAGCTTTCCGCCTTCTATGACTGCGCCCACGGTGCGGGCCTTGCCGTGGTCATGCCCGCATGGATGGAGTACGTCTGCGGCCATGATCCCATGCGCTTCGCCCGGTTCGCCGTCAATGTATTCGGCTGCGAGATGGACTATGCCCACCCGGAGCGCACAGCGCAGGCCGGGATCAGGCGGCTGCGGGAATTTTTCCGCGCCCTGCATATGCCTGCCGCGCTGCAGGACGTGGGCGGCAAGGCGGAGGATATCCCTGCCATGGTGGCGCATCGGGCCGAAAAGCCCAACGGGTTCCCTTTCGGCGGCTTTGTGAAGATCCACGAGGCGGATATGGAGGCGATTCTCCGCCGCTGCGGGGCGTAAGCTGCCTGTAAGCAGATTGCCGCAGATTGTTATTAATTTGTAACGATTTTTCCGTTTTGTGCCTGTTATCATGCCCTTAGAGAAAGGATGTGTGACACCATGAAAAAAACGTTTGCTTTTCTGTCTGCCCTTCTTCTGCTGATTTCTCTGGCTTCCTGCGGCGCCGCTCCGGCGCAGGAGGAAGAAAAAACCGACGGCAGCGAAAGCCGGCCGGCCGGGGAGTTCTCCCCTGCCGCTGCGGCTGACGACACCCTGACGCCGGTCACCACGGAGGAGGAAGTCCGCGCCCTCTATGCCGCCGACCCCGATCCTTTTCCTCTGGAAAACTTGACCATTACCCCTTACGAGGGGGATTTTCTGGTGCAGATCGACCGTGATACGTATGCTCCTATGCTGGACTGGGTTTATGGTCAGAGCGGCATCCGCCGCCGGCTGCTGTTTCTGTATGAACCGCTGCTAAACTGCAACATTAAAGGACAGGCCAGCATTGAAGTGGTCACCGGCGGCCCCAACAGCATCAACGGCGTACCGGGCTTCCCCCATGTGGAAAACGTTTCGCTGAACCTGGTCTACGATGAGCAGGGGATGCCCCTGGATTATGACGCTTACGGCAGCGGCGCTACCAGCAGTTCCGACACCTATTGGGCCGGGGCCGGAGAAAGCTACTACATGGGGATGCAGGGACGCCGGGAGGCTGTCCGCTCCGCCCAGGTCGATGCAGGGGGCGTTACCGTGGCCTTCGCCCCGCTGGCGGACGGCAGTGACTTTACCGCCGCCTACTGCGAGATCCCCTATACGGAGGTGTCCCTCCCAGAAAACGGAAACGTGCTCTTTGTGACCTTCCACGACACTTTTCTGGACAGCGGCGAACTGGCGGACGGCGTGACCGTCGAATCTCTGCACAGTTACGGCTCCCTGTACCCGGAGGACTTCCCCGCCGGGGAGCTGAGCGGCAGCTGTGTGCTGATTAAAAAAGCGGAGATCACCCAGGAGGGAAGCAACGTGGTGCTGACTCTGACGCTGGACACCGACCGGCTGTCGGAGGATCCGCTGGGGAACGGCGATGGGTACTTCCAGTTCACCGCCGGCACCGGCTGCACCGGCGTTGCCGACAACGGCCCCTATTTCCGCCTTCAGCTGCGGATCACCAATCCCCTCTTCGACGACTGACGCCATTCGGGCTGCGATACCATTCTCGTAAAAACACTTTTTTACAACAAACTCCCCCAAGGAACGATTCCTTGGGGGAGTTTTTCGACGGTTTATTACTTTGCGTATTCGACGCACTTCGTCTCGCGGATGAGATTGACCTTGATCTGGCCGGG
>ENA-ORCM01000756-ORCM01000756.1-human-gut-metagenome-genome-assembly--contig:-NODE-756-length-29831-cov-5.765443_pt1 | contig 29831 bp, 19 predicted proteins | sample MGYA00242906_ERZ507928 | MGnify/ENA primary metagenome ERZ507928 (study PRJEB26167, sample SAMN06115497) | human gut metagenome | host: Homo sapiens | place: China:Shanxi | collected 2015-05-07...
GCTAAGTGGAATGAGCGGACGCCAGAAGGGAAAAGGCGCAAGCAGATGGCGCAGGTGAATCTGGAAATAGTATTACTCCAGTTAGTTAGTGTACCTTTCGTTCCCTCAAGCAGCAATACAAACCAATAAACAGGAGTGTGCGCTGCGAAGGGGTCAAGGGGGCGACCGCAGACTTCGTCTGTTTCCATTGCCCCCTTGTCGCCTCCGCAGAGGCGAAACCCCTGCAGCAATACTCCAGAAGTCTAAAAGAAAACAAGAGCCATCAAAAACGGACTTTGCCCTCGCAAACATCCACAATCTGGAGGTTTTATTTCACCATGAGCGGTATCACCATGCGTGACATTGGGCGGCAGCTGGGGGTCAGCGCCGTCACCGTGTCGAAGGCGCTCGCGGGAAAATCCGGCGTGAGTGAGGAAATGCGGCAGAAAATCATCCGCCGCGCATCCGAACTCGGCTATGTCAACCCCAACGCGCCGCAAACCACGCCCACATCCGGTTTGGATGTCGGCATCCTCATTCCGGAGAATTTTTTCTCCGTCGTGTCCTTTTATGCAACTTTCTACAAGCAGCTCGTGCAGGCGCTGACCGACGCGGGGCATTTCGGCATCATGGAGCTGGTCACGCATGACATGCAGACCGCGCTGACCCTGCCGAATCTCCTGCGTTCGCGCCACGTCGATGCGCTCATCTGTCTGGGGCAGCTGACCTCCCCGTATATGCAGCTGCTGACGCGGCAGGAAATGCCCGTCATCTGTCTGGACTTCCACGACCCCTTTGTCACCACTGATGCCATTGTCAGCGACAACGCTTTCGGCGCGGCGCAATTGACCTACTGGCTGATTGAGCAGGGGCATCGGGACATCGGCTTCGTCGGGGATATCAAGGCAACGTCCTCCATCATGGAACGCTACCTCGGTTTCCTTTCCGCAATGCTGATGAAGGATTTGCCCGTGCGCCCCGAATGCGTTTTTTCCGACCGCGACCCGGAAGGAAGCATGTTCCACACCTTCCAGCTGCCGGAGAAAATGCCGACCGCGTTCGTCGTGAACTGCGATATGTCCGCGCAGGCGCTGATTACCGACCTGCAAAGCCGCGGCTACCGCGTGCCGGAGGACATTTCCGTCGTGGGCTTTGATGATTTCTGCCCGACCGCTGGAAACACGCCGCCGCTGACAACCTTCCGTGTCAATTGCCCCGCGATGTGCCGCATGGCGGTCAAGCTGATTGGCGAGCGCTGCGCGGGCGACCGCAAAACCGTCGGGCGCGTGGTGATTGGCGGCGAATGCGTCTTCCGTGATTCCGCCGCGTCGGTGTCTGTCATTCACTAATCCCGGAGAGCAACTGCTTTCCGTGTCCCCCATCAGTTGTCCTATCATAACAATCCTATTTTCAGCTGAGAATGCCCCAAGATGCGAAGCGAATTTTTTCTTCTGGCTAACGGGAGTGAAATGCAGCGTAGCAGCGCTACGCTAAATGGAACGACCGAACGCCAGAGGGAAAAAGGCGCGAGCAAATTGGGACAGGCGAAGCTGAAAATAGGATGAAAAAAAGAAAGAGGTACGAGAACATGGCTGTCAAGATGCTCAACGTCCCCTCCCTTCCCAACATTCCGTGGCAGGAGAAGCCGGCTGACTACAAGCTTTCCTCCCCCGTCTGGCGTTACAGCGAGAACCCCGTCATGGGGCGCAATCCCACGCCGGAAATTGCCCGCATCTTCAACTCCGCCGTTGTGCCGTGGGAGGATGGCTACATTGCCGTTCTGCGCGGCGAGCAGGTCAACGGCATCCCGTATGTCTACCTCGGACATTCCAAGGACGGCATTCACTGGGACGTCGAGCGCGAAAAAGTGCCCTTTGTGGATGACAACGGCAACCCGAAAATGCCGCACTACGCCTATGACCCGCGTCTGGTGAAGGTGGATGACACCTACTACATCATTTGGTGCACCGACTTCTACGGTGCTGCCATCGGCATGGCGAAGACGAAGGACTTCAAAACCTTCACGCGCATCGAGAACCCCTTCATCCCCTTCAACCGCAACGCCGTGCTGTTCCCGCGCAAGGTGAACGGCAAGTTTAAGCTCCTGTCCCGCCCGTCCGACTCCGGCCACACGCCCTTCGGTGATATTTTCATCTCCGAATCGCCCGACATGGAGTACTGGGGACACCATCGCCATGTGATGGGGCGTGGCAGCAACTGGTGGGAATCCGTCAAGATTGGCGGCGGCGCTGCCCCCATTGAAACGACCGAAGGCTGGCTGCTGTTCTACCACGGCGTTGCGACCACCTGCAACGGCTTCGTGTACTCCATGGGCGGCGCGATTCTGGACATCAACGAGCCGTCAAAGGTGCTGTACCGCTGTGAAAACCACCTGCTGACGCCGGAAGAGCCTTACGAAACGACTGGCTTCGTGCCGAACGTCGTTTTCCCCTGCGCTACATTGCAGGACGGTGATACCGGCCGCATCGCCATCTACTACGGCGCGGCGGACACCAACGTCGGTCTGGCGTTCACCACGGTGGACGAGGTTGTCACCTACATCAAGGCGCACTCCAAGCTCCAATGGGGCGACGACATCGCGCAGGACGATTTCTGATTTTGCGGGGATGTACGAGTGCGTACATCCCTCTTTTTGTGCAGGAGGAGGCGCCAGAGGCGCTGCCTCTGGACTCCGCAAGGGAGAATGAAACGGGACGAAGTCCCCTCCCTTGACCCTTTCGCGCGATTCAGTTGGTGACACTTTCAAGCTATGTCCGCGTGTTAATGCAGAGATTTCGCCTCTGCGGAGGCGACCAGAGGGCTTTGCGGTCGCCCTCTGGACTGCTTCGCGTCCCCATCTAAGTTTGTTGAGCTTTATCGAAACAAATTTAGTTGGTGTGCCGTTCGTCCCTAAGCAGCAATACAAATCAATAAACAGGAGTGTGCACTGCGAAGGGGTCAAGGGGGCGACCGCAAAGCCCCCTTGTCGCCTCCGCAGAGGCGATTCCCCCTGCCACAATCAAAATCAATTCCCTTAGCACCTGTACTAAACAAACAATGCAAAGGAGCGACCACTGCTATGCAAATCCGCAGTTTTTCCTCCCTGATGGAGTCCTACGAGCGCCTCATCGCGCGCCCGAACCCCGCCAATGACCACTTCTATAACGGGCTTTATACCCGCTACCGCTACCCTGTCCTCACCCGCGAGCACATCCCGCCCTTCTGGATGTACGACGCTGACCCCGCGTCGAACCCCTTCATGATGCAGCGTCTCGGCGTCAATGCCACCATGAACAGCGGCGCAATCAAGCTGAACGGCAAGTACTGCCTCGTCGTGCGCGTCGAAGGCATGGATCGCAAGTCCTTCTTCGCCGTCGCGGAATCCGACAAGCCCACTGAGGGCTTCCGCTTCCGGGATTATCCTGTCGTCCTCCCCGATACCTGCGCGGAGGAAACGAACGTCTACGACATGCGCCTGACGCAGCATGAAGACGGCTGGATTTACGGCGTATTCTGCTCCGAAAGCAAGGACCGCACCAGCAGCGATTTGTCCGCGGCGGTTGCGGCGGCGGGCATCGTACGCACGAAGGACTTGCAGAGCTGGGAGCGCTTGCCGAACCTCAAGACGCTCCGTTCACCGCAGCAGCGCAATGTCGTCCTCCACCCCGAATTTGTGGACGGGCAATATGCTTTCTATACTCGCCCGATGGATGATTTCATCGAGACGGGTTCGGGCGGCGGCATCGGCTTCGGACTGTGCAAGGATATTGAGCACCCCGTCATTGATGAGGAGAAAATCATCTCCCTGCGCCGCTACCACACCATCACCGAAAGCAAAAACGGCGCTGGCGCAACGCCAATTCGCACCGACAAGGGCTGGATTCACATCGCGCACGGCGTTCGCAACACGGCGGCAGGGCTGCGCTATGTGCTGTACGCCTTCATGACGGCGCTGGATGACCCGTCGCGCGTGATTGCCGAGCCGTCGGGGATGCTGCTTGGCCCGATGGGGCACGAGCGCGTGGGCGACGTGAGCAATGTCGTGTTCTCCAACGGCGCGATTGCGGATGACGACGGCAAGGTGTACATCTACTATGCCTCGTCTGACACGCGCCTGCACGTTGCCGAAACGGACATTGACCGCCTGTGCGACTATCTGCTGCACACGCCCAAAGACCCGCTGCGTTCGCCGGACTGCGTGCGCCAGCGCTGCCTGCTCATCTCGCACAATCTCGCGTTTATGGGAAAGAAGGACGACTAATGGCAATTGAGTTTAAACTTGCACCCCTGTTTGGCAATGGCGCTGTCCTGTGCCGCCGCAAGGAAGTGCGCGTCTGGGGTACGGCGGCGGATGGGCAAACTGTCACCGGGCGCGTGACGATGGCGGATGGGCTGATTCTCTCCGAAGGCGTCTGCACAGCGCGCGACGGACGCTTCCTCCTGCATCTTCCGCCGATGGAACAGGCGACCGGCTGCACACTGACTGTCCATTGCGGGGCAGAAACGTGCACATCCACCGATATTTCGGTTGGCGAAGTCTACCTCGCGTCCGGGCAGAGCAACATGGAGCTGGAACTGCAAAACGCCGACGAGGGGCAAGATTTGATCGCGGCGCATGACGACCCGCTGGTGCACTACTTCAACGTCCCGAAAAAGAGCGTCTGGGATGACGACGCGATTGCAGCCGAAGCCGCGTCTCATTGGGAGCGTGTCCGCCCCGGCTATGCGCTGGATATGTCCGCCGTCGCGTACTTCTTCGCCCGCAAACTCGCGCGGACGATTGACTGCCCTATCGGCATTATTGACTGCTACTGGGGCGGTACGTCCGTGACCTGCTGGATGGACATGGAAGCGCTGGAAGCAACCGCCGAGGGGCAGCGCTACATCACCCGCTACCGTGAGCAGGGCGGCGACAAGCCCTTCGATCAGTGGCGGCAGGAGGAAGATGCCTTTTGGGTTGAAATGAACGCATGGAATGCGCATGTTGCTCAGCTGAAGAAGGACAATCCCGGTATCTCGTGGCCAGAAATCAACGAAACCGTCGGCCCCTGCCCTTGGCATCCGCCGGTTGGTCCCGGTTCGCCGTATCGTCCGGGCGGGCTGATTGAAACGATGACCAAGCGCGTCGTTCCCGCGACGCTGACCGGCATTCTATATTATCAGGGTGAGGATGACACCGCGAAAACCGAGCATTACGACGTGCTGCTGACCGCCATGGTGATGCGCCTGCGTCAGCTTTTCCGCGACGATTCGCTCCCCTTCCTCAACGTGCAGCTGCCGATGTGGATTGCCGCCGGCGACGAGGATAAGCATGACTGGGCGCGCCTGCGTCTTGCACAGGCACGCGCGGCAAGCGCCCTCCAGCCCGGCGGTCTGACGATTCTGCTGGACTGCGGCGAGTTCGACAACATCCACCCGACCGACAAGCGCACCCCCGGTGAGCGCCTGTGCGACGTTGCCCTGCGCGTCGTCTATGGCATGGACGCGCCGGAATCCCCCCGCGCGCTGGGGAAGTATACGCAGGGAGATACGCTCGTTGTCACGCTGAGCGCACCTGTGCTGCGCCGGGAGACGGGCGAACTGCTGCTGGAGATTGCCGGGGAGGACGGGGCGTATCACCCTGTGCAGTCGGTGACGCTGGATGGGACGGAGATGCGCTTGCGGAGCGTGGCAGTACTCCACCCGGCGAAGGTAAGGTATGCATATGTGAATTGGGGGAAGGTCGCTTTGTTTGGGCGGAACGGTCTTCCGCTCGCGCCCTTCGCCTTCGAGGGCTAAAAGAGGATAAACACGCGGAAACAATAGGGGAAAAGCGACCAACTCAATCGCGCGGAGAGGGCAAAGGGGGGGACTTCATCCCGTTTCATTTCCCCCTTGTGGGGTTTGTGGCAACGCCCCAACTGTTTCTCGTCAAACCTACTCAAAGGAAGAAGTCAACAAGGCGCAGGCAGCGAAGCGTCTCTGCCAGTAACCAAACCACAATCAAAACAGACCAGCACGGCATCACACCATGCTGGTCTGTTCTTTATTCTGCTTACTTTTCCGGCGCATCCGGGGTGGTCGGCGTGGGCGGCACCGGGGCTTTGCCCTGAATGTACACCGGGTATGCCGCGCTCACCCGCTGACCGTCATTCACCGTCGCGGTGACGAGGATAATCTGTGTTTCCGCGTTTGCGGACACGCGCAGCTTCCCGTCGCCAGAAATCGTCGCAACGCTCGCGGGGCAGTTGACCGCCCACGTCACACGCTTCACCGTGGCGTTCGCGGGCTGCACCGTCGCCATCAGCCGGAGCGTCGCACCCGCGCGGACGATGCGGTTGCCTGTAATCACCACGCCCGTCGCCGGAATGCCGACCGTCACGCGCACGGACGCGCGCTTGTTCGAGCCGTCGGTCGTGCGGACGGTAATCGTCGCTGTACCCGCCTTGAGGCCGCGCACAACGCCGTTTGCATCCACCGTCGCAACGCGGGTGTTGCTGCTGCGCCAGCGGACGGGCATCTGCGCCGTTTCGGGTGTTGCCGACACATGCAGCTGCACCGACGCGCCAACGTTAATCCAGCTGCTGGCTGCCGTCAAGGTGAGTTTCGTCGTCTTGGGGTAAATGACAAGCGTCCACGTTGCGGAAATTGTGCTGTTTTCCGCGCTGACAGCGTTCACCGTTACCGTCGTGATTTCTGTCACGTTCTTCGTGGTCAGCACGCCGCTGGTCGAAATCGTCGCGACGCTCGCGGGGCAGTTGAGCGAGTAGATGACCTTCTGATTCGCGGCATCCTTGGGCAGAATCGTCGCCTTGATGGTCGTGGACTGCCCGCCGCCGAGTTTTTCCGCGCCGCTGATGGTCAGCGACTTGACCGTTTTCTGTACCTTGACGGTGAACTTCGCGCGGACACCCGTGCCGTCCGTCGCCGTCGCGGTAATCGTCACTGTGCCCGCCTTGAGCGCGGTCACAACGCCATTCGCATCCACCGTCGCAATGCGCTTGTTGCTGGTCGACCAAGTGACGCTCTGCGCGGCATCTTCCGGCAAAACGCGCGCCGTCAGCTGAAGCGTCTTGTCTTCGCCGTCCACATCAATGTAGTTTCTCGGCGCGGAAATGGCAACCGTCGTTACCGGGGGCAGAATCTGGACGGTGCGCGTCGCCGTAATCGCGCTGTTCTCCGCGCTGACCGCTGTTACCGTGATGGTCACAGGCGCGGTGAACCCCTTGCCGGCCTTCAATCGCCCATGCCGGTCAATGGTCGCGATGTCTTTGCCGCAATCCACCGACCAGATAACCTTCTGGTTCGTCGCCGTAGCGGGGGTGATGACGGCGTTCAGCGCGATGGTCTTGCCCTGCGCGACGGCACTTGCGCCGCGGATTTCCAGCGTGCCAACCGCACTGCCGACCGTCAGGGTGATTTTCGCCGAGCGGCCCGAACCGTCCGTCGCCTTGGCGGTAATCGTCACCTTGCCGACTTTCTTCGCCGTCACCAGACCGTTTGCATCCACCGTCGCAATGCGCTTGTTGCTGGTCGACCAAGCCACCTGCTGGGAGGCGTCCTCCGGGATGCATTTTGCCGTCAGCTGAAGCGTCGGGGATGCGAGGTCAATCGTCAGGCGCGGCGCGGAAATCGCAAGTCCCGTCGTCACCGGGCGAATCGTAACCGTGTGGGTGGCGCGAATCGCGCTGTTCTGCTTGGACACCGCCGTCACGGTAATGGTCGTAATCGCGCTGATTTTCTTGGTCGTCAGCTTGCCGCTCTGGCTGATGGCGGCGATGCTCTTGTCGCAGTCCACCGACCAGACGACGCCCTTTTCCGTCGCATCCGCCGGCATCATCACCGCCTTGAGCGTGATGGACTTGCCCGCCGCGACGCTGCCTGCGCCCTCGATGGTCAGCCCCGTCACGCCGCTGACGACGCGCAGGGTAATGCGACCCCTGACCTTACTGCCGTCCTTCGCCGTGGCGGTGATGGTCACTTTGCCGGTCTTGCGCGCCGTCACCAGGCCGCTTGCATCCACCGTCGCGATTTTGCTGCTGCTGGTCGACCATGTGACATCGGCAATCGCGTCCTCCGGGTCGCACGTCGCTTTCAGCTGCAAAGTTTTGCTGCCGCTCAAATCAACATACGTCGTGGGCGCGCTGACGGTGATTTTTTTCACGCCCGGCGCGATGCACAGGCGGAAGTTCGCATAGCGCGACGGGTCACTTTTCAGCGCCGCCGACACCTGCACATAGTGCGTGTATGCCACACGTTTGGTGGTAATAACGCCGCTTTTGATGGTCGCCAGCGAAGCATCCGCCGGGTACAGCGTCCATTCCAAATCGCTGTTCGGGACGGTTTTTCCGTCGATGGTGACGGAGAACGTCAGCTTCTCGCCGCCTCGAACCGTCTTTGCGCCGGAAATAACGACTTCGCCTTTCGCGGGCGGCGTAGGCAGCGGCGGCGCGGGCGGCAGGTCACTGCCCGTGGTGATATCCGACGGCGTTGTGACCGCCAGCGCTGTATTGCTCCATTGCGGCACAAGCAGCACCGCCAGCGCCAGCATCAGCACCAACGCCGCCTTTTTCATGCTTTGCTTCATGGTTCTTTCCTCCTACCAATTTCCGAAAAAGGGATTCCGCATTCTTCATTGTAGCGCAGAGCGCAGCCCTGCGTCAAGCAAATTTCGCCTGTGGGTGAAGAATTTACAAGTCACCGCCTTGCAAAGGCGTAAATTCCAATCGCCGCGGCAATGGACAGATTCAGCGAATCCACCTTATTGCTGCTTGGAATGCGCACAGGCTGCCCCAGACGGCTGAACTCCGGCGGCAGACCGCTGCCCTCGTTGCCGAAAATCAGCGTCCATCGGTCAGGAATGTCGCCCAACACATCCGGCAGGGACTTCGACCCGTCGAGCATGAACGGATAGAGCGCGTGTTCCGGGAACTGCGCCTGATACTGCGAAAAATCATCATAGACATGCAGCCGCAGCTGGAAGATGCTGCCCATGCTGGCGCGGACGGTCTTGGGATCAAACACATCCACGCACGGGCGGATGACGGCGATATCCTGCACATCAAAGCCAAGCGCCGTGCGGAAAATCGTGCCGACATTGCCGCTGTCCGACGGGTGATGCAGGACGATATGCGGCTTGTCAGGGCGCAGGTCATCCTCGAACTTGCTGAACACCGCCGCCGCGAAGCAGTTATCCTTCCCCGAAATGCGGGAAAGCGCCTTGTCCGCCTCTTCCACGCGGATATGGTGCTTTTCCGCTTCCTCGCGAAGCCGCTGTGCGCCCTCAGTTCCGGCGCTTCGGCTATGCAGCAGCACACGGCGGCAGCTTTCCGGGCGGTGCAGCAGGCATTCCATCGCCGGGAACATCCCCGGTGCGTAGGCATAATCCAGCTCCGCCGAATAGGTTGATAAAGACGGCATAATTGCCCTCCTATATTTCTGCTATTCCATCATAAATGGCATTCATCACGCAGGGGATTTCGCCTCTGCGGAGGCGAGGAGGGGGCTTTCCGATCGCCCCCTCCACCCCTTCGGCGCCGACACTTTTGGGGGTAACCCATGTTGTCAGCAGCCGTAGTATTCGTTTGAATATCTTTATCCAACAATCATTAGAATAGCGCTTCCACAAAGTCCTTGGCATTGAAGGGCTGCAAGTCGTCGATGCCCTCGCCTACGCCGATGTACCACACCGGCACTTCCAGCTCCTGCCGGATGGCAAGCGCAATGCCGCCCTTCGCCGTGCCGTCGAGTTTGGTCAGGATGATGCCGCCGATTTCGCAGACTTCCTTGAACGCGCGCGCCTGCGCCAGACCGTTCTGTCCCGTCGTTGCATCCAGCACGAGCATACAGCGCACATCCGCTTCCGGGAACTCGCGGTCAATCACGCGGCGCATCTTGTTCAGCTCATCCATCAGGTTCTTCTTGTTGTGCAGGCGGCCGGCGGTATCAACAATCAGCAGATCCGCGCCCTGTGCCTTGGCGGACTGGATGCCGTCATAGACGACCGCCGCGGGGTCAGCGCCCTCGGCGTGCTTGACAATCGGCACACGCGCGCGTTCCGCCCAGACGGTCAGCTGGTCAGCCGCCGCCGCACGGAAAGTATCCGCCGCGCAGAGGATAATCCGGCGGCCAATGTTCTGAAAGCGCAGGGCGAGCTTGCCGATGGTGGTCGTTTTGCCCGCGCCGTTCACGCCGACAACGAGCATGACCATCGGCCAGCGCAGCGGCGGACGCGGGATGTCCATCTGCTCAATCATGATATCTTTGAGCATCTGCTTGGCGGTATCGGCGTCCTTGACCTTGTTTTCGTTCACGCGGCGGCGCAGTTCATCCATCATGGCGGTTGTCGCCTTCATGCCGCAGTCGGACATGAGCAGGATATCTTCGAGTTCCTCATAGAAGTCCTCGTCAATCTTCCTCGTTTCCTTCACCAGCGTATCGACGCGCCCCATCAGCGAATCACGCGTCTTGGTCAATCCTTCACGCAGTTTTGCGAACAGTCCCATCGTCATTCCTTCTTTCATATAAGTTATGGGAGACCCCAGAGGCGCTGCCTCTGGACTCCGCAAGGGAGTTCCTCCCTTGACCCTTTCTCGCGATTGAGTTGGTGACACTTGCATACAGTGTCCGCGTGTTTATCCAGCGAACCTACGGTTCGGATTGGACGTTCCGGCACAAGCCAAGAAGCATGAAGCCCCAAAAGTTGCGGCGCCGAAGGGGTCAAGGGGGCGAGCGCAGACTTCGTCTGTTTCCATTGCCCCCTTGTCGCGCCCGCAGGCGCGATTCCCCCTGCAACAATCAAAATCAATTTACACAGAAGCAATCAGCCCCAGCTTGCGCAAGCATCAAGCCTTATGCTTCTCCAAGAACACCATCAGCACCGCCACATCCGCGGGCGACACCCCCGGAATCCGGCTCGCCGCCGCAAGCGACCGCGGACGCTGCTTCATCAGCTTCTGCCGCGCTTCAATCCGAAGCCCGGTCACTTCCTCGTAGGGCAAATCCTCAGGCAGCAGCGTCTCTTCCATCTGCCGCGCGTGGCGAATCAGCGTCTCCTGTCGCTCCAAATAGCCCTCATACTTCACCGAGATTTCCGCCTGCTCCTGCGCAGGCTTGCCGAATTGCCTAATCTCCGGCGAAAGCTCCGCCAGCGCTGACAGCGTGATTTCCGGGCGCTTCAGCAGTTCCACTGCGCTTAGCCCATTCTGTGCTTCCGGCTGATGATGCTTCTCCAGCCAGTCGTTCAGCGTGACGCCGGGCGTGTACTTCGCCTTGCGGAGTTCGCCCAGCAGCTGCGCGGTTTCCGATGCCTTGCGTTCCGTGCGCTCCATGCGCTCCCGCGTCGCCAGACCCGCCTCGTAGGCAATGCGCGTCAGGCGCAAATCCGCATTGTCCTGCCGCAGGGATAAGCGGTGCTCGGCGCGGCTCGTCATCATGCGGTACGGCTCGTCCGTGCCTTTCGTCGTCAGGTCGTCGGTCAGCACGCCGATGTACGCCTGATCGCGCGTGAGCACAATCGGCGGCTTGCCCTGCGCCGTCAAAGCGGCATTCATGCCCGCCAGCAAGCCCTGCGCGGCGGCTTCCTCGTACCCGGATGTGCCGTTGATCTGCCCCGCAAAAAACAGCCCCCGCACATCCAGACTTTCCAGCGTCGGGCGCAATTGCCGGCTGTCGATGCAGTCATACTCAATCGCATACGCCAGCCGCGTCAGCTCGCACCGACGCAAACCCGGCACGGAGCGGTACATCTCCCACTGTACATCCTCCGGCAGCGATGTGGACATGCCCTGCACATACCATTCGCGGCTTTGCATTCCTTCCGGCTCCAAGAATACCTGATGGCGCTCCTTGTCGGCAAATTTGACGATTTTATCCTCAATCGACGGGCAGTAGCGCGGCCCGATGCCGTGGATTTTGCCGGAATACAGCGGCGCGCGGTGGAGATTTCGGCGGATAATGTCGTGCGTTTCCGGCGTCGTCCATGTCAAATAGCATGCGTAGGTATTGTGCAGCGCGCGGTCGGTCATAAACGAGAACGGCGTCACTGGCTCGTCACCGGGCTGCGGCGTCATTTCATCGAAATCAATCGTCCGCACGTCGATGCGCGCGGGCGTCCCCGTCTTGAACCGCCGGAGCGGAAAGCCGATGCGCGTCAAGCTGCCGCTGAGGTTCGGCGCGCTCATCAGCCCCTGCGGCCCGCCCGGCGTGATGCTCTCGCCGATGATAATCTGGCTGCGGAGGTACACGCCGCACGCGACAACCGCGACTTTACAGGAGATATGCTGTCCCGTTGTTGTCGTCACGCCGGTGACATGCCCGTTCTCGACGTCAATCGCGGCGACTTCTCCCTGCCGGACGGTCAGGTTGTCCTGCGTCATCAGCGCGGTACGCATCCGGTTCTGGTACTGCTGCTTGTCCGCCTGTGCGCGCAGGGCATGAACCGCCGGGCCTTTGGACATATTGAGCATTCGGCTTTGGAGGAACGTATCGTCGATGGCGCGCCCCATTTCGCCGCCCATTGCGTCCAGTTCACGCACAAGATGCCCCTTTGCGCTGCCGCCGATAACGGGATTGCACGCCATGAGAGCGATGCCGTCCATGTTCAGCGTCAGCAGGAGGGTATCAAGCCCCATGCGCGCCCCTGCGAGGGCGGCTTCACAGCCCGCGTGTCCGCCGCCGATGACTACCAGATCCTTCATCATACGCCTTCTGCTCCTCGGAAATAGGATTCCAGTATGATTATACCATAGGGAGGGGGAAAAGGAAAGAGGGAGAGTCGAAATTAGGGCGGGAGGAATGCGGATAACCGCGCAGAAGGAGCAAGGGAAAAGCGCACAACGCCATCGCGCCAGATGGGCGCGGCTTTCTATCCCCCATCTCAAGCAAAATCAAGCGAAATCAAATGAAATCAAGCCAATTCAAATGAAATCAAATTTTCTTGCCAATTGCGGGCATCCGTGCTATCATGCGCATATAGCGAACGCAAGTTCCTATATTTCGCGGCGTACCTGCCCGCGCCGCCGTACCCATCACACAAGGAGGAGCGAAATTGACTGACATTACCACTACTCTCACTTATACCGCTGATCTCACCCGCCCCCTGCGCCGCATGAACATCCCCGCGCTGTTCATCACTGATGCGCGCCGGGCGCACCGAATCACCGTCACGGTTCTCCGCGCGGGAAATCCCGTTGACCTTGGCGACACCGCCGTTTCCGGCACGGTCAAGCACCTGCGCACCGGCACAACCATCCCTCTTAGCGGCAGCGCGCAGGGCAGCATTGCGTCCGTCACCTTGCCGCCCGCCGCCTACGCCCAGCCCGGCGACATCGAAATCTATGTCACCCTGACCAGCGGCGACGTGCAGAACTGCATTTTCGCCGCAACGGGCTGCGTTTTTCCCTCTTCCACCGACCGCGTGGCGGATGTTCCCGGTTTTTACTCGCTTGCGGCGCTGCAGGAGCAGTTTTCGTCGCTGGATGCGCGTCTTCGCGCGCTGGAGGGAATCGGCATCCCCGTCACGACCGCCGACCAGCTTGTTTCCGTTGTCACGCTGGATTCGTGGAAGTTCAACCTCGTATCCACAACCGCTGACACGGCGTATTCCTCGACCGCCGAAGCGGCAGCGGGGTTTGATGACGCGAGCTGGCGGACGGTCAGCGTGCCGCACGACTGGTCGGTGGAGCTGGACTTCAATGCGTCCAGTCCGGCGACGTATGAGGGCGGGTATCTGGATGGCGGCGACGCGTGGTATCGCACGACCGTCAGCGTGGACAAGCAGCCCGGCAGACGCTACGTCCTGTGCTTTGACGGCGTGTACATGGAATCGACGGTGTACGTCAACGGGCAGCAGGTACACAAGAACTATTACGGCTACAATCCGTTCGCGGTGGATGCAACGGAACAGCTTGTCAGCGGCGTGAATACGATTGCGGTTTTCGTGCGCAATGAGCAGCCGTCGTCGCGCTGGTACTCCGGCAGCGGAATGATTCGCCCGGTGGAACTGGTGACGCTGCTGGATGACCAGATTCGCATGGAGAACATTCGCGTGACGACCCCGAAGCTGGACAGCGACCTGACCAACGGCGAAACGGTTGTCGCGTTCGACGCGGTGAACAAGACGGGTGCGGAAGCATCGGCGACGTTCACGGTAGATTTGTACGACCCGGACGGCGCGAAAGTCGGCACGGCGGATGCGTCGGCGGTGATTGCGGCAGGAGAAACGCAGAACGTCAGCGCGACGGTAGCGTACCGCAGCCCGAAGCTATGGCACATCAGCGACGCGCAGCAGCGGGATTTAATGGAAAACGGGAAAAGCGTGTCGGCATCGGGCAATCCGCTGACGTGCGAAAACGCGCTGGCGGGAAAACCGCTGGGGGCGCTGCATGTGTACGGCAAAAGCACGCAGAACGGCGTGCCGATGCCGACTGCGCCAGTGCCGATTGTCAGCGCGGGCGGCAGCGGAACGGTGGCGGTCACGGTGTCGGACGGCGCGAACGAATCGCAGACGCTGACGCTGCAAACGCCGAACGCACTGCCGGGCATCCCGGTTGCATCCAGCGGCAATTACACGGATGAAAGCGGGCAGCATTGGGTGTGCGATGAAGTGGATTTGACGCGCGGGGTGCGCGTGCAGCGCATCACCAAAATCAAGGTTACATCGTCGCTTAGCTGGCAAACAACGGGAAATGCGGTTGACCGTTACTTTGCGTGGTTCAGCGGCATTTACACGTCCAACGTGCTCTGCACGCACTTTTCCACCGCTCTTGGCTCTGAAACGGTCGGCGGGGCGATTGCCAATCAGAATAACCTTGTCGGCTTTGCATTCGCCGAAAAAGGCACGACGACCCTCGATGACTTTAAGCAGTTTTTGGACGAGAATGACGTTTTTATTTGGGCTGCGCTTGCTACACCGGTGGAAACCGCCCTTTCCGCCGCTGAAATCGCCGCGTACAAGGCGCTGACCACCTATGCCCCGACGACCGTCATCAGCGCAAGCGGCGTGGCGGGGCTGGCGGCAAGCTATCAGCAAAGCATTCTGCCCAGCAATGCGCCGACTGCGCTTTTGACGGCTTCCCCGGCGAACCTCTACGAAGCACAGCTCAGCGCGAAAGTCGGCAATCGGGTTCAGCGGTCAAAGCGCGTGACCTACGGCTACCGCAGCATCCGATTCGACAAGGACACGGGCTTCTATCTCAACGGCATCCACACGAAGCTCAAAGGCGTGTGCGTCCACCACGACGGCGGGTGCATCGGCGCGGCGGAGAATCGCAGCGCCATTGAACGGCAGGTGGACATCCTGACCAGCATGGGCTGCAACGCGATTCGCCTGACGCACAACCCGTTCGGCGCGGAATACCTCGACGTATGCCAGCGCAAGGGCGTGCTGCTGGTGGAAGAGCTATTCGACGGCTGGATGAAGAGCAAGAAGCAGACGGATTTCGGGCGATATTTCACCGACCACTACGCCGAAGTCGTGACCAGCACGATTCGCCGCGACTGGAACAATCCGGCGCTCATTATGTGGTCGCTGGGCAACGAAGTGCGCACGAATTTGACGCTCGGCGACTATTCATCCAGCGAGGTTGTGAACGTCTGCACGATGGTGAACAGCGCGGTGAAAGCCCTCGACAGCACCCGCCCAACGACGATGGGCAACAACGCGCCCGGCGGCAATCTATCGGCGCTGATGGCTATCGTCGATGTCGTGGGCATCAACTACAACGGCAACAACCAGACCTACCAGACCGACCGTCCGATTTACGGCAGCGAAACGACCTCGGCGCTTTCCAGCCGCGGCGTATATGCGACAGACAGCGCGAACATGGCGTATCCGTCCTACGACAACAAGGCGGTTTCGTGGGGCAACACGGCGGCAGAAACGGTGAACGCCTACTTGAACAGCGCGCGTTCCTGCGGGCATTTCGTCTGGACGGGCTTTGACTACCTCGGCGAACCCACCGAATGGAACAAATACCCGGCGAAATCAAGCTATTTCGGCATTGTGGACACTTGCGGATTCCCGAAGGACATTTACTATATGTACCAGTCCATGTGGGACAGCCGCCCGATGATTCACATCCTGCCGCACTGGACGCACGAAAGCGGCAATATCGACGTATGGCTGTACTCGAACTGCGCGTCCGTCGAACTCTTCCTGAACGGCAAGTCTCTGGGCAAAAAGACGCTTTCCCAGCGCGGGACGAAGAATCAATACGCCTACACGGCGGCATACGCGGCGGGAACCATCGTCGCGAATGGTTACGACAGCAGCGGCAAGCTGGTCGCGCAGGACGTGCAGTACACGGCGGGAACGCCCGCGAAGCTGTCCTTGTCTGCGGACAAAACCAGCGTCGGCATCGGTACGGACGACCTTGTGTACATCACCTGCGACGTGGTGGACAAGAACGGCACGCTCTGCCCGAACGCTGACAACAGCGTGACCTTCACGGTCGTGGGCGGAACGATTATCGGCACGGACAACGGACACGGCGCGAACGTGGAGAAGCTCTCCGGCAGCACGCATTCTGCGTTCAGCGGCAAGTGCCTTTGCGTGGTGAAGCACGACGGCGCATCCGGCGCGATGAAGATTACGGCGACAGCGAACGGCTTGACGGCGGGGACAATCAGCGTGACGAAGAGCGATTCGACGGTCAAGGCTTCCGCGCCTGCCGCGTCGTTCATCGACGCGACGAACCCGCCGCGCCGCGACACGAGCGAACCGACCGAACCTGCGCCGACGATTTCCGCCATCAGCACGGACAAAACGACGGCGGCGCTGAACGAGGAAATCACCTTCACCATGACCGTCAAAAACACGACGAGCATCCGCGTGTACATTGACGGCAGCGTGAACCGCTACATCTACGACGTAACGGACGGGACGATGACGTACAAGCTCTCCTTCACGGATGCGGGCAGCGGAACGCGCACGGTTGCGTTTGAGCCTTGCAGGGGCGACGTGGTGGGCGCGAAGACGGCGGAGACGGTGATTACGCTGGCGAACAGCTGATGCTATTAAGGCAATACCGCACAAATGAGTTGGTGCGATGGCGAATGCATTTTTTGTCAGATGCGATTGCAGAAATCGAAGGTTTACTGGAGGTAAATCGAGATTTCTGCAAGAAGCAGATGGCAGAAAAGGCATCGCCAGCGCTGCCGACGAATTGTGCGGTAGTGCCTTAACCCAATCGAAAAGGGAGCAGCTCATGCGGGCTGCTCCCCCTTTTCTTTGATTTCGATTTCTGGTATAATGACTTACGCAAGATGCCGCGCAAGCACATTCTGCACCAGCGCGCCGTCTGCCTTGCCCTTCACGCGCGGCATGAGCGTTTTCATGATAAGCCCCTTCTGCTTCGCGGTCGGCGCATCCAGCCCCAGTTCCGCCAGCACAGCGGTCACTTCCGCCTCCACCTCATCCTCGGACATCATCTTCGGCGCGAACTCCTGATATACCTTCATGCGCAGCGTGTTTTCCGCGATAATATCCTCACGGCCGTTCGCCTGCTCAATGGATTCCTGACACTGCTTGATTTCGCGCAGGACGACGGCGTTCTCTTCGTCCTCCGTGAGGTCGGCGCGCTTGTCAATCGCCTTGTTTTTCAGCGCGGACAGCAGCAGCGACAGCGCTTCCTTGCGCTCCTTGTCGTGATCCTTCATTGCCTGCATCATCGCGGCGCGTACGGTTTCGATTCGAGACATATTCCTCATCCTTTCCTGATGGATTTCAGGCATATTGTACACCCCTTTGACCTATTTGTCCAGCATATCAAGGAGGATTTTGCGATGCTTTCCAAGCGCGAAAAGCTGTTTGCCGCCGTTTCTGACCTGCACGGGCTGATTTGCCCTGTCTGCCGCCAGCTGCTTTCCCGGCAGGGCGACAATTTAATTTGCGCGGGCGGTCACGCCATAAATGTGAACCGGCGCGGGTGCGTTAATCTGCTTTCGGCGCAGGCGGATACATTCTATGACGCGGCGCTGTTTGCCGCCCGTGAGCGCGTGTTCGCGGCGGGGTGCTATCAGCCGGTCGCGGACGCCATCGACGCGCTGCTGCCGGATGCGCCACAAAAGCTGCTGGACGCGGGCTGCGGCGAAGGGTGGTACCTGAACGCCCTGCTGACGCGCCGAACGGACAGCATCGGTGCGGGCATCGACATCAGTCGGGACGCGATTCTGCAAGCAACCAACCAGCCCTGCCAAGCCGTCTGGTGCGTGGGGGATTTGCGCCGCCTGCCTTTTGCGGACGGCACGTTTTCCGCCGTGCTGGATGTGCTGACCCCCGCGAATTACGACGAGTTCCGCCGCGTATTATCCCCGGACGGCGTGCTGGTGAAGGTCTATCCGGGGCAGGACTATTTGCGGGAGATTCGCGCTGCGCGGGGTATGTCCGCCTACGAGGAAGGGCAGGTGGATGCGTACCTGCGGGAGAAGGCGCAGCTGGTGAAGGCGGTGCGGGTGCATGAGACGCTGCCCGTTTCGCCGGAATTATGGGGCGATTTCGTGCGCATGACGCCGCTGAATCACGATTTGTCGGCAGCGGAGAAGGATGCGCTGGCGCAAAGGGCAGATGCGCATGTGACGGTGGATTTGCACGTTGCGCTGTGCAAATTCAGATAAAGAAACGGCAGCCTTCCCGCGATTTTGGGGAGAGCTGCCGTTTTGATTATTTCCGCTTCCACGCAACGAGCGTCAGTTCAGGACCAACATAAGTGCCAATCAGGCACCCGATTTTGACGCAGCGGATATCCTGAATGCCGAGATTCGCCGCTTCAATCTGCGACTTGATGAGCGCAACCGTCTCCGGGCAGTCCGCACCGCCGATATAGACCGGAACGTCCGTATCGGGCGGACACTCCTTCAGCTGCTCGATGTACCACGCGCGCCCCTTCGCCATTCCGTGCACCATGCCCGCCTTGCTGACGATGCCGTCCTCAATCTTCAGCGTCGGCTTGATGCTCAGGCGGTTGCCCAGCTTGCCCACCAAAGGCGAAAGGCGTCCGCCCATGACGAGATATTTGAGGTCAGCCGCCATGCCGATGATTTTGTAGTGCGCCATCACGTCGCGCAGCTTCGCCAGCATGGTCGGCATATCGCTGACACCCTCGCGGCGATAGCGCAGCGCCTGATCAACGAGCATATACTCCGCGCACGTCGCGTTGAGCGAATCCAGCACCGTCACGCGCGCCGGGTCGTGGCACGCCTCCCGCGCAATGCACGCCGACTGGTAGCACCCGGACAGCTTCGACGAGCCGGTTATCACCAGCACTTCGTCCTCCGGATTCTCCAGCAGACGGTTGAAGCACTTGCGGTAATGTTCCACCGGCACCTGGCTGGTCTTGGGCAGTTCCTTGGCAACCCGCAGGCGCGCATAAAAATCATCCTGCGTCAGGGATACGCCGTCATCCCAGTATTCCTCCATGCCGAAGCGAATCGGCAGCGGCATCACGATGAGATCAGCGGCCTTGGCTTCCTCCTGCGTAAAATCGGACATGGATTCGGTGACGATGCGAATCATGCTTTCCTCCCATAATGCGGCAAAATGCCGGGAATATCAACAAATACGAAGCATAGCATAAAACCTTGACCGTGTCAAGCATTCAGCAGAAAGATAAACGAGCGTTGAAAATTCATTCTCTCTCCGCGGCGCGCAAATGTAAAAACAGCGCCCTTTGCTTGCAATATCCGCCGAAAACGGGTATACTGATGGAGGAATCAACGAAGAGGAGGCGCAGTATGCAGCCGCGGCAAATGATTCAAAGGCTGATGAACAATATCAGCACCGTTATCGTGGGCAAGCAGGAAGTTATCGAATATGCGCTGATTGCGCTGTTGTGCCGGGGGCATGTGCTGATTGAGGACGTGCCGGGCGTGGGCAAGACGACGCTCGCCAGCGCCTTGGCGAAATCGCTGGACTGCACGTTCCGGCGCATTCAGTTCACCCCCGACCTGATGCCCTCCGACGTGACAGGCTACACGCTGGTCAACTTCAAGACCGGCGAAACGGAATACCGCGAAGGCTCGGTGATGAGTCAGGTGGTGCTGGCGGACGAAATCAACCGCACCAGCCCCAAAACGCAGTCCGCCCTGCTGGAAGTGATGGAAGAGCAGCAGGTGACGGTGGATGGCGTGACGCACCCCGTGCCGCAGCCCTTTATCGTACTGGCGACGCAGAATCCGAGCGAATTTGTGGGCACATATCCCCTGCCGGAAGCGCAGATGGATCGCTTTTTCCTGCGCCTGTCCATCGGCTATCCGACGATTGAGCAGGAGATGGACGTGCTGGAACGCTATTCTGGCGTGGTAAAGCCGATGGCGACGCTGTCCCCCGTCTGCTCGGCGGCGGACGTTATCGCCATGCAGGAAATGGTCACGCAGATTTACTGCTCGCCGGAGGTTCGCTCGTATGTGGCAACCATCGCCGCCGCCACCCGTCAGGATGCCGCCTTGCAGCTGGGCGCATCCACCCGCGCCGCCATTGCCCTCATCCACGGGGCACAGGCGTGCGCGCTGCTCGCCGGGCGCGATTACATCGTGCCGGAGGACGTGCAGCACATGGCGGTGCAAGTGCTTGCGCACCGCCTCGTGCTCAGCCCCGAAGCACGCATGAAGGGCGTGACGCCGGAAAGTGTCGTCCGGCGCATCGTCCAGAATACGCCCGTGCCGGTGAAGCTGTGAGCGCCATGAAGCAGGCAGAGAACCGTTCGGCGCGGCAGGTGACGCTGCATTTGACGCTGCCCATTCTCGTCACGCTGACACTGCTGACAGCAGCGTTCTCCACCGGCAGTCCCGTTTTCCTGATGCCCGCGCTGCTGATTGCGCTGCTGTGCCTGAGCGGGATTTACGGCGTGTTCCGCGCATCCGCCACGCTGGAAGTGGCTTCCCATGCTTCCACCGAGCGGGTGCAGCGCGGCGAGGATGTGACGCTGAACGTGCAGGTCAAGCGGCGCGGATGGATTCCGCTCGCCCCGATGTGGCTGGAACTCTCCGGCGTCAACGGCGCGAACAGCACTGCCAGCGGTACGCAGATGATGCAGCTCCGTCCGGGGCGGTCACAGGCGCTGGAGCTTACCTTCCATGCCGCGCACGTCGGCGCGATTCACCCCGGCGTGCAGAGCGTGATGCTGTCGGACTTCTTTGGCGTATGCACGATTCGCCAGAAGCCGAATATGGACGGCGGGGAACTGCTCGTGCTGCCGCAGCTGTTCGACATCGCGCCGCTCCGCCTGTCCTCCGGCGAAATGGGCACGGAAGCGATGGCGCGCGCCTCCGAGGACGTGACGAACCCCACCGACGTGCGCACCTATCAGCCCGGCGACCCGATGAAGAAAATCCACTGGAAGTTATCCGCCCGCAAGCAGGAGGCGCTCGTTCGCCGCTTTGAAGACCCCGTTCAGCCGGACGCGCTCGTCCTGCTGGACTGCGCCGAACCGCCAAAGCAGGCCGATGTGGAGGAAGACGCCGACCTGCGCGACGCGCTGATTGAAACCGCCGCGTCGGTGATGGTACAGGCTGCGAAAGCCGAGCATCCGGCGCGCCTGCCGTTGCCCGGCGCGCACCCGGTGGAGCTGGACAAGGACATGGGGCTGAAAATGCTGCTGGAAAACCTTGCGCGCGCGGATTTCAGCAATCCGGAGCCTTTCGCGAAGGTGCTGCTGCTGGAAATGCGGCGGATGCGGAAGGTGGGGTGTACGGTGGTGATTACAGCGCGTTTGGATAGTCAGATGGTGGATGTGATGCTGTCGATGCGGAGGATGGGGCCGAATGTGCGGCTGTATCTGGTAACGCAGACGCCAGAGGACGCGCGGCTGATGCCGATGATTTTGAAGCTGCAGGAAGTTGGGGTAGAGGTGGGGTATGTGAAACCCTTACCGCTGTAAGGATAATAAAGGAAATAGAGTTTCTTTACCCTGCCCCCCCAATAAGGAAGCCGTTTTCGCTGCATACCGTCCGCATTCCCGTGGATTGCGCGGAGCTCGCCGTCAAGGTTTTGCAGCCTTGCGCGCGGAAAATCGGCATGAGCGGGCTGTCCCTCGGCGCGGCGTGTACGCTGCTGTGCGCGAATGGAAAAATCACCCGAAGTGACGCAGCGTCTGCTGGCGAAAATGAGGACGATGGAAGCAAAATACCCAAAGGAGTCCAACCGTGCCCGTGCTGACAGTTGGACGAAACTGGTTGATTTCTTCCAAACAAACATGGTGAGGAGGTGTCTGCTCTGCCAAAGGAATTGCGCAGCGCGGTTTCGCGCGGGATTCTGGCACTTTTGATGGCGTCGGGGCTCATCCTGACGCTTTTGTGCGTCACGGGCGAATCGTCGCTCTGGGCGCTTGCGCTGGGGACAAGCCTGCCGGTGATTGCGCTGCTGTCCATCCTGCGGATGCGCCCCCGCGGAAACGTGCTCGCGGCGGGCATCACCGCGGCGGGCGTGATTGTATGGCTGATTGCAGGCGGCGCGGCGGACGCGGTTGAGGTCGTTCGGGCGCTGCTGCTGCATTTTTCGGGGCTGACGGCGGCGCTTCCGCTTGTCGCACGACCTTTTGCGGCGATTCTCGGCGTAACTTGCGGTTTCATCGGCTATGGGCTGACCAGCCGCCGCGTGGGCGCATATCCGGCGCTGGCGACGGTACTGCTGATGGCGCTGCTGCTCTGGCTGGGCAATCGCCCGGATGCGCTGTGGGGCTTGCTGCCCGCCATCATCCCGTGCGTTGCGCTGCTGATGGTGTCCGGGTACGACGAAATTTCCGTCACGCGCGTGCTGCCGCTGACGCTTGTTGTCGTTCTGCTGAGCTTCACAGGCGTTGCCATCGGCGGCATCACCGTTCAGCCGATGAAGGAAGCGGCGGATGCCCTGCGCCAGAAAATTTATGACTACCTTTTCTTCACCAGCGCGCGCGACGTGTTTTCCATTGCCTCGCAGGGGTACTATCCTCAAGGGCCGACGCAGCTTGGCGGCGCGGCGACCCCCAGCGAACGCCCCGTTCTTCGCGTGAGCGGCAGCGGGCGAATTTACCTGCGTGCCGTAACCAAAAGTTCATACACAGGCAGCATGTGGATTGACGAAACAGGCGGGCGGCGCTACCTGTGGAGCAGCCCGCGCTGGCAGAATCTGCGCTCCCAGACATTCGACCTGACGCTGCCGGACGAGACAATCGCGGCGAATCTGCCAACAAAGACCGTCACCGTCACCATGCTGTCGGACAGCGCAAGCAGCCTTTTCGTGCCGCAGCGCATCCGCGAATTGTCCGTGGGCAGCGGCATCGTGCCGTATTTCAACGCTGGCAGCGAGATTTTCGCGACGCGGAATTTAACCTCCGGCGACACATGGACAGCGACGTATGTTGATTTGACCGCCGGGCAGAGCGGCTTGGCGGAGCTGATTGATGCGGGCGCGCAGCTGACCGACGCCCAGTACGAGGACATCCGCAAGCTGTACACCGGGCTGCCCGGTCACCTCGAACAGCGCCTGTTCGACTTCGCGCGCAATGCAGCCGGAAACGCCGATTCACCCTACGAAATGGCGCGCCGCATCCAGTCGTATTTGCAGGCGTACTGCCGCTATTCGCTGGATATTCCCGAACAGGCGTCGAACCTCGATTTCGTATCGACTTTCCTGCTGATGACGCGCGAAGGCTACTGCACGCACTTCGCGTCCGCCATGACGGTGCTGTGCCGCATGGTCGGGCTGCCCGCGCGGTATGTGGAAGGCTTCGTGGCGGATGTGGACGCATCGGGGCAGACGGTCGTGACCGGCACGAGCGCCCACGCGTGGACGGAAATCTACTTTCGGGGCGTGGGCTGGGTGACGTTCGACGCAACGCCGTGGACATCCGCGCAGAATGCCTCGTCCGCGCCCAACCAGCCGGATGATCTGCCTACGCCATCGGTTTCGCCGTTGCCCTCGCCCTCCCCGTCGCCGTCGCCAACGCCTTCGCCTTCGCCGGAGATGGACGACTCATCGGCTTCACACGAACCGACCAGCACGCCATCCCCCGCACCGTCACCCTCGCCGGAAGCGAATCTGCCGACGAATACCCCTGAACCCGCACCGACGCCGCCGGACAATCCACCGCCGGACGTGCCGTGGCTGCTGCTGATTCTGCTTGCGCTGATGGCGGCGGCTGGCGGGCGCATTTGGTGGACACTGCCGACCACGCGCGACAAGCAGGCGCAGGATGAAGGCGCACGATGCATGGTGTGGATGCAGGCGACGCACGATGCCCTGCGGATGGCGGGCTTGCGGCGCGGACACAGCGAAACGCCGCAGCAGTTCTTCCAGCGCGCAGACGCAGCCGTTCACGCACAGGGCGCACTGGCCGTCGTTGGAGAAATCGAGACGCTGGCGTTCTATGCCCGCGCGGACTTGCTGCCCAGCGACACACAGGCGCTTCGGCAGGCGTATCAGGCGCTCTGGCAGGGCATGAAGCCGCTCCGCAAAGTGCGGCTGACGCTCTACCGGGCGATTGTGCCGATGAAAATGCGCAACTTTACACAAAGCTAATACCAAAAACAGGGCTGCCTCGAGCGTGAAGCAGTCCTGTTTGTATTTACCTGATAGTTACGAAATTGTCTGGTCGAAGAACACGTTTTCGTCGCCCGTCGTGGTGATTCTCATCTGCACATGGACGCCGCGTTCCGTCTTTTCCACCGACAGCGTGTCCTCCTCCACCATCTCCGGCTCGAAGATTTTCAGCGTCAGCCGACCGTCCTTCATCCCCCATGCACCCAGCGCCGGCGTATCGGCTTTATCGCGCGTGAAGAAGGGTTCGCAGTGCACAGCGCGGTGAATCGTGTGCCACCTGCCGCGCCCGGCGATGACAAGCAGCTGCCCCTGCGTATTCCGCATTGTCAGCATATCGCCATCCAGCGTCAGGCGCATCCAGACGTTCGGCGCATCCAAGTTCAGGTATTCCGGCGGAATCGGGCTGCCGTCGTCCTCCGGCAAATCGCGTTCGTAGCGCAGGTTCGCCGTCTTTTGGCGCAGTTGCTCCGTAACCTCTGGTTCATCCACAACAGCATCCGATTCGTACTTCATCAGCACTTCGTCGAAGTACGCATTCAGCACGCCGCCCATGTTCTGCGTAAGGCAGTTTGTGACCAGAATGGTGTCCGTCGCCGGATGCACGACGCAGAACTGCCCGTACATGCCGTCCGCTCGGAACGCCCCGTGCCGGCACTGCCAAATCTGGTAGCCGTAGCCCTGCGTCCAGTCGCTGTTCGGGTCGTCGCCGTTGCCAATTTGCCGCCTCGTCGCCTCGCGGACGTACCATTCCGGCACAAGCTGCTGCCCCTTCCAGCGCCCGGATTGCATCAGCAGAATGCCGAGCTTTGCGATGTCCTCCGGGTGCAGGGAAAAGCCGAAGCCGCCCGTGCAGATGCCGTTCGGATCGCGAATCCACCGCGTTCCGGTGATGCCCATCGGCGTAAGCAGTTTCTCGCGCAGGTACTCTTCAAGGTCGATGCCGCGCTGTTTGAGGGCGGCAGACAGCATATACGTCGCGCCCGTATTGTAACGGAAAGTTTCACCGGGTGTATCCACGAAAGGCTCGCGCAGGAACGCCGAAATCGCGTCATCCCACGCATTTTCCTGATGGAACGGCTCGCTTCCCTGCCCCGTCGACATCATCAGCAGATGCCGAATCGTGAGCATTTGCAGCTGCGGTGAATCCGGCGCGTTCTTCGCCTGCTCCGGGAACAAATCGACAATGCGCTCATCCAGGCGGATTTTCCCCTCGCCCGCCGCGATGCCAATCGCCATGGCCGTGAACGTTTTGCTCAAGGAATAGACAGTGCGCAGCTGCTCCTGCGTGTAGGGCGGCCAATATGCTTCGTACAGCACCTGATTATGGCGCAGCAGCATCATGCCGACGACGCTGATGTTCTCTTTTTCCAGCCGCTCCAGCAGATTCAGGATGTTTTGACTGTGCAGCCCCATTTCTTCCGGGGTTGTCCGCATCAGCTGATTCATGGTTTCCGCCTCCTTCAAATCGCGAAAGAACCCAAAATCGAGGGTGAGCGACATGTTTTTCTCCACGATTTCCGGCACGCGCAGCACCCCGAACCGCCACATCAGCGGGTACACATAGCTCACGCCGCGGATATCCCCCAGCGCCTTCGGGCGGTCGGCATACCCAATTTCCCGTGCGCGCCGGAACGCCAGACAGACACTGCTCCACGAGAGCGTCTTGCTCTTCTCGCGCCGGTCGATGAGCAGTTCACGGTTCGGCTGCCCGTTCTGCCCGATTTTCAGGCAGTAAGTGAACGGCAGCCCCGTCGCGGTGCGAAACGGCATCCCCTGACACGCCACCACCGCGCGCCAGAGCGCCTCTTCCGCGTTCTCCGACGCCCCTTGCAGCGCCCGAATCGCTGCTTCGGCTTCGTTCGTCATGCGCATTTTCCTTTCGCTTCTTTTTCCCATCATAGCACATTTTCCCGTTCCGCGCAAGTTCCTTCTACTATATGCCGAAAATCAATGGGGAGAACAGCCAAAAAACAATACAGAAACAGCAAAAAGGGCTTGACAAGCGCGCAAATTGCGTGTATGATTGTCGCATAAACCGGTGACGGAGAAGAGTACCTGCTTCTCAGTCCGGCACAGGGAGTCGCTGATAGTGGGACGGCGGCGCGGACGGCAGCAGCGAATGGGCTCCGGAGGGTTTGCCCCAAGGTGGGGAGTTGGAGAGCAAGGGCGCAGGGCGTAAGGGCGGATGCATGGAGACATGCGGATGCGATTGCTTTCCATCAGCCGCATCGTAGGGCAGAACGGGAATCTGCACCCGTTATCATGGCAGCGCATATCAAGTGTATGCGGATGAGTGCGCTTTTCGTACAGAAAAGCGAAGCTGAGTGGCACCGCGGGAATACCGCCTCAGTCGGAAACGACTGGGGCGTTTTTTGTTCCAATAAAAAACGACGACTTAGGAAAGGAAGGTACCCCATTATGATGAAGAAGCTGACTGCCCTGCTGACTGCCCTGTTCCTCCTGCTGAGCGCGACCGCCCTTGCGGACGAGGTGCTTCACATCGGCATCATTCAGTTCGCCGAACACGGATCGCTCGACAACTGCCGCATCGGTTTCATCGAAGGTCTTGCCGAAGAAGGCTTCGTCGAGGGAGAAAACGTTGTGTTTGACGTTCAGAACGCGCAGGCGGACACCGCCATTTCTGCCCAGATTGCCGACGTGATGGCTGGCAAGTACGACATGATCTGCGCGATTGCGACCCCGGCGGCAATGGCTGCCTTCAACGCTGCGGAGGATGCGGGCATCCCGGTCATCTACACTGCCGTGTCCGACCCGGTCAGCGCCATGCTCGCCGGCGCCGACGGCAAGAACCCCGGCAACATCACCGGCACGAGCGACGCGCTGCCTGTGGAAGCCCAGCTGAAGCTCATCCGCGCGTTGATGCCCGATGCAACGAAAATCGGCATCCTGCATACGACGAGCGAAACCAACAGCGACGCGACCCTCGCCCTTTACAAGGAACTTGCCCCGAACTACGGCTTTGAAATCATCGACAAGGGCATTTCCACCGGCGCTGACCTCCCGATGGCGCTTGACGCGCTGCTCCCGCAGGTGGATTGCACCACGAACCTGACCGACAACACCGTCGTCAGCTACCTCGCCGTTGTGCTGGAGAAGTCCGAAGAATACGGCAAGCCCGTGTTCGGCAGCGAAATCGAGCAGGTCATCAACGGCTGCGTTGCGTCCGAAGGTATTGAGTATACCGAGTTGGGGCGCCAGACCGGCCGCATGGCGGCGCGCGTCCTGCGCGGCGAAAGCGCCGAGGATATCCCCTACGAGACCATCAGCAATTCCTACCTGTACGTCAACCCCGATGCGCTGGCGGCATACGGTCTGACCGTTCCCGCTGAACTGTCCGAACGCGCCATCGACGTGACGGCAGAGTAAACAAGCCATTTCCTCTTCTTTCCTTCCGGCTGCTTTCCCGCAGCCGGAAGGGTCTTGCATGTCCGGGCTTCCTTCCTATTATTATGCAGCTTCTTTCCCCGCAAACATCCACACAACGAGGTGACTGATTATGACGCTGAACATGCTCATCGGCATTCTGGAGCAAGGGCTCATCTATGGCATTATGGCAATGGGGCTTCTCATCACCTACCGCATTCTGGATTTTCCCGACCTGACCGTCGACAGCTCCTTCCCGCTGGGCGCGGCGGTCTCCGCCACGCTGACCCTCCAAGGCGTTGCGCCGTGGCTGACGCTGCTCATCGGCTGCGCGGCGGGCGGCATCGCCGGGCTGATTACCGGGCTGATTCACGTCAAATGCCGCGTCCGCGATTTGCTCAGCGGCATCATCACCATGACTGGGCTGTACTCCATCAACCTGCATATCGCCCAGAACAAGGCGAATCTCCCCCTCTTTGGCGGCGATACGCTCTTCCGCAACGCCTTCACGAAATCGCTGCCCAAGGCGATTTCCCCCTACACCACGCTCATCATCATCTTCCTGATTGCGCTGATTGCGAAAATTCTCCTTGACCTCTTCCTGCGGACGAAGTGCGGTTACCTCCTGCGCGCGGCGGGCGACAACCCGTCCGTCGTCACAACGCTCAGCCGCGACCAGGGCACGGTCAAAATCCTTGGTCTGATTATTGCGAATGCGCTGGTTGCGCTCGCGGGCGCGGTCATGTGCCAGCAGCAGCGTTTCTTCGACATTTCGATGGGCACAGGCACGATGGTCGCCGGGCTTGCGTCCGTCATCATCGGCACGAATCTCTTCCGCCACGCCTCCTTCCTCCGCACCACCACCATGGTGCTGATTGGTTCGATTCTCTACAAGGCGTGTGTTTCGATTGCGATTTCGTTCGGTCTTGACGCGCAGGACATGAAGCTCATCACGGCAGTGCTGTTCCTCGCGATTCTTGTGCTGTCCAATACGCGGAAAAAGAAGGTGCGCATTCATGCTTGAAATGAAGAATATCACCAAAATTTACAACCCCGGCACGGTGCAGGAGACCTGCCTGTTCCGCGATTTTTCCCTGACGATTGAGAAAGGCAGCTTTGTCAGCGTCGTCGGCAGCAATGGTTCGGGCAAAACGAGTATGCTCAACCTGCTCTGCGGGTCAATTCCGGTGGATGCGGGGCAAATCCTCATGGACGGGCAGGACATCACCCGCGCGAAGGAGTTCCGCCGCTACCGTCGGATGGGGCGTGTCTACCAGAATCCAGCAATGGGAACGTGCGGGACAATGACGATTCTGCAAAACCTGTCGATGGCGGACAACAAAGGCAAACCATTCGGACTGACCCCCGGCACAAACCGCAAGAAGCTCGAAGCGTATCGGGCGATGCTGGCGCCGCTGGGTCTGGGCTTGGAGGATAAGATGGATGTACCCGTCGGATCGCTTTCCGGCGGTCAGCGGCAGACGCTGGCACTGCTGATGGCGACAATGACGCCCATTGACTTCCTGATTCTGGACGAACATACCGCCGCGCTCGATCCCAAGACTGCAGAAATCGTGATGCAGCTGACGAACAAGGTGGTGCAGGAGAAGCACCTGACGACGCTGATGGTGACGCACAACCTGCGCCATGCGGTGGAGTACGGCGATCGCCTGCTGATGATGCACCAAGGGCACGTCATCATGGACAAGGCGGGCGACGAGAAGCGCGCGCTGAAGGTGGACGATTTGCTGGACGTGTTTACTTCCATTAGTATCGAATGCGGCAATTAAACGGGGGCAACGCCCCTGTTTTTTTCTTGCAGCTTTACGCGTCTTATTGTTATTTTGCAAATTTCATGTATCTATCCGCCGTGTGCCCGTGGATTCCTTCCCCCCCGCAGCCATGTTGAGTCGCGGGGGATTTTCTCTTCCCCAAAGCGACAAAAAAATACCCTTGACTCTCGCGAATCAAGGGC
>ENA-ORCM01000766-ORCM01000766.1-human-gut-metagenome-genome-assembly--contig:-NODE-766-length-29539-cov-4.640961_pt1 | contig 29539 bp, 19 predicted proteins | sample MGYA00242906_ERZ507928 | MGnify/ENA primary metagenome ERZ507928 (study PRJEB26167, sample SAMN06115497) | human gut metagenome | host: Homo sapiens | place: China:Shanxi | collected 2015-05-07...
GGTCGTGTTTATTCCGCTTTTTCTGTTCGACGTTTTTTGTCTTATCCAGACTTTATATGCTCATGTCTATGAGGATATTATGCCATATTCATCGTTCCTTCTCGTGAATAACGTCAACGATGTGCTGCTTAACAGCGTGAGGGGATTGATACGGTTACGCGATATATTTGTGTTCTTTCCCACTCTGTTACTTTTGGCGGGGTATATTTTCTATTTCAAGAAACAGCGCCATTATCCATCTTCACGTACCAGAGCGGTTGCCGCCTTCGTATCGTTGTCGATAGCTTTGTCTTCCTATGCGGTCAGAGCTCATCATATTTATCATCGTGCGCCTTCCGATCAAGAGTCTCCGTGGACGGCTTTCATTACGCCTTATAATTATCGTGAGTACGTGGTGTTTAACGGTGTCGTACCTTATACGTGCTATGCGTTTGTCTCTTCGCTTTTGCAGGGTGGAGAGCTGAATGCCGAGGAACGGAAAACCGTTGAATCTTATCTTGACGATATGCCGCGTTATGGTGATAATAGATATGCCGTAGAACCGGGAAGGAATCTTATTCTTATCGTCGTGGAATCGATGAATTCGTGGTTATTGAACCGGACAGTGAACGGGGTGGAGATTATGCCCCGGCTCAATCGTCTACTGTCCGAAAAAGGCACATTTTCGGCTCTCCATTTAATTCCGCAAGTAAAAGACGGTCGGTCTAGCGACGGCCACTTGATATTCAATACTGGGCTTTTACCTGCGAAGGTAGGAGCGACCGCCGTGCTGTACGGCGGAAACACCTATCCGGCTTTGGGGCATGCGTTGAGAGATAAAGGTTATCGGACTTTGAATATCGTATGCGACCGGGCACAGGATTGGAATCAGGCGGAAACTTCTCCGGCATACGGTTTTGAAACTTTATATGATAAAACATCGTTCGGTGCGAGCGAGACTTTGAGCGATTCGGTTCTGTTTGCCGAAAGTCTTTCTATTTTGAAACGGACACAAGAGCCGTTTTTCTCTCAGATAGTGACTATCTCGACACATGCTCCGAACAAGGCTCCGTCCAATCCCACGGCTCTTTCCCGATACCCGACCGAGTCGAGCGAGTTGGTCAACACGATGGAGGCTTTTCATCTCCTCGACAGACAGTTGGGCAGTTTTCTCGATTCGCTGAAAGCGTGCGGGCTGTACGAACGCTCGGTAATCGCTATTGTTTCGGACCATGACGAGTTGGGTAAAAATGTGTTGGACGGGCGCGAGCATAGGACTCTTGCCGACCGTGAGGTAGCGTTAGTTTTATTGAATACTCCGTACACGATTTCTTATGAGGAGACGGCGGGGCAAATCGATGTATATCCGACATTGCTCGATGTCATGGGGTGTAACGAATACGGTTGGAAAGGTTTGGGATATAGTTTGTTCCGTACTCCGGTCGAGAGTGCTGTTTATTGGGACGGAAGTTCTTTGGGAAACCGTCGGTCTCCTTTGTATTCGAGGCAGACGCAGGCGTGGGATATTTCACGTCTGATGATTACCGGAGATTTCTTTTCCGGGAAATCTTTCGGGTATGACGAGGAGTGAAGCGTGGGGTAATGTTTATCGACCGTTTTGTCCGATATGATTTTAATATTTCTGTATTTGGCTCTTTGAAAAAAAAATACGAAATTTGCAAATCCGAAAGAAATATAAAACTTACATAAACAAAAGAGATTACAATGAAGAAAAGTGCACTTCAAACCGCTCGTGCTTCGTATCAGCCTAAGTTGCCCGAAGCTATTAAAAACGGCGTTACCATCGTCGAAGGCAAGGCCACGCAATCGGTTGCCGATCAGGAGGCTATCGCTAAGTTATTCCCTAACACATACGGCATGCCTGTTCTCCGTTTCGAAGCAGCTGCAAAGAAAGAATATCCGGCTATCAATGTGGGTGTTATCCTTTCCGGCGGTCAAGCTCCCGGTGGACATAATGTAATTTCTGGTCTTTTCGACGGTCTTAAAGCTCTGAATAAAGAGAGCCGTTTGTTCGGTTTCCTTTTAGGCCCCGGCGGATTGATCGAACATAAATATATGGAACTTACGGCCGATATTATCGATGACTACCGCAATACGGGCGGATTCGACATTATCGGTTCGGGACGTACCAAACTGGAAACGAAGGATCAATTCGACAGTGGTCTCGAAATTATTAAAGAGTTGGGTATCAAAGCTGTCGTTATTATCGGTGGCGACGATTCCAATACCAACGCTTGCGTGCTCGCCGAATATTATAAACAAATCGGAGCCGGAGTTCAGGTAATCGGTTGCCCGAAAACTATCGACGGAGACTTGAAGAACGAGATGATAGAGTCTTCTTTCGGTTTCGATACGGCTTGTAAAGTATATTCCGAAGTAATCGGTAACATACAACGCGACTGTAACTCGGCTAAGAAATATTGGCACTTTATCAAGCTGATGGGACGTTCGGCTTCGCATATCGCTTTGGAATGCGCTTTGCAGACTCAGCCCAATATTTGTTTGATTTCGGAGGAAATCGAGGCCAAGCAGATGACTCTCGACGATGTAGTAAATTATATCGCCGAAATCGTGGCTGCCCGTGCCGCCAAAGGTAACAACTTCGGAACGGTGTTGATTCCCGAAGGACTTATCGAATTTATCCCTGCCATGAAGCGCCTTATTGCCGAGTTGAACGACTATCTGGCTGCGAACGGTTCGGAATTCGCCATGATCAAGAAATCGGAGCAAATCAATTATATCATCAAACACCTTTCTCCCGAAAATTCGGCTATCTATGCCAGCCTGCCCGAAGGTGTCGCCCGTCAGCTCACGCTCGACCGCGACCCCCACGGAAATGTTCAGGTATCGCTTATCGAAACCGAAAAACTGTTGGGCGAGATGGTCGGACGTCGTTTGGCCGAAATGAAAGCCGAAGGGAAATTCGTGGGTAAATTCGCTACGCAATTCCACTTCTTCGGATACGAAGGCCGTTGTGCCGATCCTTCCAATTTCGATGCCGACTATTGTTATTCGCTCGGTTATACCGCAGCACTGTTGGTAGGCGAGGGCAAAACGGGTTATATGTCGTCGGTTCGCAACACGACCAAACCGGCCAGCGAGTGGATTGCCGGGGGCGTGCCTGTGACTATGATGATGAATATGGAACGCCGTCACGGAGAAATGAAACCTGTTATACAAAAAGCGTTGGTTCGCCTCGATGGGGCTCCTTTCAAATATTTCGCCGCACATCGTGACGAGTGGGCTATGAACACGTGCTATGTCTATCCCGGTCCTATACAATATTTCGGTCCTACCGAGGTTTGCGACCAGCCTACCAAAACGTTGATGTTGGAACAAAACGGAGCTATTTGAGAAGCCGTTTTGAAGTTTCACGAAGATAAGACCGATTATTAGAAAACAAGCAGGTTGCCTGCTGCCGAAAGGCATATAATTATTCAACAAAAAATCCGCACTTGCGGCTTGCAAAATCCCCCGGTACAGAGCGTTCTGTGCCGGGGGTATTTTTTTATTTGTTCTTGGTAAGTAGAGATTAAGGTTCATCGATAATTAGTGTGGATTGTTCTTGTATATTTCAACCCCCTCGCCCTATGGGCACTCCCCCTATATCGCTGTGCGACTCAGGGGGAGAGTGTCGATACCCGATTTGTTACTGTTACAGTCGATGTTTTTAATCCCTCTGTCGTTTTAACCCCTCCGTCCTTGCGGACACCTCCCCTATATTTTGCGTTGCAAAACACCCCGTAATACTACGGGACACGGCAGGGGAGGAGGTTAATACCTTACGATGTATTGTGTTTGTCTTTCTCTCCTATTTCCTTACGGAAATATCCCGCAGTGCTACGGGGCACGGCAGGGGAGAGGTTGAATGCTTCATTTCATAAACGATTCGCCCCTGCGTTTTGTTTCATACAACGCAGGGGCGAATGTTGTTACGGGACTATATGTATCGATTATTTGCCGCTCTCGATAACGAGGGTAGCTTTTTTCAAACCCTTAGATGTAGCTTCGAGGGTGATTTTTCCCGGTTCTTCGGTCGATGATACGATGGCGGTCATCATGCCTGAGAATACTTTCATGTGGGGGGCTTGGAACGATTCCAACGATGTGGGATCGCCGTTGGCTCCTGCCCGGTAGTATCCTTTTCCTTTTACCTTAAAGGTTATTTCATTGGCTGCCGTGGGGCAGAGGTTTCCGTCTTTGTCCACGACTTTCACCGTTACGAACGAGAGGTCTTTTCCGTCGGCCGTAATTTTGTCGCGATCGGCTGTCAGTTCGATACGATAGGGTTTGCCGGCTGTTTTCATCTCTTTTTCGGCAACTGCGTTTCCGTCTTTATCATAGGCGATGACTTTGACAGTCCCCGGTTCGTATTTGGTGTCCATCCACATCAGACGGTAGCGTTTTTGCCGTTTGAAGTTCGCCGTCGATAGAGAGTCTCCACTATTATGGACGGTTACCGACAGGTCTTTGGTGCGTTTCCCCTGACTTTTGCCATTTATGAAGAGCTCGGCGGTGGGGTAATTGGTATAGACGAATACGGGAGTTACTTCTCCTTCGCGGCCTTCCCAGTTCCAATGGGGTAGGATATGGAGGGTTTCCACATCTTTATTCCAATGGCTGCGATAGAGGTAGTAGCGGTCTTTGGGGATTCCGGCGAGATCGATAATACCGAATAGGGAGGAGTGGCTAGGCCAATCGGAATAGTAAGGGGTGGGCTCACCCAAGTAATCGAATCCGGTCCAGACAAATTCTCCTATGCAGTAGGGCAAATCTTCGTGCTGTATGAAATCATCTTCGGGAAGATTGGACCACCCGCAGTGTTCCACATCGTAAGAGGAGGACTGGTGGTCGGGGTATTTGGGCATGGACCGTCGTACTACCGGGAATTTGTAGACTCCCCGCGAACTGATGGTCGATGCCGTTTCGCTTCCCAAAATGATTTCTTGGGGGAGTTTTTTGTAATTTTCGATATATTTGAACGGGCGGTAATTGAATCCCGGTACGTCCATGACTGCCGCCATGTTGTTGTTGACTACGGCGTCCGGGGCATCCATGCCTTGCGTGACGGGACGAGTGGGGTCTTCGCGGTGGCAGATGTTTTGTAACCATAACGACAGTTTGGGGCCTTTGTCGCCCGCCCATTGGTCGGGGACTTCATTCCCTATACACCACATGACTACGCTGGGATTATTCCTGAAATGGCGTACTAAGTTCACGATATCTTTTTCTGCCCATTCGCCGAATACGGTGTGATATCCGTTTTGGACTTTGGCTGTCGCCCATTCGTCGAACGATTCGGCCATGACCATCATACCCATTTCGTCACAGGCTTTAATCAATTCGGGTGCGGGCATATTGTGCGAGGTGCGAATGGCGTTACAACCCATATCTTTCAACATACGGATTTGCCGACGTATTCCCGCTTCGTTGGCGATACCTCCTAACGGGCCTAAATCGTGGTGATTGCAAACGCCTTTGAATTGCACCCGTTTGCCGTTCAGGAAGAACCCTTCGCCTTGTCGAACTTCGACGGTGCGAATGCCGAAAGTCGTCGAGTATTGGTCTTTCAGCACATCGCCTTCATATATTTTTGAAATCGAGGTGTAGAGGTCGGGGGTCTCAGGAGTCCATGCCGCAGGATTTTCTATTACAAATTCTTGCTCGAATAGGTCGTTGTCGAAATCGCTTCCTTGTTTGCGATTCGTTGCGACTATCTTTCCGTTATGGTCGACCAAGTCGGTCACGATGACATAGTCGCTCAGGGATTTTCCAGACGGGTAATTCCAAGAAGTCGCTTGCTTTACTTTTGCATATTTGTCGGTGAGTGCGGTGGTGATGATTTGTGTTCCCCACACCGGTACGTGGGCATCGTCGGTTACGATCAGGTGTACATTTCGGTAAAGACCGGCGCCGGGATACCAGCGGGAGCTCTCGGTAAAGTTTTCGAGCCGTACGGCAAGTGTGTTGCTCTCTCCTTGTTTTAAGAAAGGAGATGCGTCGACAGAGAATGCGTTATATCCGTTAGGCCAGTAGCCTGCTTCTTTTCCGTTGATGTAGACACGGGCATGGCTCATGGCTCCATCGAATACCAATGTACATTTTTTTCCGTCTGTATATTCGGGGACATCGAATCGAAGCCTGTACCAACCGGTTCCTACGAAGGGTAAACCTCCGGTACGCCCGGCGTGTTCCATCGCTTCTTTCTGTCCGTCTTGAACAATCGCCGTGTTCTGTTTGTCGTTGTTGATACTGAAAGGACCATAGATAGCCCAATCGTGTGGGATACAGACCGATTGCCATTTGGTATCGTCGAATTGCGATGTCTTGAATTCGGGATTGTCTTCCCTTGTAAATTTCCACCTCTTTTCTAACAGTTTTTCAGTACGAACCTGTGCCGATAACCATAAAGGGGCAACTAAAAGTGTTAATAGTGCGATTCTTTTTATCATATTTGTAATTTTAGATGGATATGGTAAAAAAATTTCGGATAATATCTATTACGTTTTTATTGGTGGATAAGAGGTTTAGCGAGCATTTTTCCCAATTCTCGGGACGAGACTCACTCGAAGTATTCTTCGTCTTCTTCGTCGGGAATGTGAACGATAAAAGTCGTCGCTCCTATCGTCACCACATCGCCGTCGTGTAATACCGCGCGTTCCCGATCGCTCAACAATTCATGGCGGAGGAATGTGCCGGTGAGACTGGGATTGTCTCTGACCGTGAGTATCGGTCGATTGCCTTTTTCTTTCACGTTAATGATGCAGTGGCGACGATCCATGCTCATGTCGCTCGTTTCGATGGGTATATCCACTTCCGTACCTTTCGATGCACGGCCTATTATATTATCGCCTGCGTGTAAAGGAAATTCTTGCCGGTATCCGAACGCATTTTCCAGTACGGTGATAAACCCGAGAGAGGTGTCTATGTCGTTCTTGTGGCATGCGTCTATCTCGGGCAGTGTCATTAGGAATCGTTTACGACAGGCCGGGCAAATGAAAGATATGTTGCAGGAAGCATCGTAACGAGACTCGTCGAAAGAAAACGTTTTTCCGCATTTCGGACAGATTACCTGTTTCATAAATATCGAGAAGTAAGTGGCAAATTATTTTTCTTTGTCGAAATAATAGTCTAACACATCTTTGGCCGCCATAAACGAACTTTGCTCGTTGTTCAACACTTTCTGTTGTTTCTCTTCCAACATTCTTTCGATTTGAGGATTGCGATAGAAGTGGTCGCGGAGTTGTTCGTTTATCGTTTCGAACATCCAGTATTTGGCTTGTTCTTGCCGTTTGTAATCGAAATATCCGTTTTTCTTGACAAAAGCGATGTATTTGTCTATCATGTCCCAAACCTCGGCGATTCCCAACTCGTAGTATCCAGAGTAGGTGAGCACTTGCGGAGTCCAGCCCGAAGGCGTAGGGGGGAACAGATGTAATGCGTTACGGAATTGTGCTTGGGCTAATTTGGCTTTTTCGATGTTGCTTCCGTCGGCTTTGTTGATGACGATACCATCGGCCATTTCCATGATGCCTCTTTTGATTCCTTGCAGTTCGTCACCTGTACCGGCTAATTGGATAAGCAGGAAGAAATCGACCATCGAGTGTACAGCTGTTTCCGATTGCCCGACCCCGACTGTTTCTACAAAGATATTGTTGTATCCGGCGGCCTCACAGAGTACGATCGTTTCACGAGTTTTCCGGGCTACACCGCCTAACGAGCCTGCCGACGGTGAAGGGCGGATAAAGGCGTTGGGGTGTATCGATAGTTTTTCCATACGGGTTTTGTCGCCCAATATGCTACCTTTCGAGCGTTCGCTACTGGGGTCGATCGCCAATACAGCCAATTTCCCACCCCGTTTCAGTACATGCAACCCGAAAGTATCTATCGATGTGCTCTTGCCGGCTCCCGGTACGCCGGTAATACCCACCCGCACCGAGTCGCAGGCATGGGGCAGACATTTTTCTATGACTTCCTGTGCGAGAGTCTGGTGCTCGTACCGATTGCTTTCCACCAAAGTTACGGCCTGACTGAGTATGCTCGTGTCGCCTTTGACGATACCTTCGACATATTCAGAGGCTGTAAAGGATCGACGTTTCGCTGTCCGCATCTTTTTCAAATACGGATTCACGATAGGCGGTTGTTCTATTCCTTTGTTTACTGCAAGTCCTGCATATTGAGCGTCATTTTCGGGGTGATCCATAATTCAAGAAATTAAGAGTTATTCAAAAGAACCTAATACCCGTATGGGAACCGATGGTCTTTCGGGGTCATCGGTAATAACCATCAATCGGCTGTTCAATAAATTGTTACGAGCCATAGACGGGTCTGCTTCGATAACCAACTCGGTCGTTTTGCCGGGGTTGAGCGTATTTCGTTTCAGTTTTATGTTCAGAGAGCGATTTTCATTCGCCACTTTGTGTATCGTCAACCGACTTTTTCCGGTATTCGTTATTTTCAAAGTCTGTTTTTTAGCTGTGTTCCCTTTGATGATACCAAAGTCTATGACATTGCTCGATAGCTCGATGTGTCCGGCATTTTGACGCTGTTCTGGCGAGAGGGAGCTAAAATCGTCCAGCAAGTTCGCCGATACCGTGACCGTATTGAAGTCGTTCGAGGAGCCGTTGTCGAGTCCCAAATCAAACTCGTCGCGTCGGAAACCCCAGTCGTCGATAGCATCGGGATCGTAATAAATTTTTATAAGACCTTCCTCATCGGGGTGCAAAACTGCGGGTATCATCTCGACCGAGATGTGGGAAGGGACATTTTTAAAAGTAGGGACCAGTTCTGTTTTTCCTTCGTTGCGGACGAATAGATGTCCCTCTTTTACGTGCCCTTTTGGGGTGTCGAACAGCGGTATGTGCAGACTGCGTAACGATAGGGTTCCTATTTTATAGGGATTGGTCGCTCTACGGGATTTTGATCCGATGACGACTCCTTTGATATGGAGCGTCTCTCTATCGCCCGAAGCGTTGGTCGTTATATAAATGGGTTTTGAAAACTTACCGGGGCGTCCTTTGGGGTTGTAGGTCACTTTAATGTTCCCGGAATCTCCGGGGGCAATGGGCTCCCGGGTGTATTTGGGAACGGTGCAGCCACATGTGGAACGCACGTTTTGCAAAACTAAGGGTTCGTTCCCGCTATTGACGAATCGAAAATCGTGAGTGACCGGACCTGTTTCTTCTTCGAATGTACCGAAATCGTGATTTTTATTATCGAATACAATTTGCGGTTGGGCTACCGATACGGTTATGGAAAAAATGAGAATCAATCCTAAAATCAATTGTTTCATAACTATTATTTTTTAGGTACAACAATCCCTTCGATAATCAATTTTATGGATGCTTTTCCGGCATTGGTATAGACTTTGACCTCTTTTCGAAAGGTCCCGGGACGCCCTTCGGGGTCGAAAGTTACGTCTATCGAACCCGTACCGGCAGGGGCGACAGGCTCTTTGGTGAAATGCGATGCCGTGCAACCGCAGGTACTACGCGTATCTATGATGATTAACGGGGCGTCTCCGCCGTTGGTAAAGTTGAAAGAGTGCGTTACCTTTCCTTTATCTTCCTGAATATAACCGAAATCATAACGGGTGGAGTCGAAAACTATTTTGGCTTTCCCTCCGCCGGCATTTAAAGATAATGTAAACAAGATAGCAATGAGCAAACTCAAATATTTTTTCATATCTCTATGTTTTATCTACTATCGGCAAATTTAGTCAAATTCTTCATACTTTACTTATTTAAGAAGTGGTTTTAATTTTTATATTATGATTCATTTTCCTCCCTTGTGTTTTGTATAGGGACGGTATTTTGTTGCGCTATTTTATTGAAGCATAAAAGAATGGCGGGCTTCTGATTTACAGAAGCCCGCCATAACGTGTAAGCGATCGATTTTATTTTCTTAATTTCAAAGATACCGGATTGTTGTCTATTATTGCTTTGAATATATAGTACCCCGGAGTTAAATCGCTTATGTCTATGGTGTTATGATGCGATGAAATGCTCATGACCAATCTTCCGTCTATCGTGTATAGTGCTGCTCCATTTATATTTTCACTGTCGATAAGAATATTGTCTCCGCTGATATAGGCCGCTTGTTTTTGCCGAGCAGTTTCTATGCTCGACAATCCCTCCTCGTACATCGGGCAGCCGCTATTGTCCACCCATTCGATTCCTGTTTCGTCCATGTCGTTGATTAAAACTATCGAGGCTTGGTTTCTACTCGAATGCATCAAGTTTTTCAATGTCGTGCCTTCTCCTTCCTGCATGTTCCAGTTGAGAAAGAGGTTCTCTTTTTTTGAGGCGAAATAGTAATTCAAATCGGATTTTATTTCTTCTTCTGTGCGGGCTACCGTCCAAATTCTGACATCGGTTATCATTCCTTGAAATTTTTCGCCGTCTACCCAGTTGGGATTGGCACCCAATGTGAGGTCTCCTGTGCCAACAGCTATCGGTGCGCTGAAAGTTTCCTCCACCGTTTTTTTCTCCGTTTTTATAGCAGATCAGTTTGTTCCTGTCTATCACCATAGACAGTTTTGCCCATTCTCCGGCTTGTAACTGGGTATTGACCCATTTAGGTTCGTTACCTCCGTTACCGACACAGAATGTAGCTCTCGCCCAGCCGTTGGGTTGCAGCATCAGTTCGTAGCCCCCTGATTTGTTGTCATTGGCAGGATCATCGACGAATGCACTTTTAGTGCTTATCAATACGCCGCCTTGCGCGTCGAGGGTTTCGCTTATACGCACCCACATTTCGATGGTCTGTTGTTGGTTGTAGACATCGGCGAAGTACTTGTTCCCTTCTTGTGACAGGTGAATATCACAGCCTCTGATGCTGTTGTCGTGGATAAAGTTGACAGCTTTGATGTTTGCAGCCTGTAATGACATTCCGCAACTGAAAATCATGGCAAATAACATGCATGAAGTAATTTTTTTCGGTTTCATACGATTTTGTTTTTTAAGGTTAGTTTTTAATGAATTTTTTACTGATAACTTGCGATCCGACATTGAATTTTATAATGTAGTTACCCGATGGTATATTTTTGATGTTTATGTATTTATAGACGGGTTTCGTGTTCGATGTTTGCAATACTTGTCCCGAAGTGGAGCATATTTGATAGCTTATCTTTTCCGTATCTCCATCGTAGGAGATGAACAGTTTGTCGTCCGTGGGATTGGGATAAATTTCGATTGTATTGCGGTCTTTCGACGGAATCACCAGATTGGACATGTTTACGGGCGTTGCTTTTGCGACTTCGGTCAGTACGGCTTTTGCGTCGTTCACCAAGCTCGTGATGCGGTTGTCGGTCTCTTTGCTGATTTCTCCCAATGAGAATGTTTGCAATACTCTTTGCAGTTTTTGAATGTTTTCGTTGGCTTCCGGCGTACCCAGCCCTTTCAGGCGTTCCATAATGACTCGTAACTTTTCATAATCTTGGATGCCTTCACGTAGGCGGGCCATTCTTACAGAGTTGCGAGGTCCGGGATATACCATGTGTTGGTCGCCTGCCGGAGCCGATGCACAGCGGGTATCTTTGAGAACGTTCTGCACCCAAATGTTGTAGGCCCAACGCAAGAATCCTGTATATCCCTGAGCGTATGCGAACCACCCGACAAGAGCACTTTCGGCAGGAGGCGAGAATGTGAACTGGTTGGGGTGTTCGGGCCATGAACAGCTCGTATAAAATGTCGTGGGTTTACCTTGTGCGATTCGAGCCTGCATGTTCTCCGATGTAGTGGGGTGACCCACAAAGATGGACAGATCGTATATGTCTTCTTGCAAGGAGGGGATATAACCCCCGGCCAATGCTATCTTGAAGTCGGGGGTTGTCTCTTTGATGAAAGAGATTACTCCGGCCATAATGGGTTCGAGTTTTTCGTCCATAGCGATAGCTGTTTTTTCGAACCAGCCATTTTCTTTGAGGTGTTTCCGGAAATCGAGGAGGAAGGGTCTCCAAAAATCTGCAAATTCCTGAGTGCCGGGTTCCGGCTGTATAGAAATCCAATCGCCTGATTTTTCGTCGAAGTAACGTGTAGCTCCCCACGGGTACATCGAGTAACAATTGATTTGCTGGTCGATTCCTATCGAAGCCATCATATTCACGAATTTATCGAACACCGTATAATCATAAAACCAAGTGCCATCGGCTTTTTTGGTCCATAGAATCATACTTTCGTACCAGTCGTCGAAACTTTGTCCTCCGTGGTTGATTACGGCGGTGCAAACTTTTTGTCCGGCATCGGCCAATATTTTAAAATACTCTGCCAGTATCTCGAAGTGTTCGTCACTCCATAGGGTAGGCTTATGATACCTTTTTACCGAAACACAGTTTTGCCAAAGGTCGAGATGGAATTGCCAATCTTTCGGTGCGGGGACTATGTGGTCGAGTACTTCTACGGTCAAAGACAGTATTTGGTCTTCACCCGCAGCCGAACGAATAAATATCTCTCCCGTATATTCTCCCGACGGTATGTCTCGCGGAATCTCTACTGTAATCCATATCGGTCGAGTGGTTCTTCCCGGTATCGTCATTTGGGGGATATAATCGAGAACATCGGGCACGAGGTGGCTGTTTTCTGTTTTATGCGGCGTTCGAGCGGCACAAGCCAATATTTCGTCTGAAATTTTGAACTTGTCGGAGAGTGTGTATCGGACAAAGTTCGATTTGACATTTCCCGCCGGAATGATGGAAGATATACCTTTTAAATCGGAGGTAACGCATTTTACGTCTTTTATCTCGTTTTTGGTGTAAGCCAATGCGATGAAGTTTACTTTTTCGCCTTTCCATACGACGGCTTTCGTTTGTTTTATTTTATTTGCGGGGACATTTCCTTTTTTGTATAAAGTATCGATCGACCCCCATGCGGCGTGAAGTCCCGAAGAAAGGTCGTCCCACTGTTTGCTGTCGTAGGTTTCGGGATCGGCGGTTTCTACAAAGTCGTTTAACCCGTATGCCGGATATACCTTTTGGGCAGATATCGGTCCAGAGAAAAGGAGGCAGCATAAAGACCAGAAAGTCGCTTTTTTCAAAAGATTTCTTTGATTAGTAGCCATCATTTTGTTTTATTTTAAGTTCATAAATCGTTTGTTGAGGAATAGGATATAGTTCGTGGTAGTCTTTCGCCAGATTTTTACCCCGGCTGATTGCATTGGAAATGAATACGCCGTGTCGTATCATGTCGCTTCTTCTTTTACCTTCCCAAATAAACTCCCAAGCTCTTTCTTGAAGCAGATGAGCGCGAAAAGCGTCTATGTCGGTTATTTGGTCTATTTTCTTTTTGTGGTCGGTTTGGTCGTAATTGTCGAAACTTCTGCGGCAGACTTGGTGCAGGAGTTCTTTGGCCGTGGGTGTTCCTCCCCCGTCCGGGCCGAAAATTTCGTTTTTAGCTTCGGCACGTAACATGATGACATCGGCGTACCGGTAAATGACATATTCCGATGCATCATTCGTCCCATCGGTATTTGCATTTTCCTGATATTTCATAGGCAAAGCTCCATATTCGAGAGTTCCGGTACGTCCTGTAACCATCTCTTTCCCATTCCAGTATTCGGTTTTGTGTACTTGTCTGCGCTTATCGGCCGGATCGAAAGAGTCGTATACTTCCCACGGGGTTCTGAATCCATTCCAACCGGTCAGCGGGATACCTTGCTGGGACTTGTAATCGGTGGGTAGTACGTGGGCAAGAAAGTTGTTTCCCATTACCGGAATGGGAAAACTCGGAAGAGCGAAGATGATTTCGTTGTTGTGTTGGTTTTGAGGACTCCAAATGTCTTTGAATTCAGCTTGTAATTCATAATATTGTAAATCCATGATGTCTTTGGCTACCTGTTCGGCCTTTTTGAAATAATCCAGATAGTCGCTGACGTGTTTGTTCCGACAGTAGCCTCCTTCGTGCATGTATAGTTGGAGCAGTACCATCATAGCCGTTGCCTGACTTACATGACCGTAGTCGCTACCTGTCCATGCGACAGGCAAAATTTTGGCATTGATTACTTCTTTCAATTCGGTTTCTACAAATGTGATGTATTCTTCCCGAGAGGGACGAGTTACCGTAAAGTCCTGAGTGGGATTGAGTATTTTTTCGGGGTCGGTGATTGCCGGAACCGGCCCATACAGGTCGAACAGATCGTACATCCAGAGCGCCCGTACTACTCTCAATTCGGCAATGTATCGATTTTTTATGTCGTCGCTCACAGGAGCGTCTTGTATACGTGCGATTAAAGCTGTGGCTTTTGTTATGGCCGGCACGAAAAATTCGAATATTTCACAGACGAAATAGTCGATTGCTTTCCACATGAAATCTGTATGGGCTTTATAGAACCAATTCGCGGCCCATAGGTCGGTGGGGACTTCTTGAAGCGTCATTACCGAACCCCAAGAGGTTTTGTACCGTCCCCATTCGGATATCCCTCGGAACTCGGCGTAAACACCGGTGACAGCAGTCTTTACGTCGTCTTCGTTGGTTAAAAAGTTTTCGGGTGTAATTTGATCGAATAGTTCCGGTTCCAAGTTTCCCTCGCATGAAATCATCGAGAGACATAGAATAACCAGTATATGTTTGAATTTTGTTTTCATAGTGTACGTGTTTTTAGAATGTGATATCTATACCTATCGAATATGTCCTTTGAGACGGATATCCGCCTTTTGAATCCATCTCCGGGTCTAATCCCTGATAGTTCGTAATGATGAAAGGGTTTTCAACATCGACGTATATTCTGGCTTGTGAAAAGACTTTGTGTATCCATTTGTGCGGGAAAGAGTATCCCAATGTTATGTTTTTACAACGTACGAACGATACTTTTTCGAGCAGCCAGTCATCTCCTCCGTAGTAGGCACTGTAAAATCCCGATGGAAATTTGTTCGTGGGATTGTCGGGAGTCCACCGTTCCAATACTTCTTTCGAATAGTTTTGCCGTTGCAAGATGTATTCGCAACCGGAGGGCCCGTATTTTGCCCGATTCGAATTGGCCACGTATTGACCGAACATGCCATAGAAGAAAATATTCAAGTCGAAGTTCTTGTATTCGAACATGTTGCCGAATCCGATGATAACTTTCGGGTCGGTACTTCCCAAATAGATTCTGTCGGCTGCGTCTATTTTTCCATCGGGGTGTCCGAGCAATTTGGAACCGTCGTTCGGGTCAAACCCGTTCAGGTCTTTTACTTTCATTTGTCCCGGCAATAAATCGGGCATGGAGGCAGGAGGAGTTTCTCCTATTTGCAGAATACCGTCGGATACGCATCCATAGATAGCCCGGATAGGTGCATCTTCTTTTTCATAAGGCGCCAAGACTACATCGGGGTTGCGTTCTTTCCATCGGTCTTTATAGGAGGATATATTCAATGTTGTGTTCCATTTGAACGGGCCGGTAAGGTTTACCGTATTTAAAGAAAACTCATACCCGGTGCTTTGGGTCGCTCCGATGTTGTCTGCAATAGTAGAGACTTCCATCAAGGAATTCAGTTTGCGGAAGGCGAGTAAATCGCTGACTACTTTGTGGAAATATTCAAACGATCCTGTGATTCGGTTGTTTAGAAATCCGAAGTCGAGACCTACGTTCAACTCTGTCGTCGTTTCCCATTTGAGGTCGGGATTTTCGAGTTGGCTTTTGATACTGCCTGTTTGTACTGCATCTCCGAATACATATTGATTACCGGCTTCATAGTATTCGTAGGCATTGCCTCCGATATTGCTGTTTCCGGTTTGTCCGAAACTGACTCTTAATTTTAATTCGGACAACCAGTCAACGTCTTTCAAAAAGTTTTCATTCTGCATTTTCCAAGCGAATGCTCCCGATGGGAAAAGACCCCATTTGTTGTTTTTACCGAATTTCGAAGAGCCGTCATATCTTAAAGAGAATGTAAACAGGTATTTGTCGAGCAGGGAATAGTTGATTCTGCCGAAATAAGAACCTAATTCGTTTTTGCCTTTGGAAGAACTTACCGGCGGACGGGCCACATTCCCGGCTTCCAATTTGTTCCATAGGAATAAATCGGTGAAAAATTGAGAGCTGCCGGCTCCTAATCCGTCCCAGTTCTCTTGTTGGTATGAATACCCGAGCAATACTTCCAATCTGTCTCTTTCCTTGAAAAGCTGCTTCGTATAGTTGGCTGTTAGTTCGAACAATAAATCGACCGTCCTATTTTCATTGATATTGGCTTTTCCTCCTTCTTGTTTTCCGTATAGCGTCGATTTGGGAAGATAGGTACTGCGGCGACCTTGATTTTTGTCGATACCCATATTGAGCTTTACTTTCAAATCTTTCCAGAATGTAGCTTCGATATAGCCGTTTGCCAGTAATCTATCGGTTTGCGTCTGGTCTGTAATTTCGAGCATTGAAACCGGGTTGGGAATCATGCCCAGTGTGGGACTCAGCGCATAGTTTCCCGATTCGTCTTTTACCGGGACGAGGGGGTCGTAATGCAATGCCGAATTCAGCAGGCTGGAATTTTCGGCGTTACCTTCTCCTAATGGGACATTATTGTTGAAAATGGTGCTGTATGTTGCATTGATACCGGCTTTGACGTATTTTCCTAAATCTTGATCGAGGTTTATTCTTCCCGATATACGTTGGAAATCGGAATTCTTGATTACTCCTTTTTGTTTGTAATAATTCAAAGATGCCAAAAATCGTGTGGATTCCGTACCGGCTGAAACAGACACGTTGTGTTGGTTGATGGAGCCGTCGCGCGTAAGCAGCCCGAACCAGTCGGTCCCTTCTCCGGCGGCAGCGATTTCTTCCGGACTATATGGATTGCTCTTGTAGGGTAAAGCGTCTTCTTCCAGCTCTCCGCCATACGGATATAATTCATTATCCATGCGCCATTTTTGATAGGATATTTCGTTTGAAACATTCATGAATTCCTTAGCCGATAACATTTCCAGTCGTTTGGCTATTGTTTGAATCGAATAGTTGGCGTTGTATTTTACTATGGGTTTCCCGCTTTTCCCTCTTTTGGTCGTGACCAAGATTACGCCGTTGGCAGCTCTTGCTCCGTAGATTGCAGTGGCGGAGGCATCTTTAAGAATTTCTATGGATTCGATATCGTTGGGATTCAACGAGTTCATCGGGTTTCGGGAACCATATTCGTAGCGGTTCCCGCTTTCGGGTTCCACGCTTTTGTTGGTGACGGGAAATCCGTCGATTACATACAGAGGGTCATTCCCTGCACCGGTCGATGCAGCACCTCTGACGTATATTTCGATTCCTCCGCCCGGTTGAGCGGAATTTTGTTTTACCATTACTCCGGCGGCCTGTCCTGCCAACATGTGTGTGACAGAAGTGTTGGCTGCGATGGGCAGATTCTCTGTTTTGACACTCGATACAGCTCCCGTCAAATCACTTTTTTTAACCGTCCCGTAACCAATAACCACTACTTCGTCCATCAGAACGTCGTTTTTTTGAAGAGTTACCGGAATATAATTTCTGTCACCGATTTCAACTTCTTGTTTTTTATATCCGATGTAGGAGATAACGAGAGTCGTTGCACTGTCGGGTACATCGATTGTGTATTTCCCGTCGATGTTGGTCATGGTTCCCTTGTTTAAACCTTTTACCAAGACGTTGCCCCCGATAATAGGTTGTCCTGAATCGTCGGAGACGACACCGCTGATTTTGTTCGTGCGAACGGGAGCCTGACGTTTGGCAGTGATGATGATCTTTTTATTGTTGATGCGGTAAGAGTATTCGTTCAGTATTTTATCCAGAACGTCTTTTATATTCGCATCTTTCATATTAATGCTGATTTTCTTCTTAGTATCGATGTCTGCGTTGTTATAGAAGAACACATAGTCGCTTTGAGCTTCTATTTGTTTCAGCACATCGATTAATGTCACGTCGTTTACCTCGATGTTTATCTTCCGTTCCGATGCGTACAGGTGATTTGCTCCAAATGGTTGAACCCATAGAAGATACAAAACCAGTCCTATGACTTTGTAGGGGAATGAAGATCGTTTTGTGATCGTTTTTTTGTGTTTAAGGGTCTTCATGGTTTTATGTATTTAACTTGGTTTCTTCTTTCGATGTGTTTACGAGAAATGGTCGTATTCTTTATGATTGAATCGCTTGTTTTTTGTTAGGGTCGCTTCATGGTGTTTCATAGGCTGTGTTGTAAAGTTTGACAATCGGTGTTTTCCGGGAAATCGAAATAGACCGTATCGTTGTGTATGGAGTATTGCAAATGGGAGATACGCGCTATTTCCTTGAATATCTCTTCTTTGGTTTCGTTCCTTACGACGAGGGTCAGGTATAAAGTATCGGCGATTTCTTCCGGGCAGATTATTTGAAGTTGGTATTTGTCTTCCAAATATGAGATCACATCTGTGAATCTGTCGTTGTCGAATGTCATCTTTTCCGTAGCCCATGCTATATATTCATGAGCGACGACCGTGTCTTTACGGATAGATTGATTTGATTTGGAGTAGGTTATCTGCTCGTTCGGATTTAATCTGACGGGCACGGAGTCATTATTGAAACGGAGGGATACGGCTCCCGAAATCAACGTCGTTTCCGCAAGGTCTTCGTTCGGTCTGTTTCGCACATTGAAAGATGTTCCTAACACTTTAATCTCTTGTCCTTGTGATTTCACGACAAACGGACGTGCTTTGTTTTTCGTGACCTTGAAATAGGCTTCGCCTTCTAAATAAACGGATCGTTCTGTCGATGAAAATGCTTCGGGATAAATGAGTTTCGTATTATTGTTGAGCCATACTATCGTGTCGTCGGGTAGAGTGACTTCCGATTTGTGGGTCGAGGTGAGAACCGTATGGGTTGTGGCGGAATAGGCGTTGGATTCCTTTACGGTATGAAAGATAAAGGTTATCGCAATAACGGCTGCAATCTGGGAAGCGTAATAGACTGTTCTTCTGATTTTTACGAGAGAAGTATATTTCCTTATTCTCTTTTTCAGTTTTTCGAGAGCCGACCGTGTGGATATAACCGGTTGCCACAGAGCCGTATTGTATAACCATAGGTCTCTTATTTCGGCAAAATATGCGAGATGCTTTTTGTCTTCTGCCAAATAACGGCGCAGTTCGGCGCATTCTTCCCGAGTAAGGGATTTATCCAGATACTTCGTTATGAGTTCGTCTATATGTCGGTTGTGTTTTTCCATGTGCTCCACTCTATAATTATCACAAACAAGAGTGGGCATGCCCTACCTTAACGATTGTGTATTAATATATTTTAACTATTTGACTTGTACTCAATGTAGACCGTGTCGTTATTGAAACGATAATCTATGGGGGCTATCGATTTGAGCGTTTGCAATATTTCTTTCAGTGGTTCTGTCCTGACAGTCAGTGTCATATAAACAGGGGTAGGGGAAGTGTTCGTATAGGTCATTGTTATGTTATACCATGCGCTTAATTTTTCTATGACTTCTGCCAATTCACAATTGCTCAATAGTAGTTTTTCTTGTGCCCAAATGTGGTAGAGACTACTATCTTTTCGCGTATATATTTTCGTTTCTTTCGTCTTGCGGGAGTATGTGACTTGCTCGGCAGGTTGCAAAGTTATGGGAGGAACCGAACTATTGGGAAAATAGACTTCTACATGCCCGTCGACCAATGCCGTTTCGATGATTTCGTCTCGTATGTAATTCTTGACGACAAAGCTGGTCCCGAGAACTTTTATGTCCATATCGTTGGTTTCGACAACGAATGGTTGATCTTCTTTGTGGAAGACTTTGAAATAGGCCTGCCCGTTGAGCCGGACTTTTCTTTTTTTATCGGAAAACCGGCTGGGGTATGTCAATTTACTGCCTGAATTGAGCCAAACCACCGTGCTGTCGGGGAGGGTAATACAACCTTTGTTACCGATTGCCATCTCTACGCAAGCGTATTGTTCGGGGTTAGATTCTCCTGTGAAAAAGTAATACAAGCCTAATAGTATCACTATTATGGCTGCACACTGGGTAATGTAGTAGAGTGGTTTGCGGAATGTTTTGCCGCGGCGATTGTAGTTCTTGATTTTAGAACGGAAACGCCGTAATGCTTTTTCCGTATCTTCTTTCGGTGCGAGTATGGCTTGGGTCGATAGCCACAGTTCCTGTGCTTCTTTGAAATGTGTCTTATTTTCCTCCGAAAGTTCGATCCAACGGTATAACTCGATCTTTTCATCTTTCGAAGCCTCTCCTTCGAGATATTTCAAGATGAGTCTATCTATTTCTTTTATTTCGTTCTGTCCGTCCATACGAAGCAATTTATTTTTTATTCGAATCCTGAAAACAGTAAGAAGAAAAAGGATAGCAATCCATTTTTTTTCAAATGACTTCTTAGTCCCGACAAGGCTTTTGTTATTTGTTTTTCGACGGTTTTAATGCTTATCCCCAGTTGCAAGGCAATGTCTTTGTTTTTCAAATTGAGGGAACGACTCATGATGAATATACGGTGGCATTGCTCGGGCAGAGATTCGACATAGGTTTTTATTTCCCGATCCAAATCTTTCAATAGTAGGGAATCTTCCTGATAAACGACGAACGATTGTAAGTAGTCGTCTATGAACTGGATATCGTTATCCGAATCGAAACTTATTTTGTCTTTTACGCGTTTGTCGTAAATATAGTTTCTCGATTTATTCAAAACCGATTTGAATAGATAGGCTTTCATCGGGAGGTCGAAATCTATCTCGTTACGCCGTAGCTTCTGCCGCATCTTGGTTTTGAACGTAACGTAATGCATAGGCGCGCAATATCTGATAATATTGTGTAAATAGATTTTCAATATTATTACTCATATTGGCCGATTTTGTTTAGTTGTCTCTTTCTTTATTTTGAATGGAGCATATGTAAACGAATGCAAAGATAATAGATTATTCCTATTGCATAGAATTCGGTCTGTGTTATATTATATTATAGGTGTATCTTCGAGAAATAATTTTTGAATCCCTTCCAGCCTTTGATTTTTGTGTATTTGGGTATCATGCGAAAAATGGGTCGCTATAAATTTTCCCCAGATAGTTTGGCAAATTTTATAACATTTTATAAATTCGCATATTGTCTCATTAACCTTGTCTCGATATCTATGGGATTATTCGATTTGTTCAAGAAAGACCGCGGGTACGAAATCCATTCGCTCGAATTTTGCGAAGTGGGTAAAGACGGCAAACGCGATACCCGGCCAAGTAGCAAACACTATACAGACTCGCGCTATATTATGCCTGTGGTGAAGATGACATCGCGCATCGACCGCACCGTCAAGATAAAAGTACGCATTACCGAACCAAGCGGCAAAACTCATACCTACGACTTCGATGCCCCGTTAAAACCCGTTGAGAAGATGTCGGCGCAATTTCCGTGGTGGGGTTCGGAAAAGCGAGATCATTTCACTTCGGTCGGTACATGGCGGTTCGATATTCTTGATGAAAAAGACAATGTGGTTATCAGCGCTCCGCTCGAAATAGCTCCGCTGGAAGATATTTGGGAGAGCAATGGTTGGATTTATATTGTTTCGCACTTTGAATTTCGTAATGTCAATGGCAAAGGTGAGGTGATAGATGATTGGAATACGGGTAACTTCGTGGAGCCTAAATATATGCAAATGCGTTGCCGATGTACCTGCTATTCGGACGTTGTACGCAAGGTTACTTACCATGTGGAGATCAAGAATGAAAGGACAGGCAAAATCAAATCGTTCGACCACACTGTCACACTCACTCCCCGAGATGGGTCCCAATGGTTGCAAATATGTGGCTGGGGCTCAGATTCCGGTACTTCTTATGCCCCCGGCACTCATACTTACACTCTTTACTATAAGAGTCGGGAAATGGGTCGTGGGCGATTCGAGGTCGTGAAATCGCCCAAGCAGCGAGGCTGGATCGAACCTTTGGCTTTGGTGCTTCATTTCTGCAATACCGATGAAGATCGGAATAAATGGGTGGTTTATGATTGTGTGATGAATATTGCCGAAGGGCAAATCGTTGAACAGAAATCTTTCAAAGCCAATACATACAAAATGCTATTAGCCGGATTCCAGTGGCGCTCGCTTGAAAAAGGACATTCATTGAAATTGATATTCAAGTTCTATATGGAGGGTAACTTAGTTTATACCAGTGTTCAGGATGCAGTCACTAATGAACCGGACTCGAAAGATATTTTTCAACAAGATTTCGAAGTGTCCAGTTCTATGAGACTGGAAGGTCCGAACGGTGTAACAAGCCCGTTCCCAGCCGGGCGTTACGAAGTGGAACTGTACCTCAAAACCGAAGAACTCGACGAGCATTTTGTGATGCGGCGCACATTAGATGTGAGGTAGATTGTTGTTGCTTCTTTTCTGCAAAAGAAAAGGCGGGTAAAAGGAAGCTCCCGATTTTTCCCATAAGATAGATAATCTTTACCAGAATTTTTTTAGAACTAACCCCTCCGTCACTGCGTGCCACCTCCCCTATATTTTGCGTTGCAAAACACCCCGTAATGCTACGGGGCACGGCAGGGGAGGAGTTTTGTGATGTTATCATGAGGTTTTGCAGGAGGGGATCGAAAGTATTTTGCATGTTCATTTTGTCCTGTACTCGCCTTATGCTATCTTTGGGGAAAATAACTTGGATAATACCGTATAACGATGAAACGCGAAAAGTATATTCCGGCTCCGACGGATACCAGCCGGGAAAAACTACCGGAGGGACTTATGGAGTTGGTCGAGGTAATGGCGAAAAATGTTCATGAGGTATTGTCGCAATCTCGTTTGTCCGAAGAGTGGACTTACGGAGCGCGACGGGACGATGAGAAGAAGACGCATCCCTGTCTCGTGCCTTATGAGGAATTACCCGAAATAGAAAAGGATTATGATCGCAACACGGCGATAGGGACGCTTAAACTGATACAAGCGTTGGGATTCGATATTGTGAAGAAGAGATGAAAAGACTAAAAGAATTTTTCGGGGCGATGAAGGATTTTTTCAGACACCCGGTTATCGGTATAGACCGGATTTTGTCATCGGGTATCAAATGGCAATTGCTTTTTTTACTGGGTGTTATCGTCGCTGCTATTCTTTTGTTCATCGTAATCGAATGGCTTACAGGCAGTATTCTTACTATTAAGGAGAACGACCCACGTAATATTTTTGTCGATGTCTATTATCATTTTGCCGATCCCGGCAATCAGTATGTCGTCGAAGGGACGTGGAATCGTTTCCTTGCATTCCTTATTTCGATCACCGGGTCTGCACTGATGGGAGGTTTGCTCATCTCTATTTTCTCGAATATTATCGACCGCCGGGTAGAGCGTGCGAGGGAAGGTCAGATAGGCTATAAATTTAGGAATCATTATGTGATTATAGGGTTCGATAAGATGGCTATCGGGCTTATCAAACAGTTGTATCAAAAGAGTGTGGCCGAACAGTCGGATCATACGCCTTATTTGTTTGTCATTCAGACTTCGGGTAGTGTCGATTCTGCCCGTCACGAGTTGTTGTCCAAACTTGATGCCTCTATCGACCGTCGTACGATAATTTTGCACGGGGGCCGCGATTCGCGGGAAGATTTGGAGAAACTGCATTTGCCGGATTGCAAGGAGATATTTTTGTTGGGCGAGGAGAATGAAACCGATCATGACTCGATCAATATCGAATGTGCGGCTCTCATTAATAGGATTTTGCGGGAAAAGAACGCAATAGGAAAAGAGCCCCGGGATATAGAGGAGTTGCGCATGTTGGTAGCGCAAATACAGAGCCGTTGTAAAAAATGTAATGTGCTTTTCGAAGCTCAATCGACCTTTGCCGTATTTCAACGGTATGATATAGAATCTATATTCCAACTTCCGAAGAAGACCGAGAGGCAATGGCTGGTGCATTTCCAAAAAAAATATAAAGACGGTGCGGAGAATGAGAAATTATTGAAATTAACGCAGCCTTTCGATCGGTTGAGCGAAAGGCTTATCGATTTTCTGCCGTTTAATTTTTATGAAACTTGGGCGGAGAAGGTGTTGGTGCGAGGTCTGTATACTCCGCATGACAAGGGCTCGGAAGTCATACGTTATGTGCCTATCGACGGTGACGGAATCGGCTATGACAGCAACCGATACGTCCATCTCGTCATCGTGGGAATGACCAGCATGGGAATCGCCATGGGGGTAAAAGCCGCTCATATCGCCCATTATCCCAATTTTCTTCGGGATCGGAGTAAACGGACACGAATCTCTTTTATCGACATGAATGCCGACACCGAGTTCGATCGGTTGCGAGGCAGATACGACTCTTTGTTCGACATGTGCGACTATCGAGTTATCGATACGGTAGAGCCGGCTAAGAGTTATGCCAACCCGAATACCGATGATAAGTTTACCGACATAGAGTTTGAATTTATCAAAGGTTCTGTCGAGAGCCGTCCAATACAAGAGTTGCTACAACATTGGGCAGAGGAGGAAGACGGACGGTTGTTGACTATCGCTATCTGTTTCGAAATTCCTCAAAAGAGTATCGCTACGGCTCTTTATATGCCTCGGCTTGTGTATGAAAAGGCTCATTCGATACTCGTGCGTCAGAATGTTTCCTGTTCGACCATCGAATTGATACGAAAAGCTCATCAATACGGTAAATTGAGGGCGTTCGGCATGTTGGACGAGTGCTATGACATAGACGACGATTGCATGAAACGGGTACGGCGGATAAACTTTATTTATCATAAAATAACTCCCGAACAGCCTTTCCCGCAAACATTGGACGATATCGAGGCAAGGGCATTGTGGGAAGAATTGTCTACCGTGCATCGTTGGTCGAATGTTTACAATGCTCATTCTGTCCCTTCCAAGCGAAGAAGTTTCGGAAAATCGGAACCTGAAAATCTCGATGAAGATACTGCTTTGATCGAGATGATGGCAGAAGTGGAACACAATCGTTGGAATATGGAGAAACTGATTATGGGGTATCGTCCTACAACTCCCGGAGAAGACGAGGAGATACAACGATTGGGCAAGGAACGGAAAAGAAAGATAGAGCGTGAATCGTTTGCTCATACTTATATCAAACCGTATGAAGCATTGAGCGAATCGGTTAGGGATTACGATCGATTGATTATGAAATATTTGTGGAGGGTATAATCATTTTTTGTCATTGGTGATTATGGAAAAAGTCCTGCGAGATTACCGTTCCCGACTTCAAGCTAATAGCCGGGAAACGGAGCGGATAAAAATGTATATTCGTATCATTGCTTTTCTTCGTCTTTCGGTAGTCGTTGTTGCGGCATTGATTGTGTATTTATTTAGAAATGAGGGCGTAGAGGTGTGGGGTACAACTGTACTGATAGGAATCGTTCTGTTCCTATCGTTGGCACGGGTGCACGATCGTTGGTTTCGGAAAAAAGAATTTGTCGATTGTCGGGACCGGATTATTCATAGGGAATTGTCCTTGTTGGAATATCGTTTCGACGAAATCGACGGGGGCAGTGAATTTATCGACCCTTCCCATGATTATAGCTTCGACCTCGACCTTTTCGGCGAGAGGTCGTTCTTCGCCTATATCAATCGCACGGCGACGGCAGTAGGGCGTGTCGCGTTGTCCCGGGAGTTGCTTCACCCCGATTTGAAAACTGCGTCTATTCGGGAGAGGCAGGAGGCTGTCGAGGAAATGTCCTGCCATACGGATTTCAGGATAGATTTTCAATCATACGGGGACTGTTCGGGAGAGAGCCGGGTAGATACCGAGGCTATCGAACGGCTTGCCGGAATGCCTCGGTTCGGAACGGGGCGGATTGTGCGTTGGCTGGTTTATGCGGTTCCTGCGGTTTATCTTGCCTTATTCGCTTTATGGTTAACGGGAATGGTCGCAGGGAATGTGATCGTGGCGGTTTTCATTTTTTTGTTGGTTTTGTCCGGTCTGTTTGCCAAACGGGTAACCCGCATACAAGAACAGCTCAACCGGACGCTTCAATCGCTTTCCCGTTATTCACGTCTGTTCGAGATGGTGGAGCGGATGCGATTCCGGTGCAAGCCATTGAGTGAGTTACAAAGCCGGTGTGTCGACAGCAATGGCTCTGTCTCGCAGAGGGTGTCCCGTTTACGGCATTTGCTCAGCAATCTCGACCAACGCTACAATTTCGTAGGATTCGCCTTGTTGAACGGATTTCTGCTTTGGGATTTGCGGCAAATCAACGCGCTCGACCGATGGCTGTGTGACAATCGTGAAAAAATAACGCAATGGATAGATGTATTGTCGCGGTTCGACGTATATGTCTCGTTAGGAACTTTTCGATACAATCACCCCGACTATGTATTTCCCGATATACGGGAAGATCGCACCCCGGTTATGCAGGCCGAAGCTCTGGGACACCCGCTTATCCCGAGAGAGAAGCGCGTCTGTAACGATGTCGCGCCCATGAACGAGGCTTCTTTCCAGATTATCACCGGAGCCAATATGGCCGGGAAGAGTACGTTTTTGAGGACTATCGGAATCAATTATTTACTCGGCTGCATGGGCGCTCCCGTTTGTGCCGATAGCATGACTTTTACTCCGTTGCCTTTGTTTACCGGACTGCGGGCTTCTGATTCCCTTGCCGATAACGAGTCTTACTTTTTTGCCGAATTGAAACGTTTGCAACAAATCGTTTTGCGTTTACGTTGCGGTGAGAAATTATTTATTATTCTCGACGAGATACTGCGGGGGACCAACTCGGTCGATAAGCAGACCGGTTCGCTTGCTCTTATCCGTCAGTTGGTCGGGGCCGGAGCAACGGGAATTATCGCTACTCATGATTTGGCTTTGGGCAAACTTGCCGAGAGTCTGCCCGGAAAAGTCAGCAATTATCGCTTCGAGGCAGCTATACAAGGAGATGAACTTACTTTTTCTTATCGGTTACAGCCGGGTATAGCCGAAAATATGAATGCCTGTTTTCTCATGAAAAAAATGGGCATTATTCCCTCTGACTCTTCTGAAAACGATTGAACGGCGATATAATTATTTTAAGCCGTTACAAATAAATTTGCTATTGCTTACATAAAGAAAAAAAATTATCTTTGCAACGCTGAAAAGAGCGTAAAAATACTCATCAAATAAAAAGAGCGAATTATGGTTTATTCACACGAAGTAGAACACATGTGTGTTGTAAAGAAAGGTCCTAATCACGGACCGGCTCCTATCCCCGAAGAGGGAAAATGGGTGAAGGCAAAAGAAGTGATTGATATTTCGGGCTTGACTCATGGTATCGGTTGGTGTGCTCCTCAACAGGGTGCATGTAAACTGACGTTGAATGTAAAGAACGGTGTTATTCAAGAGGCATTGGTAGAGACTATCGGTTGTTCGGGTATGACCCACTCGGCCGCTATGGCATCGGAAATTCTTCCGGGTAAAACTATTTTGGAAGCTCTGAATACCGACCTCGTTTGTGATGCCATCAATACGGCTATGCGCGAGTTGTTCCTGCAAATCGTTTACGGGCGTACTCAATCGGCTTTCTCGGAAGGCGGTTTGATGATCGGTGCAGGTCTCGAAGACCTGGGTAAAGGATTGCGCAGCCAAGTAGGTACGTTGTACGGTACATTGGCCAAAGGTCCTCGTTATCTTGAAATGGCAGAGGGTTATATAAAAACTCTTGCTCTTGATGAAAATGATGAAATCTGCGGATATGAATTTGTTCACATGGGTAAATTCATGGACGAAATCAAGAAAGGAACCGATGCCAACGAGGCATTGAAGAAGGTAACCGGAACTTACGGACGTTTCACCAAAGAGGCCGGTGCAGTGAAATATATAGATCCCCGTCACGAATAAAATAAGGAGGAAGTTACTATGATTAGAGAAGTGAAATTTGAAAGTCAAGACCGTCGTATCAAGCAAATTCTTGCCGCTTTGAACGCTAACGGTATTAAAGATATTGAAGAGGCTAACGCTATCTGCGAATCTTATGGACTCGATCCTTATAAAACTTGTGAAGAGACACAACCTATTTGTTTCGAGAATGCAAAATGGGCTTACGTGGTAGGTGCTGCTATCGCTTTGAAGAAAGGTTGTAAGAATGCTGCCGATGCAGCCGAAGCTATCGGTATCGGTTTACAGTCATTCTGTATTCCCGGTTCGGTAGCCGATGACCGCAAAGTGGGTCTCGGACATGGAAATTTGGCCGCTCGTCTGCTTCGCGAAGAGACGAAATGTTTTGCATTCCTTGCCGGCCACGAGTCGTTCGCCGCAGCCGAGGGCGCTATCAAAATTGCCGCTAAGGCCGATAAAGTGCGCAAGGAACCTTTGCGTTGTATTTTGAACGGTCTGGGTAAAGATGCTGCTCAAATCATTTCGCGTATCAATGGATTTACCTACGTTCAAACACAATTCGACTATTATACGGGCGAGTTGAAGGTAGTTCGTGAAATAGCTTATTCCAAAGGTGAACGTGCCAAAGTAAAATGTTATGGAGCCGATGACGTGCGCGAAGGCGTGGCTATCATGTGGCACGAAGGTGTAGACGTATCTATCACGGGTAACTCTACGAACCCTACCCGTTTCCAACACCCCGTAGCCGGTACTTACAAGAAAGAGTGCGTAGAGAAGGGTAAGAAATATTTCTCGGTAGCTTCCGGTGGCGGTACGGGTCGTACGCTCCACCCCGACAACATGGCTGCCGGTCCTGCTTCTTACGGTATGACCGATACAATGGGTCGTATGCACAGCGATGCTCAGTTTGCCGGGTCTTCGTCAGTTCCTGCTCACGTAGAGATGATGGGATTCCTCGGTATCGGTAATAACCCTATGGTGGGTTGCACCGTGGCTTGTGCTGTTGATGTAGCTCAGGCTTTGAGTAAGTAATCATTTGTATCTTATTATGTATAAGCATCTGTGGCCGTTTGGTCGCAGGTGCTTTTTTGTTTTCTCCCCGATACTTTCCTTTTTCGTTTTCTCCCATAGGCCGGAATATTTTAGCCGGAAATGTTCTTTTAGCGGATAAGAGAAGGGGGTAAATGTCCAATATGAATCGGTTGATGAGGGGCTGAAACAAAACCTGCAAGAATCTCAATGACAAAATCCGGGCGAGCGTTGCTTTATACCTTGAAATAAATAATTACTCCGATAGCCGTAGATACGATGATGCGTTACGTGTCGACTCTACTGTCAAATCGTGGGTTCTTGCTGGCTTTATTATAGGATTATTGGTAGTTGCATTCTATGTATTTTGGTGTTTTATAATCCGTCTCAAAGAATGTCAAATTCGGACAAAATGATTCTGCAATTATGTCATTAAAGAGGTTGTATTGTCTTGGTTTTTATTTTTAGGTTATGGTAAAGTCTTATTATTATGTGATGGTATAATTTTTGTATATTATCAATATGTAATGAAAATGAGTATTAACATATAAAAATAAACCATTATGATTTCACAGAAATTACAAGAAGCTATTAACGTTCAGATTGCGGCTGAAATGTGGTCGTCGAATCTTTATTTATCGATGTCGTTTTATTTCAAAAAATTGGGATATGACGGATTTGCCAATTGGATGAGAAAACAGTCTCAGGAAGAGTTGGAGCATGCTTACGACTTGGCCGATTATGTATCGAAGCGCGGCGGTGTAGCCAAAGTAGATAAGATAGATGTCGTTCCTCAGGAATGGGAGAGTGTG
>ENA-ORCM01000781-ORCM01000781.1-human-gut-metagenome-genome-assembly--contig:-NODE-781-length-29157-cov-15.096527_pt1 | contig 29157 bp, 26 predicted proteins | sample MGYA00242906_ERZ507928 | MGnify/ENA primary metagenome ERZ507928 (study PRJEB26167, sample SAMN06115497) | human gut metagenome | host: Homo sapiens | place: China:Shanxi | collected 2015-05-07...
AAAATCATCGCATAATCCATATACGCAAGATTATGCTCAATTTTTTGTATAGTTTTTAATTGGTGCTTAGTATTAAACTAAAGCAAGGGCAAAAAACGGCGTTCCCCTTCCCCCTGATGGTTTCTCCATGCCTTGCAAAAGGCAAGCACTCATCTCTTCCTTGAACCTCCCATTCCCTACCGTTTTTTATCCCCCTACATTTTGCTTGCCGCCGGAGACCGGACCCCGTTCATTTATTTGCACTCTTTTCTATAGCTATGTTTACGGGTTTGAGTTTCACTCAGTTCTTTTATTTGTATTTCTTTGGTTATTTGGTAAGCAATTTTATAAAAGTGTTCATTACCTTGTGTTATCAAATTTTATTGGTGACATCGAGTATCTGCTGTTTGTTTTGCTTAACTCTGCGGTGTGGATTGGTTATATTGTTCGTTGCTCTTATTTGTGCTGACTTTTTAGTAAGCACTTAACCTGTGCGATTTTATCGCTGTTAAAAATTTTGTTTGGCTATTCCATTTTTGAAAAAAGTATGATATAATATATCTATATGTAAATTACAACGATTTTCGGGAGAACGCCAATGAATAAATATAAAAAGCTGTTCGGAAATACTCTCGTTTTTGCTGTCGGCTCATTCGGTACAAAGCTGCTGGGATTCCTGCTGGTAGCCCTCTATACCCGTGTAATGAGCGAGGGCGAGTATTCCACTGTTGACCTTATCTATCAGACTGTTAATATCCTCGTCCCGCTGGTAACGTTCAGTATGTCCGATGCCGTTATCCGCTTCGGTATGGATAACGAGTACGATCACCGCAAGGTTTATACCTGCGCCAACCTGTGCGTGCTTTTCGGCATGACCGTGTTTATGCTGTTTACGCCGCTGGTGTCAAAGATAAACACCATAGGCGATTACAGCTTCCTGCTGTATATCTATTGCTATTTCTCATGCTTCAGGCAGATAGCCTCCCAGTACGTCAGGGCAAGGGGATATGTAAAGCTCTTTGCGGCTGACGGCATATTCTCCGTCCTCACTCAGGTAATATGCAACCTGGTTCTTCTGCTTGGCTTCAAGCTTGGCGTTACGGGATATATTCTGTCTATCGTTATTTCCGACGGACTTTCCCTCTGTATGCTTACCCTTATCGCAGGACTCAACAAGTCGCTGGATACGTCGTTCATCAGTCCCAAGCTCATCAGGGAGATGCTTAAATTCTCCGCCCCCCTTATCCCCACATATCTTCTCTGGTGGATAACCTCCGCTTCCGACAGATGGTTCATCGTGGGCATGATAGATGCGGATACCAACGGAATATACGCCGTGGGCAACAAGCTCCCCACGCTGCTCATGCTGGTAACGACTATCTTCTATCAGGCGTGGCAGATGTCCTCTATCGAGGAGCGTGACAGCCGCTATATCGGCAAGTTCTATGAAAATGTGTTCGGAGCATATTCATCGCTGCTGTTCATTGCCGCTTCGGGTCTTATAATGCTCTGCAAGCCTCTTACCATTGTGCTCACAGGCAAAGGCGACGACAGCGGAATAACCAGCTTTTTCAGCGCATATAAGTTCACTCCCATTCTTATCGTGGCAATGATATTCCAGTGCTTCTGCCAGTTCCTTTCGTCCATTTACACCACAAGAAAGAAGTCCATGAACTCTTTCAAAACAGCACTTGTGGCAGGTATCCTGAACATCGTCCTCAACTGGCTCCTTATTCCCAAGTTCGGCGTGTGGGGAGCAGCCATTGCAACGGCGTCTTCCTATTTTGCCTGCTTTGCGGTCCGCATATTTGATGCCCGAAAGATAATCTTCTTCCGTGTGGATTATATCAAGCTTATCGTTAACACCGCCATAATCATAATCATGTGCGTTATCATGGCAAAGCAGCCCGCCGTTTACTGGCTGGGACTTATCCTTGGCTTTGTCGTAATGACGATCTATAACTTTGATGCTATCGTAAAGACCCTCCGCAAGTTCCTTTCAAAGGGAAAAAAGAGGCGCCCCAATGCGGCTCGATAACATTTGCAAAAGCTACGGTGAAAAGGCCGTGCTGAAAGACTTTTCCGCCGTCTTTGCAAACGGCGGATTTTCATGGATAATGGGTGAATCGGGCTGCGGAAAGACCACTCTCCTGCGCATTATCGCAGGACTGGAGGACTTTTCGGGCAGCATTTCACAAGTGCCCTCAGGCGGCATCTCCATGGTGTTTCAGGAGGACAGGCTCTTCGGAGCGTTGAGCGCCCTTGAAAACTGCGCCCTTGTGTCGGATAAAAGCGGCTGCGAGATACGCAAAATGCTCATATCCACAGGGCTTTCGGAAGATGATATCACCCGCCCCGCAGAAGTCCTCTCAGGAGGAATGAAGCGCAGGACAGCCATTGTCCGTGCCATGTGCCGCAGCTGCGGTATATTGCTTATGGACGAGCCTTTCAGGGGCATTGACAGCGAAAACAGGATAAAAACAGCCGAAATGATAAGCCACATCAGCGGGAAAACGGTCATTGCCGTTACCCATGACGTCACGGATACAGAGCTTATCGGCGGAAGCGTACTGCATATGAAAAAGGAGATATTTGAATGAAACAGTGTATGGATTCGGAAAACCTGCACCACAGGCTCAAAAAATAATCGGACAGGTGCAGGCTATAGACAGAATGATAGATGAGGACGTTCCATGCGAGGACATACCGGCTCAGATAAACGCAGCCAAGTCCGCACTTCACGGCTGCGGAAAGGTGGTTCTCGAGGTCATATCAAGCACTGCGTCCGTGACGGCATAGAGCATGGCGACGCCGACAAGACCATCGAAAGCTTTACCAAGGCGGTCGAGAGATTTTCCAACATGGGCTGATTTTTTTTGCCTTTTGCCAAAGGCAAATATTATAAAAATGTAAAAAGCGGGAATATTGTACACTTGAAATCGAATTACGGTTGACAAGTGCCATTGCCTGTGCTAAAATAAAACCATAAGATAAACGTTTAGCTTGATTACGATTTGGAAAGATGGTTTTAAAATGGAAGAGAATAAAAAGAAAAAGATATCCACTAAAGATATGGTGCAGATAGCTATGTTCACCGCAGTGGTGGCAGTGCTTTCTCAGATAGCTATACCTATGCCCTCGGGCGTTCCCGTTACACTCCAGACGCTGGCTGTTGCCCTCTGCGGATATGTGCTGGGCAGCAAAAAGGGAGCGGTCTCCCTGCTGGTGTATGCACTTCTGGGTGCTGTGGGCGCACCTGTGTTCGCTAACTTCAAGGGTGGTCTTGGCGCTATAGCAGGCCCTACAGGCGGCTTTATATGGGGCTTTATCTTCATGGCGTTCCTGTGCGGTCTGGGCATCGAGTCAAAGCACAAGTGGCTGGCTGTGGTGCTTGGCATTGCGGGCGTTCTTGTGTGCCATGCCTGCGGAGCGGCTCAGTTTGCCATAATCAAGGGCAATGGCTTCTGGTCAAGCGCACTGCTGGTTTCCGTGCCTTATCTTGTAAAGGATTTTGTATCGGTCATCATCGCTCTTGGCGCAGCTGCCCTTATCAGAAGCAGAATAAAGGTAACTGCTGCGGCAAATCAGTAAGATGTTCACAAAAAGTTTACCCGAAATCCTGTGATTACTGTGAAAAGTCCCCCTTGACAAAAGAAAATAATAGTGGTATTATTTAACTAATAAATATTTTAAACCGTTGATTGAGAGTAGTATCATCGGAAGGTCGTTTTAAGAGAGCCGCAGGCGGTGTGATTGTGGCAGCGTACGTCGGTGTGAATGGACTCATGAGGGCAAACTGAGCCGTAAGGTTAGGGGAGACGCAAGACCGTGCGTTATTCGGTGCGTGTATGTTAGTACATTGCAGCTTGAGAGGCGTAATTTTACGCAATTTGGGTGGTACCGCAGGAAATGATCTCCTGTCCCATTTTTATGGGGCAGGAGTTTTTTATTTTATTAAGGATTGGTTTTTGAGAAAGGATGTTTTATTATGAAAAAGATGAGATCATTATCAGCAATTCTGGCAGCAGCTCTTGCACTTACAGCTTTTGCAGGCTGCGGCGCAACAGATAACAGCAGCACTACCGATAACGCTTCCGACAACACAAGCGCAGCAGACAATGCCGAGACTGTCGCTTCCGATGAGGCTGTTTCCGAAAACAGCTACAAGATAGGCGTTATCCAGTACGGCAGCCACCCCTCACTCGATAACTGCTTCTCAGGTATCGAGCAGGCACTTACCGAGTCTGACCTGGAGCTTACCATTGACAGACAGGACGGCAACTTCGACAGCGCTACCTGCGATACCATTGCAAAGAACATGGCTGCAAAGCAGTACGATATGATATTCGCTATCGCAACCCCCGCAGCAGTTTCCGCATTCGCAGCTACCGCAAATACCGATATCCCTGTTATCTTCTGTGCAGTTTCCGACCCCGTTGTAGCAGGCCTTGTTGAGGATATGAATGCTCCCGGCGGCAACTGCACAGGTACCTCCGATATTCTTGATTTCAGCGCTCAGCTTGATCTTATCCAGGCTCTTCAGCCCGAGGTAAAGAAGATAGGCGTTCTTTATACCACCAGTGAGGCAAACTCCGTTTCTCAGCTTGCAAGCCTCAGAGAGGCTGCCGATCCCAGAGGCATTGAGATCGTTGACCAGGGCGTTCAGGGCGCTGCCGATGTTCCCCAGGCTGCCGCTTCCCTGGTAACAAAGGTTGACTGCGTAAATAACTTCACCGATAACAACGTTGTAAGCAACCTTACCGTTCTTCTCGAGCAGGCAAACTCCGCTAATATCCCCGTTTACGGCTCCGAGATCGAGCAGGTGATCAACGGCTGCATGGCTTCCGTTTCCATTGACTATGTGGCTCTCGGAAGAGCAACTGCCGATATGGGCATAAGAGTTCTCGGCGGCGAGAGCGCAGGCACTATCCCTGTAGGAAAGATCTCCGACGGTACCGCTGTTGTAAATACTGAGGTAATGGATAAGTTCGGCATCACCCTCCCCGACAGCTATGCAGATGCCGAAAAGGTAACTTCCGCCGATAAGGAAGACGCAGAATAATTGTAAAGAGGTTTGAACGTTTATGGATATATTGCTGAACATTTTCCGTGTCACTCTTGAAGAGGGGCTTATGTATGCGCTGCTTGCAATGGGCGTGTACATCACATACAGCATTCTTGACTTTCCCGACCTGTCCGTGGACGGCACAATGCCAATGGGCGCAGTGGTAACAGCAGTGCTCATCATCGCAGGAGTAAACCCATGGCTCTGCCTGCTTATCTCCTTTGTGCTGGGTATGCTTGCGGGAACGGTAACGGGTCTGCTGCACGTAAAGCTGGGTATCCGCCCCCTTCTCTGCGGAATTATCGTTTATACAGCAATGCTGTCCATAAACCTGGTAATACTTTTCAAGGGAAATAACGGCATCACTGTTGCATCGTTTTTCAGAAAGCCAACTATCTTCAACTCCGGAATAGCAGCTTCCCTGCCCACCGAGTGGAGAATAACCATTATCTCGCTGATACTTGTGGTGATATTCAAGATAGCAATGGACTTTTACCTTGAGACCAAATCGGGACTTCTCCTGAGAGCCGTGGGCGATAACGAGAAATACGTTACCATGCTCGCAAGAGACCCCGGCAAGGCAAAGATACTGGGACTTGCCATAGGAAACGGCTTCGCATCACTGGCAGGCTGCGTTATTGCTCAGGCAAAAGGCTCTGCCGACCAGCAGATGGGCGTCGGAATGGTAGTTCTGGGACTTGCCTCCGTAATAATCGGTCTCAGTATCTTTAAGAACGTAAAGTTCATGAAGCCTACAACAATGGTAATCCTTGGAAGCCTGCTTTATAAGGCTTGCCTGACCATTGCGCTGGCGCTGAACCTCCCCACCGAGTACCTCAAGCTCCTGATGGCAGTGCTTTTCACCATTGCACTGGTGTTCAGCGAGAAATTACCCGTAAAAAACAAGCTGAAAAGGAGTGCGTGATATGCTGGAGCTTAAAAATATCAATAAGGTCTTTAATATAGGCACAGTTGACGAAACAGTCCTTTTCAATGACTTTAATTTCACCGTGGAGGACGGGGAGTTCGTCTCCGTCATAGGCTCCAACGGAAGCGGAAAAACAACCCTGCTCAATCTGGTCTGCGGAACCATGATGCCCGAAAGCGGCTCCGTGATATTCGGCGGAAAGGATATCACCAAGCTGCCCGAGCATAAAAGAGCCGCAACTATCGGACGAGTTCTCCAGGACCCCAGAATGGGAACCTGCGGAAACCTGACAGTGCTTGAAAATATGGCGCTGGCGGATAATAAGAATAAAATGTTCGGACTGGGCGCAGGAGTAAATAAAAAGCGTACCGATTATTATAAGTCGCTGCTGGAGACCTGCGGAATGGGTCTGGAAAACAGAATGAACGTCCCCGTAGGAAACCTCAGCGGCGGTCAGAGACAGGCTATAGCACTGATAATCGCCTCAATGACGGATATCGACCTGCTAATACTTGACGAGCATACCGCAGCACTTGACCCCAAATCCTCCGAAACACTGATGAAGATAACCGATAAGGTGGTAAAGGAGAAAAAGGTCACAACATTGATGGTAACGCATAACCTCAGGTTTGCAGTGGAATACGGCAGCAGACTGGTAATGATGCACGAGGGAAAGTGCGTTATGGACTTAAAGGGCGAGGAAAAGAAGAACGCCAAGGTCGATGATCTGCTTTCGGTATTCAACGAGATAAGCATAGAATCGGGAAATTGAGCATAAGCATAAGAATAAGTAAAGATGGAGCTGTTGCACAGGATGCAGCAGCTCTGTTTTTATATAAGCGTGTATAGCACAAAAAATTCCGCACAAATAAGCACAAGGCAAAGGGTTTAGGTCAAGCCTTTTTCCCGTAAGGCGCAGGTACGGTCAAATTATGTCGTCAATTTTATATGCCCATATCAAAAGGACAAGTTCATATTATCCACAAAATAAAATTTCCCCTATATATTGACACACCCGCCGCCAATACATTATAATAGTAATGGCGGAAATACAATTTATAGACCTGTTTGACGGCTTTGTACTGTATTTTGACGAAAAATCATATTCCTTGAAAATATTAAGCAAAATGTCTTGCTTTTTCAATATTGAAATGCTATAATTATATTTAAATGTGTTTTTATGTTATATGGGAGGAGCAGTAAATATGCCTACAAAGTATATATTTGTAACAGGCGGCGTAGTATCGGGACTGGGCAAGGGTATCACAGCCGCTTCACTGGGAAGACTTCTTAAACAGAGGGGTTACAGAGTTACCATTCAGAAGTTCGACCCCTATATCAACGTTGACCCCGGTACAATGTCACCTTATCAGCACGGCGAGGTATTCGTTACCGATGACGGCGCCGAAACAGATCTGGACCTCGGCCACTACGAGAGATTTGTTGATGAAAATCTTTCCATCAATTCCAACGTTACCACAGGCAAGATTTACTGGACAGTTCTTAATAAGGAAAGACGCGGCGATTACCTCGGCGGCACAGTTCAGGTAATTCCCCACATCACCAACGAGATAAAGGACAAGGTTTACAGAGTAGGCAAGGAGACCAACACCGATATCGTTATTACCGAGATCGGCGGCACCGTCGGCGATATCGAGTCCACACCTTTCCTCGAGGCTATCAGGCAGGTAGTTACCGAGGTGGGCAGAGACAACGCTATCTATATCCACGTTACTCTGGTTCCCTATATCGCAGGCTCCGAGGAGCTTAAATCAAAGCCCACACAGCACTCCACCAAGGAGCTGCTTTCCATCGGCATTCAGCCCAATATCATCGTATGCCGCAGCGAAAAGGAAATTCCCGAGGAGATGCGCAAGAAGATCGCTCTCTTCTGCAATATCAGACCCGAGGACGTTATCCAGAATCTTACCGCTCCTTCACTTTATGAGGTTCCCCTGTGGCTGGAAAATGAGGGACTTGCTCATTCCGTATGCCACCACCTGAAGCTGGAGGACAGAAAGCCCGACCTTACTGAGTGGATCGCTATGGTAAACCGCACAAAGTCTGCCACAAAGAAGGTAACTATCGGTCTGGTCGGAAAGTACGTTATGCTTCATGACGCATATCTTTCCGTTGCCGAGGCTCTCCGTCACGGCGGTATCGTAAATGATGCCAATGTTGATATCGAGTGGATAAACTCCGAGGATATCACCGAGCAGAACGCTGCCGAGATGCTCAAGGACTGCGACGGTATCATCGTCCCCGGTGGATTTGGCGACAGAGGTATCGAGGGTATGATCGAGTCTATCAGATATGCCCGTGAGAATAAGGTTCCTTTCTTTGGTATCTGCCTTGGTATGCAGATGTCCGTTATCGAGTATTCAAGAAATGTTCTGGGACTGGCAGGAGCAAACTCCACAGAGTTTGGCGAAACTCCCTATCCCGTTATTGATATCATGGAAGACCAGAAGAACGTTACCGAAAAGGGCGGTACAATGCGTCTTGGTCTGTACCCCTGCAAGCTGGCTGAGGACTCCAAGTGCCGCAAAATATACGGCGAAGAGCTTATTTACGAGCGTCACCGTCACCGCTGGGAATACAACAACGCATTCCGCAAGCAGCTTACCGAGGGCGGTCTGAAGATAGCAGGTATTTCTCCCGACGAGCGCCTTGTTGAGATCGTTGAGATACCCGAGCATCCTTGGTTCATCGGCGTACAGTTCCACCCCGAGTTCAAGTCCCGTCCCAACAAGCCCCAGAAGCTTTTTGCTGATTTCATCAGAGCTTCCGTTGAGAACAGGGAAAATAAGAATAAGTAATAATATGTAAAAAAGGCTGTTGCAGTAAAATGCAACAGCCTTTTTGTTTTGTCTGTAGGTTGATTGAAGATTAGTATAAGCCTTTCGGGAAAAAGGCTTGATCCAAACCCTTTGCCTTGCTTTCATTTGTGCGGACATTTTTGTGGTGCCACACAAGCGTGCTCATAGCTTAAACCCAAACGGCATTAGCTCCGCCAGCTTATAGCTTATAATATGCCCCTTGTAATCTTTCAGAATAACTCGGAAGCCCTCCTCAGCAAACTCGCTGAGAAATTGCCTGCATATGCCGCAGGGATAGGTAAGCCCGCCCTTTGAGTTTGTTACCGCAATGGCAGAAAATCTCACACAGCCCTCGGATACCGCCTTTACCGCTGCGGTCCGTTCTGCACATATGGCTGCGCCGTAGGAACTGTTCTCCACGTTGCAGCCTGTGTATATACTGCCATCGCCGGTGAGCAGAGCCGCTCCTACCTTGAAGCCCGAATATGGCGCATAGGCGTTTTCACAGGCAGCCTCCGCCGCCTGCATAAGCTCGTAGTCCGTTGGCATATCAGACCTCTGCGGGCTGTTCTTCATGGGCTTTTATCTCAGGCTGAGGCTTGCCCTTGCAGAAATAATCAATGTAGCGGTCGATGCACTTCTCAACGATCTTTACCGCTGCCTTGCTGTCCTTTATCTCATCAATGGCAGTTTCCTTGCCTTCCAGTTGCTTATATACACGGAAGAAGTGGGACATTTCATCGAAGATGTGGCGGGGCAGCTCGCTGATGTCCTTGTAGGTGTTGTATGTGGGGTCGTTGAAGGGGATAGCGATTATCTTGTCGTCGATAGCTCCGTTATCCAGCATGGATATTACGCCGATAGGATAGCACTTTACCAGCGCCAGCGAGTAGATAGCTTCCGAGCAGAGGACAAGCACGTCCAGAGGGTCGCCGTCCTCAGCGTAGGTGCGGGGGATAAAGCCGTAGTTTGCGGGATAGTGGGTAGAAGTGTAAAGCACTCTGTCCAGCATGAGCATACCTGTTTTCTTGTCAAGCTCATACTTCATCTTGCTGCCCTTAGGGATCTCGATTACCGAGAAAAAGTTGTCCTTGGTTATTCTGTCGGGTTCTATATCATGCCAGATGTTCATAAAATTGACCTCCCCTTTATTTTTTTACAGATTTCTCTGTTTCTTTTACGATGTAGCGTGGTCTGTGCTTGGTCTCAAGATACATTTTTGAAAGGTACTGCCCCGAGATTCCCGTGCAGAGGAGCTGGAGACCGCCGATAAGGCTCACCAGGCACACTATTGTGGGATATCCCGCAACGCTTTCACCGAAGCAAAGAGTTTTTACCACGGTGACGATTATCATTACCAGCGCCAGCAGGCAGAAAAGTATGCCCAAAAATGACGCAATGGCAAGTGGCGCTGTGGAGAATGCGAAAATACCCTCCAGCGAATACAGGAACAGCTTGTGAAAATTCCATGTGGAGGTTCCCGCAGCACGCTCCGTATTTTCTATCTCAATGAACTTTGTCTCAAAGCCCACCCAGCTGAAAATGCCCTTTGAAAAGCGGTTGTACTCGGGCATATCCAGAATGGCGTTCACCATCTGACGGGTCATGAACCTGAAATCCTGAGCGCCGTCAACTATGTGGGTCTGGGAAATTTTGTTGATTATCTTGTAAAAGGTGCGGGCAAAGAATGACAATACCTTTGACTCGCCCTTGCGGTTCACACGCCTTGTGGCTGCGCAGTCATATTCGCCGCTGCTCACATATTCGTACATCTGCGGAATGAGCTTTGGCGGGTGCTGGAGATCGGCGTCCAGTATGACCACGTAATCTCCCTTGGAAGCCTCCATTCCCGCAAGCATTGCCGCTTCCTTGCCGAAATTTCGTGAGAACGAGATGTATCTCACACGGCTGTCGGTGGGGGCAAGCTCCCGCAGAAGCTTTAAGGTGTTGTCCTTTGAGCCGTCGTTTACGAAAATATACTCAAACTCCAGCTCATTGTTCTTTTCTTTCATGCCGTCCGTAACGGCGGTTATTTCCTTATAAAACAGCGGAAGAGACTCCTGCTCGTTGTAGCAGGGCACTATTACCGATATAAGCTCCATGATATTATTCCTTTGATATTTTACTCGACCGTTACCGACTTAGCCAGGTTTCTGGGCTTATCAACGTCGTTTCCACGCAGGTCTGCGGTGTAATAGGCAATAAGCTGCAGGGGAACAACGGCGGTCATGGGCATAAGGAGATCGTCCGTCTCGGGAACGGTCACAAGAATGTCAGCCACGTCCTTATCAAAGTCAGTGCCCTCACGGGTGACAACGATAGTAAATGCGCCTCTGCTCTTTACTTCCTTGATGTTGCTTACGGTCTTGTCGAGCACATCACGCTGAGTTGCCACGGCGATAACGGGCATATCCTCGGTGATAAGGGAGATGGTTCCGTGCTTCAGCTCGCCTGCCGCATAGGACTCGGAGTGAATGTAGGAGATTTCCTTTAGCTTCAGAGAGCCTTCCATGGAAAGCGCATAGTCAAGACCTCTGCCTATGTAAAGCAGGTGCTCGTCAGCTACCAGACGGGAGGCGGCAAACTGGCAGGTCTCGGGCTTTTCAAGTATCTTTTCGATAAGCTCGGGAATGCCAAGCAGCTTTTCGGTGTAGCTCATGCACTGCTCCTCAGTGATAGCTCCCCTTACGTATGAGAGCCTGAATGCCAGCAGATAGAACACCGCCAGCTGAACCATGTAAGCCTTTGTGGAGGCAACGGATATCTCAGGGCCTGCATGAGTGTAAAGCACCATATCTGCCTCACGGGCAATGGCAGAGCCTTTTGCATTTACTATGCCCAGCGTGTCTGCCCCAAGGTCATGGGCCAGATGAAGCGCTGCCTTTGTGTCCGCAGTCTCGCCCGACTGGGATACAAGTATAACAAGGTCGCCCTTTGAGATTATGGGGTCACGGTATCTGAACTCGGAAGCCACATCAACGGTCACGGGGATACGTCCTATCTTTTCGATAACGTATTTTCCCACCAGACCTGCGTGCATTGCCGTTCCGCAGGCAACCACAAAGATATTTTTGTAGTTCCTGAGCTTTTCATCTGTAAGACCACATTCGGTAATGTCGGGCATTCCGTCGGTTATTCTGGGGAGCACGGTGCGCTTTATGGCATCGGGCTGCTCGTGGATCTCTTTGAGCATAAAATGCTTGTAGCCGCCCTTTTCAGCAGCGTTGATATCCCAGTCAGCGGTCATCATTTCCTTTTCTACGGTGTTGCCGTGAAGGTCTGTAAAGGTGATGCCCTTTTCATCAAGACGGGCTATCTCGCCGCTTTCCAGAAGATAATAGTTCCTTGTGCGGTCAAGTATGGCTGTAACGTCCGAAGCAATGTAAGATGCGTCGGGAGCCGTGCCCACAATAAGGGGGCTTTCCTTTCTTGCAGCAAAAACGGTGTTCTTGAAGTCTCTGAACATTATGCCCAGAGCATATGAGCCTTCGATATCCCCCAGAGTTTTTGCAATGGCTTCAATGGGGTCGCCCTCGTAATAGTAGTCGATAAGTTTTGCCACAGTTTCCGTGTCGGTCTCGCTCTCAAAGCCGTAGCCCTTGGAGATAAGGAAGCTTTTTATCTTGCGGTAGTTTTCGATTATACCGTTGTGAACGATGGTTATTCTGCTGTTTCCTATGGGGTGGGAGTTTACGTCAGAGGGTTCGCCGTGGGTAGCCCACCTGGTGTGACCTATTCCCGCAGTTGCGGTAAGATGCTTTCCCTCGTGAAGCTTTTTCACAAGTCCGTCATCTATCTTGCCCTTTGACTTTACGGTGTAAAGCTTGTCACCCTCGAACACTGCAATGCCTGCCGAGTCATAGCCACGGTATTCCAGCCTGCGCAGGGCATTTACCAGTATGGAGGTACATTCTTCCCTGCCCACATATCCGACTATTCCGCACATATTATTACCTGCCTTTCTTTGTTATAGGCATTTATATATCTATATTCTTACTTTGTGCCGTACATTCTGTCGCCTGCGTCGCCGAGACCGGGAACGATGTAGAGCTGATCGTTAAGCTCAGGGTCAACAGCTGCGCAGTATATCTGAACATCGGGGTGAGCCTTGTTTACCGCTGCAATGCCCTTTTCGTTGGCAATGAGGCACATGAATTTAACGTTCTTTGCGCCTGCCTTCTTAACAAGGCTGATAGCCTCGGAAGCAGCTCCGCCTGTTGCCAGCATTATGTCGGCAATGATAACATCTCTTGAAGCGATGTCCTTGGGAAGCTTGCAGTAGTATTCAACAGTGTTTGTGGTCTCAGGATCTCTGAATGTGCCGATGTGGCCGATCTTTGCAGCAGGGATAAGGCTCATAACGCCGTCAACCATGCCAAGACCCGAACGGAGGATAGGCACGAATGCTACCTTTCTGCCTGAGATTATCTTGGACTTTGCAATGCCGAGAGGAGTCTGGATATCAACTTCCTTGAGAGGCAGATCACGCATAGCCTCATAGCACATAAGCATAGAGGTCTCGGAAACCAGCTCTCTGAACTCCTTGGAACCGGTGTTTACATCTCTCATAAGAGAAAGCTTGTGCTGAACGAGAGGGTGATCAATAACGGTGTACTTGAGATTTTCCATAATAAATTCCTCCGTGAATATTATTCGTTTTCTATAGCGGTGATCTGGTCAATTCTGCGCTGGTGGCGGCCGCCCTCAAAGCTGTTGGAGAGGAAAGCGTCAACTATCTCGCATGCGAGACCGGGGCCTATAACTCTTCCGCCCATGCAGAGAACGTTTGCGTCATTGTGGAGACGGGTGTACTTTGCCATGTAGCAGTCGGTGCAGACAGCAGCTCTTATGCCCTTGCACTTGTTTGCAGCCATGGATATGCCCAGACCTGTTCCGCAGACGAGGATAGCAAGCTCGGCATTGCCGCTTGTTACCTCAGCGCAAACTTCCTTGGCAACCATGGGATAATCGCAGCTTGTGCCGTCCATGCAGCCCATTTCTTTTATTTCAATGCCTTTTTCCTTGAGATATTTAACAACCTCCTGCTTCAGAGCGAAGCCGGCGTGATCGCTTCCAATAGCTATCATTATTATCATTCCTTTCGGGATATTACAGCAGAGCAGATATGTGCCCTGCAATAAGAAATATATATTTATTATAGCACATCTGAAAATGATAATCAATAGTAAATAAATAAAAATGGCGGCACGATGAAATAAAAAAGAAAAGCGGACTATTAAAAACTATACAAAAAATTGAGCATAATCTTGCGTATATGGATTATGCGATGATTTTTTTGTCTATAGTTTTATTGGTGATTAGTATGAAGCCCCTGCCAAACAACAAAAAAGAGAGCCGATAAACTCAGCTCTCTTTTAAGCTTAAAATTTTTTCTCAAAAGCCCACATTACCTTCCCCGCTTTTTCAAAGCGATACAAACACCTGCACCGACAGCGATCAAAGCCGCCGCACACACAGCAATAACAGGAACATCACTTTTTTTGTCGGAGCGAATAACTATCTCCGTCACGGAAAGGGGCTTTATGTCAATCGAAATGCTGTTGTCTTTTATTTTTCTTATGTCGTCAAGACTGCGTATTTCCGTGCTGTCTCCGTAAAGAGCATATACCTCCGCATCGGCATATCTGCTGTCTGATGAAAGCTTGATATTCACGGGAGTTTCATTGTGCAGATCATGGCTCGTGATGATAATTTTCACAGTGTCTTCGCCCTCACCGTCAATGGAAGAATAAACGGAAATATTGTCATTATCGCACTCGCTTTTAACAAGTGTGTCGCCGAACCCGTTTCCTGCTCCGTCATAATTTGTGAACATATTCATTGCGGCAAGCTGATATTCATTTTGGTCAAATGACCATATCGTTGCAAAATATACACCGTACTTTGCAAAAATGCCAAGGGTATCAGCCTGCGCTACCGCACCGGAAATATGATCTCCGCCGCCGAAATTGTACTCTGTAAAAGCTATTTTTGTGCCGGGATAATATTTGTCTATTGACTCCTGAATATTCGGAAGAAGCGGAAAGAACTCCGCTCCGGTATCGGTTATCCAGCTGTCCTCGTGATAATTTTCATCATACAGCGAACGAACGCTGTTAAGCCGTGCTTTTACACAGCCGTCATTGTCATAATGACCGCAGGAACGTTCCCCACACTCTCCCTTTGCCTCGGTGTAGTAGTGAATATCAAGCACATCAAGCAAACGTGTGCCGCTTTCCGATTCAGCCTTGTGCATTTCATCAAGATAATAGTCAATAAACCAGCGGTAATTATTTGCGGCTTTAAGCTCTGCCCAGTCGGGAGCGCCTGCAAGGGAATCATACGCAGAATAACCGAAAAGCGACGGTCCGAACACTTCCGCACCGCTGTCTGTTTCCTTTACAAGCGAAGCAAGATCAACGGATTTTTCAATAAGTTCGGAGCATTTGAGCGGTTCTGTCTGTACACGGCTGTGCGTTGAATGCCACAGCGCAGGTTCATTGTCCAGAGCATACGCTTTGAAGCCTGTCTCGCTGTCCGATTTGCCTATCTTTTCAATAAGATAATTCAGATATTCGTCTGTGTAAACATAATCGTCCTTTTTGTCGGGTTCTGATGAAAGCTCGCCGTTCTTGCGGTTAACGACCTTTTTCCAGTATTCGGACGGCGCAGCCATATCCTCGTTTACCTGTCCCTTTTTTGATGATGCAACATATCCAAGCATTTGCAGAGTAAGCAGTGTGTATGGCACATTTCCGTTCTGCGCTTCATAGGAAGCGTTCAGTGCCGCCCCGCCCGGAACACGCCTGAACTGTTCAGCGGCAGATGAAATAAGGTTCATGTCGGACATATTCTTCCAGTCGGAGCCTGCATTGGACATATTGTTTTCCCAGTTGTAAGCAGACATTCTGTTTCCGCCCAGACGGAATGACTTTGCAGACACTGTGTTCAGATCAACACCGCTGTTTACGCCATAAATATACGGAGAGATGTTTTTATGATCTTCTGACGGATAAACATTTACATTTGCGGCAGCATCTTCGCAGTATGCTGTCTGAGAAAATGTTCCGCATATAATGACTGCAATAACCGCAGCCGCAAGCTTTTTTATTTTCATTTGACACTCTCCCCATAAGTTTTATTATAGCTTGATTATAACATTTTCAGCATTTCAAGTCAATTTTAAATTATCACTCCGAAACTTCTGATTTAGTTTCAAAAAACAAAATAATTCTTTTGTGGCTTAAATAATAACGCAGATCTACAGTAAAATGCTATTTAAAATATTACAATCATATTGACTTTCCCCGCATACTGAGTTATCCTTATCATAAAGGAGTGTGCGGTATGTCTGCTAAGATAAATCAGTATTTTTATCCTTATATCGGACAGGTAAAAGACCTGCCTGTGTATCTTGCGGGAATAGGCGGAACAGAATTTCAGGAACATATCTCCCGTCCCGAAGGTTATTGCTGGCATCAGATACTTTTCTCTGCCGAAGGCGGCGGAACGCTTGAATTTGATGATATGTCCGTTAAGATCCCCGACAGATGCTTCTTTTTCCTGCCTGCATATTATCCCCACGAATATTATCCTGATGATAAGAGATGGGACGTGCGTTGGGTAGTGTTTGACGGCTTTGGCTGTGATAAGCTGCTGAATGAGCTTGATATGAAAAAGCCCTCTGCAATAATTCCGGACAGTTTGGAAGAAATGCAGGGGCTGTACAACAAAATGTTCGTGGCGCTCAAGACCGATAAGATACACGGCAATTACACCTGTGCGGGGCTTGTATATCAATACATTCTGGAATATCACAGACTTGCTTCATCGGGAAGTATGACAGAACATACCTGCCGCTCGGAAATACTTATGCCCGCTCTGAATTTCATTGACGATAATTTCCGCAGAGATTTTTCAGTCTCCGAGCTTGCGGATATATCAGGGATTTCACAGCAATATCTGTGCAGGATATTCAGGCGGACAATGAATATCCGTCCGAATGAATACATAACCTGCCGCAGACTGCTGGAAGCGAAAAAACTATTGTCCGAAACGGATATGCCGATCAACGAAATATCGTCAATGTCAGGCTTTTCGGACAGCGGATATTTCTGTACCGTTTTTAAAAAGCACGAAAATATGACGCCAAAAGAATATCGTCAGCTGCATAGAAAAAGCGAATAGTCAAAAATTTATCTGCTAATCACCGTTATCCCCTTAACATAAAGCTCGCTTCCATCAACAGTGAAAGAAACATCAAACCCGCCGAAGCTCATGGCGTATTCCTTTTCGGGGGAGTTCTGATAAGAGGGACGGGGATCCTGCGCCAGAATTTTTATAAGCCCATGACGCTTTTCCTCGGGAACTTTTTCAAGCAGCTCAGGCGGAAAATCCACCGTAAGAATGTCCGACCTGTCCGTAAGTGCAAAGCCCGAAAGCGCCTCGGGGTGGGAATCGGTGTAGGCAAGATAGGGCTTTATGTCGATTATGGGCGTGCCGTTCATAATGTCCGCCCCCGTTACGGTTATCACAGGGCCGTCGGGGGAGTTAAGGTCAATGCCCGTTATCTTCACCGAGGAAAGCCCTATGGAGTTTGGACGGAAAGGCGAGCGTGTGGCAAAAACGCCCATTCTTGTGTTTCCCCCAAGCCTCGGTGGACGGACAGTGGGCGACCATTTCTTACCCATGGCTTCGGAGAAAAGCCACAGTATCCACAGATGTGAAAAGCCCTCCAGCCCCCTGAAAGCCTCAGCCGCACGGTACTCAGGCTCAAAAACGATGCGTGAGGGAACGTCCGCCAGACCGCTCTGACGGGGTATGCCGAATTTCTCGGTAAAGTCGTTTTCAATGTGTGCGATTATCTTTATCTCAGGCATATCGTCACCCTTTAAGGAAAGCAATTATCTCAGCAGCGTTGGTGTCGGGCTTTACCTTTGGCATGGTTTTTATGATAATGCCGTTTTCGTCAATGACATATGTCGTTCGCACAACGCCCATGGATACCTTGCCGTAGTTTTTCTTTTCCTGCCATACGTCATAAGCCTTTATGGCGGAAAGCTCAGGGTCGGACAGAAGAATGAACGGCAGATCGTATTTCTCCGCAAATTTTGCGTGGGAAGCGGCGCTGTCCTTGCTTATGCCCACCACTTGTACGTCCATGGTGCGGAAGTCGTTGTATGCGGCTGCAAATGCGCACGCCTGCCTTGTGCAGCCGGGAGTGTTGTCTCTGGGGTAAAAATAAAGCACCAGCTTCCTGCCTGCAAAATCCGACAGGGAATAGGTCTTTCCGTCCTTGTCGCAGAGGGTGAAATCGGGGGCTTTTGTGTTCTCGCTCAGCATAATATCATTCCTTTACTTTTATTGAGCCGATGTTCCTTTGTGCCATAGGTCTTTCGGCGATCATTTCTCTTATTGCCTTTTCAACGGCAGCCACTTCGTCGTGAAGCTCGGAGGCGGTGACACGGTATGCGCCGTTGCCCAGAATGATTATCTGCTCCGCTCCGTCCGATGTGGCGACCCTTACACGGCTGTTCTTTGCCAGCTCGTGAGATGTTTTTTCAATGTACATATCCGCCGTTTCCGCTTCCTTGGTATATACAACGGAAATGCCGCCTGTCTGCTCCACTTCCCTGTGGTCGCCCTTGACACGGTATGCGTCAAATACGATTATCACCTCGCAGGGGCGGAAGCCACGGTAATTGCTCATGATGCTGATAAGCCTGCTCCTTGCAAGGTCAAGGTTATCCTCCGCAAGCTTTTTCAGCTCGTCCCATGAGAAGATTATGTTGTATCCGTCCACCAGCAGATATGCAGGCCCCGTAGGAACGGGGGAAGGCTTGTATTTGGGTGCTTTTTCATAGTCTCTGTGAAGCGCCGCAATGGGGTCACGCTTTATCTTGCCATATGTGCGCTCGAATATCTCCATAAGCTCCTTGTCGTCCTCAAATCGTGAGCGCACAAGCTGGGTTTCACGGACTGACAGCTGTATCTCATCATCGGCAGCTTCGGCAAGATATACGCCGCTTTGTGCATGAGCATGGCTTTTGACCTCGTTCCATTTTACAGGATGCCCTGCACCGTGAGCGCAGAAAATGCTGTCCGCAGGCTGTTCAAGGTCGCTGTCAGGGTCATAGCCTATGTCCGCAATGACCTTTTCGGAGTTGTGGCATGGGAAATAGCCTTTCAGCTCGCAGATAAAGCGCCCCTTGCCCTTGGTGTAGCCCGCCACATCAGTGTGATAATCGGCAGCCTCCGAAACGGGGACAGTGCCCGTTATCACAGCATTTTCACCCATTATCTCGGGAGCGGAGAACTCGCCGCACATTCGCTGGATATCAGTCATCGCCCTGCCTGCACAGTCGGAGGGCACTTCCAGACGAAAACTGTAGAAGGGTTCAAGCAGTACGCTCTGAGTGCTTCTCAGACCCATTCTCAGCGCCCTGTACGCCGCCTGACGGAAATCTCCGCCCTCGGTGTGCTTTATGTGCGCCCTGCCTGCCACAAGGGTCATCTTCATGTCCGTAAGAGGGGAGTTTGTGAGAACTCCCGTGAGAGTCGTGGCTTTCAGCAGCGATATGACCAGCCTCTGCCAGTTCTGCCCCAGTACGTCCTCGGAGCAGTCGGAGGCAAATACCAGTCCGCTGCCCTGCTCAAGCGGCTCCAGCAGCAGATGTACCTCCGCATAATGGCGCAGCGGCTCATAGTGACCTATGCCCACAGCGGGAGCGGAGATTGTCTCCTTGTATGCTATGCTGCCATGGTCAAAATCCGCATCAATGCCGAATCGCTCCGCTATCAGCGTGCGGAGTATCTCCAGCTGAATCTTGCCCATGAGCCGCAGATGTATCTCGCCCAGCTGTTCGTTCCATACCACATGGAGCTGGGGGTCTTCCTCTTCAAGCAAACGCATTTTGTCAAGCATATCGTGGGGGTCAATGTCAGCGGGAAACAGCACACGGTAGGTGAGAACAGGCTCGATAACAGGGTCGTCCGCTTCGCTTTCAGCGCCCAGCCCCTGCCCCGCAAAGGTGTCCGCAAGACCCGTCACAGCGCAAAGCGTGCCTGCGGGAGCTTCATTCACAGCGCTGAACTTTGCGCCCGAATATATCCGTATCTGGTTCACCTTGCCCTCGCCCACAGCGTCCTTTACACGCAGAACGCCGCCGGTTATCTTCATGTGAGTGAGCCGTGCCCCGCCCTCCGAGGTTATCTTATATACCCTTGCGCCGAAATCGGCGCCGTATTCGGGCATTAGAGTGAACTTTTCCAAGCCCGTCATCAGCTCACGGGCACCTTTCAACTTCAGAGCAGAGCCGAACCAGCATGGGAAAATGCCACGCTCTGCAATATCACGGGCAATGCTCTCATCGGTAAGAGCGTCCGTTTCAAGATATTCGTTCATAAGACTTTCGCTGAGAAGCGCAAGCTCACCGTTGCGGTCATTGACCGAAGCGGAAAAATCAGCGATCTTGTCGGATAAATGCTTTCTCAGGTCGGATAAGATATAATCACGGTCGAACTGAGAAATGTCCATCTTGTTTACGAAAATAAATACGGGCTTGTTGTATTTGCCCAGCAGCCGCCAGAGAGTTTCTGTGTGGCTCTGAACGCCGTCAGTGCCGCTGATCACCAGAACAGCATAGTCCACTACCGACAGCGCACGTTCGGCCTCAGCGGAGAAATCCGTGTGCCCCGGGGTGTCAAGGAGAGTAAATACAGCGTCATCACCGTGGATAACAGCCTGCTTGGAAAATACGGTTATGCCACGGCTGCGCTCAATGGAGTGGGTGTCAAGAAAAGCATCGCCGTGATCTACTCTGCCCTGCTTGCGTATCTCGCCCGAAAGGTATAACAGGGCTTCGGAAAGGGTAGTCTTGCCCGAATCGGCGTGGGCAGTCATACCGATAACAATTCGTTTCATCAGATCGTTCCTATCTTTGATTATTGCGGTCATTGCTTATATTGTAGCACATAATCGTGAGGTTATCAAGTGGGAACTGTCGGTTCCGCCGACTTGCTTGCTAATGGGGTAATATCAGAATAAGCAAGCAAAACGAAATGTACGTGCTATCAAGGGCAAGGTAAAAAGTTTAGTAAGTCCACTGAGGGTGGCGCTTCCTTGTTGTCCTCCGCAGAGGTGAATAAACCATAAGAAAATTTTAATTATGTCGGACAATATAACCAATCCTTACCGCAGAGCCAAGCAAAACTAACAGCAGATACTTGATATAGCACATAAAATCCGATAAAACAAGGAAAAGGACATTATTATAAAATTGCTATTAAATCAACCAAAGAACATCAAATACAAGAACGGAGTAAAGCCCAAACCAGAAAACATAGCTATAGAAAAGAGTGCAAATAAATGAAAGGGGTTCGGTCTCCGGCGGCAAGCAAAATGTAGGGGGATAAAAAACGGTAGGGAATAGGGGTGTAAGGAAGAGGAGTGCAGAGGAGAAACCATCAGGGGGAAGGGGAACACCGTTTTTTGCCCTGGCTTTAGTTTCCCCTTCCCCCTGGTGGTGTCTCCTTTGCATTCGGTACGGACAAATAAAATTAAACCGTGAGCTTGTCCGTACCTGCGCCTTACGGCGGAAACCAAATTCGACGTTCCTGACGGAACATCTCTTGGTTTCAAGCCGCCTGCATGAAATAGTTTTCGGTTTATTTGAGATAAACTTTTTACTTTGCTTGACTTTGAATTTTCGGTGCAGGCGGCTTTATGACTTTTTTACTCAGTCGGCTAACGTTTTAATCATTTTAACTGCTTGCGAACGGATTTCGTCCTCTGCGGAGGACGACCAGATGGCTCTGCCCTCAGTGGACTTCCTAAACCCTTTACCTTGCCCCTGATAGCACATACATTTCACTTTGCTTGCCGTTTTGCAGGCACTCTCTGCCCCGATTTCCTCATTATCCCCACATCTTTCCGAAATCCATGACTTTTTTTCATTCGGTACTTGCAAAACAAAGTCATGTATGGTATAATTATTGTTGTATTGCCGCATATGATAAGGAAAGTTATCCATATGCAACTAAAATTCAGAAAAGAGGAAAGACTTATGGATCTTGAAATGGTCAAGTATCTCGCAAAGCTCGGAAAGCTCAGCTTCACCGATGAAGAACTGGAACAGGCTGTAAAGGATATGACAAGCATTATCGAAATTATGGATACCATCAAGGAAATAGACATTACCTATGATCCCCTGAAGGATAACCACAACGTTTACCTCAAGGATCTCAGAAAGGACGAGGCTAAGCCCTCTCTTCCTACTGAAAAGCTCCTTCAGAACGCTGTCAGCAGCGAGAACTGCTTCGTTGTTCCCAAGGTCGTTGAATAATTCAGGCAAGCCCCTTATTGAATAAAATGAGCCGCAGCCGTGCTGCCCATATGAAAGGATGAGCATTTTAATGGACATTACTTCCCTTACCGTGAAGGAAATGCGCAGCAAGCTCGATAAAAAGGAAATATCCTCCCCCGAGCTTACAAAAGCGTATCTTGAAAGAATAAAGAACGTTGACGGAAAGCTTGAAAGCTATATCACCGTCACCGAGGAAAAGGCTATGGCAGCTGCCGAGGCTGCTCAGGCTAAGATAGACGCAGGCGAGGCTTCCCCCCTCTGCGGTATCCCCCTTGCTATAAAGGATAACATCTGCACAGAGGACGTTAAGACAACCTGTGCTTCAAAAATGCTGGAAAACTTTATCCCTCCCTACAACGCAACCGTTATGGACAAGCTTGAATCTCAGGACATCGTAATGCTGGGCAAGACCTCCATGGACGAGTTCGCTATGGGCGGTTCCACACAGACCTCCGCTTTTAAGAAGACCAAGAACCCCTACGACACCGCAAGAGTTCCCGGCGGTTCATCGGGCGGCTCCGCTGCTGCTGTGGGCGCTGACCTCTGCGCTGCGGCTCTCGGCTCCGATACAGGCGGATCTATCCGTCAGCCTTCCTCTTTCTGCGGCGTTACAGGCTTAAAGCCCACCTACGGAAGAGTTTCCCGTTACGGTCTCGTTGCTTTCGCAAGCTCCCTTGACCAGATAGGCCCCATCGCAAGGAGCGCAGAGGACTGCGGAATGATCCTCAACGCTATTGCAGGCTATGACCCTCACGACGGCACAGTTTCCAAGAACCCCGTTGATGACTACACCTCCAAGATAGGCATGAGCATGAAGGGCGTCAAGATCGCCGTTCCCGCTGAGTTCTATGCAGAGGGCATCGACGATGTTGTAAGAAAGACCGTTCTTGCCGCTGCCGACAGCTACAAGGCTATGGGCGCAGAGCTTGTTGAGTGCTCTATGCCCTCACTGAAGTATGCAGTTGCTGCATATTACCTTATTTCCTCCGCTGAGGCTTCCTCCAACCTTTCCAGATACGATGGCATCAAGTACGGCCACCGTTCCGATATCGTCGGAAACTACGGCGAACTTGTTACCGCTTCCAGAAGCGAAGGCTTCGGCGACGAGGTAAAGAGACGTATCCTCCTCGGAAACTACGCTCTCTGCTCGGGCTATTACGATGCTTACTACGGCAAGGCAATGGCCCTCAAGCAGAAGATAAGAGAAGAATATGCGGAAATTTTTGAAAAGTGCGATATTATCCTCACTCCTACCGCTCCTACCGTTGCATACGGCGCACACGAAAACATTTCCGACCCCAAGAAGATGTATCAGGCGGATATCTGCACAGTTACAGTAAACATCGCCTCACTTCCCGCTATCTCCACCACCTGCGGCTACGATGACAAGGGTATGCCAATCGGAATGTCCCTCATCGGCAGAATGTGGAACGAAGCAGAGATAATCGGCGCAGCTGACGCATTTGAGAAGAGCTTCAGCCGCAAGACCGCAAATATATAAGGAGGCGCAGCTCATGTCAGTTTCAGATTATATTCCTGTTATCGGCCTGGAGATCCACTCCGAGCTTCTTACCAAGTCCAAGGTGTTCTGCACCTGCTCCGCTGAGTTCGGCGGCGAGAGAAACACCCGCTGCTGCCCTGTTTGCTCAGGTATGCCCGGTACTCTCCCCGTTATAAACCAGACCGCTGTTGAATACGCTGTAAGAGCAGGCTACGCTCTGGGCTGCAGCATCAACAAGTTCTCTGTTTTCGACAGAAAGAACTACTTCTATCCCGACCTTCCAAAGGCTTATCAGATATCCCAGATGCCCCTTCCCCTGTGCATCAACGGCGTTGTTCCCATTGACTACGAGGAGAACGGCGAAAAGAAGCACAAGGAGATAAGGATCAACCGTATCCACCTTGAAGAGGACGCAGGCAAGCTTATCCACGATGACCTGAACGGCGTTTCCCTCTGCGACTACAACCGCTGCGGCGTTCCCCTTATCGAGATAGTTACCGAGCCTGATATGTCCTCCCCCGAGGAAGCAAGAACTCTCGTTGAGACGATCTCTCTGCTTCTCCAGTACACAGGCGTTTCCGATTGTAAGATGGAGCAGGGCTCTATCCGTGCGGACGTTAACGTTTCCCTTATGAGAAAGGGCGATACCGAGTTCGGTACAAGAGCCGAGATAAAGAACGTAAACTCCCTCAAGTCCATCTACCGCACCATCGAGTTCGAGATAAAGCGTCAGGCGCAGATACTTGACAGAGGCGGCAAGGTCGTTCAGGAGACCAGACGTTTCGACGCTAACCGTGGCGAGACCAAGTCCATGAGAACCAAGGAAGATGCTCACGACTACAAGTATTTCCCCGATCCCGATATCCTGCAGGTAAACTTCTATGACGAGGATCTGGAGAGAATAAAGAACTCCCTGTCCGAGATGCCCAAGGACAGACTTGCAAAGTACATCAGCTGGGACATTCCCGAAAAGGAAGCAATGGTCATCGTAAACACCAAGAAGATATCCGACCTCTTCGAGGAAGCTGTCAAGTGCTACAACAACCCCAAGTCGCTTGTTAACTTCATCAACGGCGAGATAATGAGAAGAATGAACCTGGGCGAAATCGATATTGAAAAGCCCATGTTCACCGCTGCTCAGGTAGCAAAGCTGGTTGAGATGTCCGATACCGACAAGGTAACAAAGAACGATGCCAAGGAGATATTCCGTGAGATGGCTGAAAAGGGCGGCGAGCCTGAGGATATTGCAAAGCGTGAGGGAATGCTCATCGTAAGCGATACAGGCAAGGTGCTTGAAGTTATCGAAAAGGTTCTGGCTGCAAATGAAAAGGCAGTAAACCAGTACAAGGGCGGAGATGTAAAGGTATTTGGCTTCCTTATGGGTCAGTGCAACAAGGAACTTAGAGGTGCCGCTACACCTAAGGTTGTTAAGGAAGAGCTTGAAAAGAAGCTTAAATCCTTATAATTGAATAAAAAAAAGCCTGAGAAATCAACATTTCTCAGGCTTTTTGTTATATGGCAGGCTATTTAAATGCACAAATCAAAGTGTGGTGAAGCGTTAGCCTCCAGCCATTTTTACTCCTCTCCGTCCAGTATGCGGAGAGCTTTTTTATATTTCTCTATCCTTAAAAGATCCTTTTCCGTAACCGTGTCCATTCGTGAAAGATCACTGTTGTGCGCAATATCCGCCCTTTTGACAGGCTCGGCAACCGTGCCCTTTATTCGCCGCACATAGTCAAAATAATCGGTGCTGTCGTCATGGGTCATCAGCCTTACTCCCTCTGTGACCGCAGGCGGAAAAAGCTTTTCAAGCTCTTCAAGTGTCATGTCCGTGTCCTCCACCACGTCATGCAAAAGCGCAATGGCACAGGTGGTCTCATCTTTCATCTGCTCGGCAACATGATATGGGTGGAAAATGTATGGCAGACCGCTTCTGTCAAGCTGACCCTCATGGGCCTTGTATGCGGTGTTCAGAGCAAGCTTGGTAATGGGTGTATATATCATCATATCATCTCCGTTTGCTTTTATTTGATTATATCAGTGCACACTAAAAAAGTCAAGCGCAAAAAGGCTTGTCAGCTTTGCTATTTGCACAAAATATTCACAGAAAATTTGTTGAACTGCACATATATTTATGATATCCTAATTTATGCACATTATGGAAAACATAAGCATAATAGGAGGAGAATTTATTATGTTAAAAGACTTTTTTAAGAAAGCAGCAGCTGTGCTTGTTTCCGCAGCGTCCGTTTTCGCCCTGTCTGCAACAGCCTTTGCGGCAGCCGACAACACTGTAAGCTTTGACGTTTCCGCAGCTCCCGTTATCGAGCCATGGTCAAGCTACGCCATTTCAATGGAGCATTACGATCCCACCAAAATAACCTCCGCTTCCGAGGTCATCGTTAACTTCACCTATGAAGAAGTCAACCCCGTTGCCGAGGGCAGCGAAAAGGAATGTCCCATTGAGCTTATCGTGCAGAGCTGGTCATTCCCCGACACTCCCATGGCAAACTCCAACGGCGGCGTGTGGGCAAAGGTAGCTCCCTACGAGTGGGACGACACTCACGCAAAGTTCAGCTATGACGATATGGCGGCAGCATACGGAACAGCCGATTTCTCAGGCGTTGACGCACTTAACATCGGCGCAACAGCCAATGCGAACCTTACCGTTCAGTCCTGCACTATCACCAACTGCGAGGACAATATGTACATCAAGATGACCGATGCCGAGCGTGCAGAGGCTTATAAGACTGCACTTATCGTAGTTCTTGCTTCCGCCCTTGCGGTCATCGTTATCATCATTGTTGTGTTCCTCATTATTCTCAAGAGAAAGAGCAGCTATACATATGATGTTGCCACAGGCAAGTATGTAAAGATCGAAAAGAACAAGAAGTAATTATAATACTAATCACCAATAAAACTATAGACAAAAAATCATCGCATAATCCATATACGCAAGATTATGCTCAATTTTTTGTATAGTTTTTAATTGGTGCTTAGTATAAGCTGTTATGCCCCCGAAAAGTAAGATGCTTTTCGGGGGCGTTTATTTTATGGGGCTTTTTACAGAATGAAAAGGCTTTGGTCATAGTCCTTGACGAAATATTTTATGTTTGTCCTGCCTTTTGTTATTACTGTGTGACCCTCCGCCTCAAGAAGAGCCTTCTGGCGCAGGCAGCCGCCGGGATATTTGGGGTTAAGCTCACCATCAGCTTTAAGAGTGCGGTGCCATGGTGTTTTGTTATCCCCCCGCTGCTCGCTTGCCCATGCTGCTATGGATACAAAAATTCCTGCCGTTATTGGGTCGGTGAAGTCAGCACCTGCCTTGCGGGCAAAAAAGTCTCGAAGCATTCCCACAGTGATGAGCTTCCCCTCGGGTACTTGCTTCATCACTGTATCATAATTCGCAGGCGGGGCAAAGTACATTCTGCTTCCGCCGTATTTTTCAATGCTTTTTTCATCTGTAATTATTTTTATTTTAGGCATATCCTTATTGTCGGCAAGCATTGCATTAAAATCCTTTTTGTTTTCATTTGCCATATTATCACTTCCTCGTATAATAAATTTATGGGTAATTTAAAGAGAACCCATATGGAACCTCTTTCCTATATGATACATCGTAATCAAGACCAATGCAATGAGGCGATTTTATTTTTTTCATATATGTAAAAATAAGGGCACCTTTTCGGTACCCTTATTTTCTTATTCAGCTGATGTCTCAGCAGCTTCATCGGTCACGTCCGTCTCGGCAGGAGCTTCCTCGGTAACAACAGGATCGCTGTCACGTCCCGCTGCGGAGGGAGGATTTGCAGAAAGAATGGTCTGAGCGTAGTTTATCTCGCTGTAGCTTACGTTTCTTACAGCCAGCTCAATGTCGGAAAATTCAACATAGTAGTTGTATGCACGGTCATAGCCTGCATTGGGGTCAGTGAAATAATAGCGGTAGCAGTAAAGTGAATCGTTGGAAACACTGCGCTTGATGTAATAGGGCTTGAGACCCAATGTCTTGTTAACGTTTTTGATGCTCATGCCGTATTCAAGGGTGTTCTGGTCAAGCTTTTCAGCCATCTTTCTGCCCTTCCAGTTGAGCTTGAGCTGCCTGAAATCGTAGTATTCCACATCGGTTATCATGTCATCGCTGTCAACGGTGAGCATTATCACCCACTGAGGCTGCTCGGAGCCGCTTACCGTGGTAGTCTTGTCGGAGATGCAGATATAATCGAAATCGCACATATTGTTTATCATGCCGTTTGTGCTCTTTTCGGTAAAGGTAAGACTCGTTTCCGACTGAGCATACTCAACATTTCTGCCGAGAGGAATGCTCTGGGCTGCGTTGTAGCCCTCGTTTCCGCTGAAAATATTTACCAGCACCACTATCAGCACTATCACCGCAATGACCAGCAGGCATATGCCGCCAAGCTTCAGCTTCTTTGCAAGGGCAGCCTTTTCCTCAGGGCTGCGCTGCTTCTTTTCGGGCTTGGGCTTCTTTTCCTTAGCCGCCTTTTCTTTTTTGGGCTTCTTGTTTTTTACCCGGCCCTTATCGTCTATATTTTCAGGGAGCACAGGAGCATCAAGCTCGGCTCCGCAGGCTTCGCAGAATATATTGCCGTCAGGGCATTCACTGCCGCACTTTTTACAGATCAACACTGTCACGTCCTTTCAATAATCGACACTTTTTTATATTTTACCACACCTGCCCGATTTTGTCAACAGAGGTATTGCGGTGACGGCATTTCTGCGGGTAAAAGAATTATGAACGTTGCCCGCATATTGACATTCCCGCCTGCCGATGATATAATAATGATAGATTGTCAAGTCAAGTGCAACAAAATCATTGTGACTTTTCTGAAATTTGATTATGCTCATTTTTGATCCGTTTTTGGAGTAATGTACAATTTCACTCTTTTGTGATTCTTCATACTTCCATTATATCAAATCATCACCATTTTCAAAAAAATTACTTGCTATCTTAAATTGATACCGATAATATAAAAAGGAAAGAATATAATGAATAAAATACATATTTATTCATATACTGTTATCATATTATCATTTGTAACTCTAACCATATTTGGCTTTTCTTGGTTTGGGATACCATGTGGTGTCTTTTGTTTGTGCGGTGGAATAATTCCGATTTTTCTGTCTTTTCTTTTTAAGATTAATACATCTGATTTTTTACTTGAACAAATAATCATATTATTATTATCGAGTGTTGCTTGTGTTGTATCATGGATTTTATTCTTTATATTTATTGAGGAGAGCATCATTAGTGTAGTTGTTTTTTTGTGTTTGATTATTTCAGCTTTTTTTGGGGGAATTAGGACTAAAAATATAAAATTTTGGATATATATTCAAATATCAAATCCCATTGTGTATTATTATTTGTTTTTTTGGTTAATTGTGCACCGCATTCGGTGTGAAATTTGATAGATTGTCAAGTCAAGTGCAACAAAATCAGAGAAAAAATTTTTTGAGCACCTCAAAGGGAGTAAGGAAATTGA
>ENA-ORCM01000799-ORCM01000799.1-human-gut-metagenome-genome-assembly--contig:-NODE-799-length-28676-cov-3.405224_pt1 | contig 28676 bp, 26 predicted proteins | sample MGYA00242906_ERZ507928 | MGnify/ENA primary metagenome ERZ507928 (study PRJEB26167, sample SAMN06115497) | human gut metagenome | host: Homo sapiens | place: China:Shanxi | collected 2015-05-07...
GTCCTACAATAGGAGGTGATGAATTTTCTCCCGAAAGGATGAAGTGCCATGAGCAATGACCTGTTTGCGGGCATCGGTCAGATCCTTTTCCGTGGCAGACAGCACGGAGCGCAGCGTCTGCAAGTTGAATTCGTCGCTGAGGGGAATCTGAATATTGCCGTAGCTTTGCAGGGTCTCATACAGCGGGCGCAGCATCCAGGACGCCCCGGCGTTCCAGTACCGGAAGGGGTAGGGATAGCAGGTCTCCGTCAGCACCGCCTTGTCCCCGTCCGTATTCACCGGTGCCTGAATAGCGTCTGTAAAGCCGTGAGTGGCCCGGGCATTTTCCTCCCAATCCGGCATTTGGCGCAGCAAGAAGTATACATAGCCTTGGGGGCCGCGGCTCATATTGGAACTATTCAGCGCCGCCGTTTGCAGGTTCACATTGGCGTCCATGGTGTACTTGCTGCCCCAGCCGGTGTTCCACTCCCCGGTCCACATACCGTAAAGCCGCCCGGTAGAATACCCGGCGCAGCACAGGGCTGCGTACCGCCCGGCATAGTAAGTACGCTGGGCCAGCGCCGCATTGATCTTTTTCTTGCCCTTTTGCGCTTTCAGCAGCGCCTCGTTAGGCTGGATATTCTCATCGCTCAGGGTCAAAGTCACTGCGTCAAATTGGGGCCGGTACACCTTCAAATGCGCCGTCAGCGCGGCGTCATAATCAAAGGCACCGTCGGTGCTGTACCGGGCGGCCACCTTCTCCAGCTGCGCGCGCAGATCTGCCAGCAGCGGATACGCCGTCTGCCCGGCAAAGTCCGATAGCTTGCCCATCTCCAGGGTATAGTCGCTAACGGTCAGCAGCACCAGTCCGGCAGCGCCGGTAATGCGCACCCCGGTATTGTCGCCAACAAACTGGCTCTCTTTGGTCTGCTTGTCCAGCGTCACCCGCTCTCGGGTGCCGCCCACCGGCAGCACATAGGTCAAGGAGGCGTAGCCGCCGTCCTTGCGCTCGCTGTTCTCGTAATCCGGGTAATGGGCGATCAGCCCCAGGGCGCTGCCGTCCTCGGCTGTGACCTTTTTATATTGCAGGTCCACCTCTTCGCTTTTGCCAAAGTTGGCCAGGGTGGACAGATCGTCGTAGCTGAGCGTCAGGTCCAGCGCCGTACCCGTCGTGGACGGGTCCAACCGGGTAATCACCACGCCGTCCGCCATGGAGGTGATGGAGCGGCGCAGCCAGGTGCCGTTCTTGTCCGTATAGCGCACGCCCACTTGGCCGGTGGCGTAATCGGTGTAGCGCACATAATCCTTGGCATGCGCCTTGGTCTGCGCCAACCGTAATTGGCCGCCCGGGTGATACCGGTACACATCGTCATAACTGGCGTTGTCTGTAATATCCTGACCTTTAATGATCTGCTGACGCACCGTCTCCAACTCATTTGCCGTGTCCGGGCAGGTGCGGGCATTTTTGTTCGGCAGCAGGAAGTGCATATTTTGGAAAATAAAGGTATCACTGTATGGGTCGCCGCTGGTGACGAACCCTTGCAGTCCGTTTCCGGAGACCATACCCTGCCGCCAGCTGTCTGTCTTGTTGGTCTTATTGTCCTTCAGCGATGTGTAGGTGCTGCTGTAACTGACTTTTTGCAGGTCGCTAAACAGGTCTTTTACCACCGCTGTGTCCGTTTGCCCGGCGCAGGCAGCCAACGAGGCCAGCAGCCCTGCCGTCAGCACCAGGCTCAGGCATTTTTTCAGTATAGTTTTCATCTTTTTGTGTTCCCCTTCCCGGAGAGAATGCGTTTTCTTTGCTTCTGCATAACCGATTGAAACATCTCTCATCCTCATTATATCACAATCAAACCCCTGTACGCAACAAAAAGCGCCCTGCTGCTGCAAGGCGCTTTTTGCATATCGCTTTTAATCCAAATCGAAGCTGCCGGTAAAGTCACTGTCCGGCTGCACGGCGGACAGGTAGTTCTCGTTTTGGTACACCTTTACATAGTCTACACAAAAGTCATCTGCCGCTGCGTCATCGTTGAACCGGCCGATCTTTTGGCCGTGAGGTCCCCAGCCGTCGCCGGCATCGATCTCCACCGTCAGGCGCAGAAATTCCTTGACCTGAGACACATCGCCGTCCTTGGTGGCCCAGGTGGCCTTGCCGTCAATATAAAACACATAATAATCCGGCGTCCACTTAAGGGCAAAGGTATGGTAGCCGTCGTATAAATTCTGCTCCAAGTCCGTAATGTACGGCGAGCTCTTGGCACTTTTCCCGTAGCCGTCCCACAGCAGAGCGTGGCCCATTTTGGAGGTCTTGCTTTCCCGGAAGGCGCTCTCGTACACATCGATCTCCGTGCCGTCCTTGCCGGCATTGCCTACCTGGCGCATATTGGAGGACTGCAGCCAAAAGGCGGACCAAAGCCCCGGGGAATCCGGGAGTTTTACCCGGCACTCAAAGTAGCCGAACGCCTGGGAAAAGAGCAGTTCGTCCGCTGTGCCCTTGTTGTTATTGTTGTCGCCGTTGATGCGGCGGGTCTCAATGCCGCCGGTAAACCGCCCGGCTGCCGGGCAGTCCCCGTCGCAGGAGTGGTTGGTCTCGTGGCGGGAATGGACAATCAAATTGGAGTCCTTCACCTCCACCATAGTGGGGCACCAGTAGCAGGCTTTGTCCGGGTGCTTTTTGTCTTGGCTCTGCCAGCGAACGGCGTGAGGCGAGGTGGTCCAAATTTCCTTGCTGCCGGTATAATTGTCGCCAAACTGAATGTTTTGGTTCAGTCCGTCGCCTTCAAAATCATCTTGGAACACCAAGTACCAGCCATCCTGCCCCAGAGTGGGCACGGACAGATCATAGGCAGTATTCTCTTTCCAGCTTTCATCCTGCTTTCCCTTGCTGCACCCGGCGACCAACAGGGCGGTACCGGTGAGCAGGCTCCCGGCCAGGGCCAGGGAGAGTATGCGTTTTACGTTCATTTTACCACCTCCAGCGGCACTACTACGGCCGCGCTCTCTGCGCTCCAGGAGTCTATCGCTTTTATGGACACATACCGGGCGCTGTCCGGCACAGTGGCGGGCATACGCAGCTCCACGGTGCTGCTCATACGGGCCGAGCCAAGGACAAAATCGCTAAAGTAACTGACAGCGTCGATAGATTTAGTGCTGCCGTTTTTGTAATCCTTACTGTCTGGAGACAGGGCAGTACCGTCCTTGTCGTACCGCTTTACCGTACCGTCATAGGTACATTCGTCAAAGGCAATGGGCTGCTCGTTCTCGTCCAAAAACTGCAAAGTGTAAGAATGGACGAAATCATCGTCCGTCCCGGCTGCAAAGGACAGCATCTTCTGCCCCTTACCGTTCACATCGGTGATGTTCTGTACCGTCAGGTGCAAATCATCGGGCAGAGTGGGCGCTGCATTTTGCGCCTTGCGATCGTCCGTATAAGTAAAGTTCTTGCCAAAGGGGGCAGAGATCACCCAAGGGGCTTTCAACGGCGTGCCGGTGTTGGCCTCCAACCGCTGCACCTCTACCCGGTCGGCAGATACAAGCATATACAGGCAGGCGGGGGTGCTCTCCGCAATGCGGTTGCCGTAGGCGTCAACCGGGATGGAACCGTTAAATTTGCCCGCCTCCAGCTCAATATAATCCAGACTTTGCGTGCTCATGGCCGTGTAGCTGCCCTGCCAAATGGAGCGCTCGTCCGCCACGGTATAATGGGAGTGACCGGACAGGCTGATCACCTGGGGATAATCCTGCAGCACATCGTGAATATCCGCGTTGCCCCAGGCGTCCGAGCCGTACACCGTGTCTATCGGGTTCAGATGGGTGATCACAAAGATCGGCTTGGTGGGATCATCCAGCACCGCCTTATCCAGCTCCGCACGGATCCGGGTCTTGTTCCGATACGATTGGTCGTAGGTGCCGTCCAAGGAGCTCCAGCCGATAAAATGATAGCCGTTAATAATCTTATGGCTGTAAGGCAACTCGCCGGTGTACTTGGTAAAACGGCGCTGCTGTTTCGCAGGCGTGGGAATTTCGCCGCAGTCTGCAAACGCAGGCAACCAGTAATCGTGATTGCCCATGATAAACACCTTAACAGGCTGCTTGTCATCGCCCATCACACGGTCGTAAATCTCCTTAAATGCGGTCCAAGCTTTTTTTGTGCCCACATCGGTAAAATCGCCGCCGATCACCAACACATCCAAGCCCTTCTCTTTCAGCATGGTCAAGGTCTTTTCAAAAGATTGGTACTGATGGGTGGTCTTGTCCGTATTGTCCGGCAGCTGCAAGTCGCTGATAACTCCCACCCGCAGGGCGTCGTTCTCTGTTCTTATCCGGTAGGTTTTTTCCGGCGCCGTCTTTCGACTGTAACCAAAATGCATGCCTATGGCTGCCCCCATCGCCGCTGCTACCGCTGTTACGGTAGAAATCACCAGCTTCGCTGTTTTGCTCATATTCTTTTTTCCTCTTGTTGTTCATTTTTCTATAATTTAACGCGCGCTTTTACACGTTTCACGCGCATTATCCGATCTCCAGTTCAAAACACAGGGGCAGCAGGTTGTCCGGGGTCTTTGGCAACTGCAATTCCAGGTACTTGGCGCTGCGGGTAAAGGGCACCTCACCCACTCCCAACCAGGTTACCCGGCGAATGTCCAGATCCTGCGCCGTGGTGCAAAAGGTGCGCAACCGCACCGTTTTGTTCTTGCCCGGCAGCATTTGAAAGGCGTAGATCCGCCCGTCCTTGTAAGTAAAGCGGAAGTCCCGAGGCGTGTACTTCTTGGCCTTGTTGTCCTGGAAGAAGCCCGCCTTGGCCCGCACCTTGCCCTCGCCGTAGCAACGCCAAGGCATGGTGCCGTAAATGCCTTTGCCGTTCACCGCCAACCAGTCGCCCAACGATTGCAGCACCCTGGTCTCCTCCTTCGTAATGGTACCGTCCGGCTTTGGTCCCACATTCAGCAGCATTCGTCCGTTTTTGCTGACAATATCAATGAGATCCGTGATCACATTGTAGGGGCTTTTGAATCGATTGTCCTTTGTATATCCCCAAGAGCGCTTGCCAATGGCGGTACAGGTCTGCCAGGGCACCGGCGAGATCTCCGTCAGCGTGCCTCGCTCCACATCCGGCATGGCACAGCCGGGGGCAAAGGCCTGCAATTTGTAGTTAATATCCACCTGCACGCCCCAGGTCTCCGCCTGATTATAATAGTAAGCGGCAAAGCGCTTTAAGTAGGGCTTGAACGCCAAATTGTGGATCCACCAGTCAAAGTACACCACCTGGGGACGGTAGCGATCCACCATCTCGCAGCAGCGCACCAGCCAGTCCTCCAGGTAGTCCTCTGTGGGGCCCTCGGTGCGGCAGTCATTGGCCGTGGCGCTCATTTTGTAAGAGAGCAGGGCATCGCTGTCCTTGGCTGGGCCGTAAAAATCCCCATAGGCCGGGTCGCTCACATCGCTGGGGATCCGCCGCCCGTTGTTCATAAAAAAATAATGCTCCGCCCGGTGGTTGGAGGCACAAAACACCAATTTCTCCGCTTGGCAGGCGCTTTTCAGCCGGCCCAACACATCTTGATGGGGCCCCATCTCCACACTGTTCCAGCGGTTAAAATCCGTTTGATACATAGCAAATCCATCGTGGTGCTCCGCTACCGGCATCACATATTGCGCCCCTGCCGCACAAAAGAGCTTGGCCCAGGCTGCCGGGTCAAACTTCTCTCCCTTGAACATGGGGATAAAATCCTTGTAGCCGAATTGATCCGGCTTGCCGTAATGAGCCACATGGTAGCGGTAGCTGGGAGTCTTTGGGTCATACATCGCTCTGGAATACCACTCGTTGTGGTAGCCGGGCACACTGTAAATCCCCCAGTGAATAAAAATGCCCAGCTTGGCGTCCTGATACCAGCCGGGCGTAGCGTGACGGCTCAGGCTGCTCCAGTCCGCCTTGTACGGACCGGCGGCGATCACCCGGTCGATCTGCGCCAAATATGCTTGCTTATCCATCTGGTTCTCCCCCTCGCACCCCACCGGCGCTCTATTCTATCTACAGATTATATACCCAAATCCCGGCGGGGAAAACCCACGATCCGGCACAAAACATACATTTTTCGGAACACTCGAAAATTTATATAGTCAAAACAGGTCCTCTACCCCGTTTGACTCACGAAATGCGGTCAACAAATCCGCATACCCGGCCATACGCTCCACCCGGGTCACGCTACTGTCTACCATATTCACAGACTGCACCGCGCCCTGGGGCAGAACCATCACCTTGGCAACGCACAGAAAAACGGCAACGAGTAACACCGCCCCAAAGCGCATGGCAAATATGCAAAGGCCCCGAAAGCCGGTCGTCCAGTTGCCCCGCCGTAGAGAAAAGCAGGCGCAAAGCACACCGTAAAGCAGCACACCGGTAACCATATCCTGCACCAGCCAAACCGCCTGTTTTCCATACACTGCGGTCACGCCCCTGCCGTAAAGCAGCAGCGCCAGCCACACGCCGACGGTGAGGATACCCATAAGAACCACTCTCACCCGGCTGCCCTTACCCACGGCAGCAGTCAACCCGGCGCATCGGGCCGCCCACCAAAAGGCAAACAGCAAAAAGGCCAACTGCCCAATCTGCCGCACCAAGTCAACCGGCAACAGAAAAGACCCGCCATAAATCACCAAATCGAGAACCAATCTGGCCGCCAGCACGCCGCCTACGGTGCGCAGCCAGGACTTGGCCCCAAAGGGCGCCACCGTTTTCGGCCCCAAGCTTCTGCGGCAAATGCCCGCCAGCAGCAGAGAGAACAACACATAATAAAGCAGGCGGGTCAACAACTGCCACACCCCGCCCGCTGCCGGCAGCTGTAACAGGCAGGTATTGTAGGGCTGCCAAATGGCATAAAATACCGGCGCCAGCGCCAAAGTCAATACGCATAAGATCACTCGGTACACGCCCGGTGCTTTTGACTGCTTATCCATCCGACTTCCTCTTTTCATTACTGAATCTCAGGTTAAGTATAAACAAAAGCCGTCTGCCTTGTCAACCCCCGCCCGCTTTACAAACGCACCGGGGCATGTTACTATAAAATACAAACCACAAAAGGAGCGATGGAAATGGAGCAAAACGAGAAGTGGCTGAACTGGGCAGTGGAACTGCAAAGTCTGGCGCAGGCGGGGCTGTTTTACACCAAGGATCCCTTTGATAAGGAGCGCTACGCCCGCATACGGGAAATCACGGCGGAGATGCTCAGCGCCAAAACCGGCGTGTCTGTAGAGAAGGTGAAAGACATTTTTTGCACCGACACCGGCTACCAAACCCCCAAGCTGGATACTCGCTCCGCCATCTTTAATGACCGGGGCCAAATTCTGCTGGTGCAGGAGAACGACGGCCGCTGGAGCCTGCCCGGCGGATGGGTAGATGTGAATGTCTCTGTGACGGAGAACGCCGCCAAGGAAGTGCTGGAGGAGGCGGGACTGCAAGTCAAAGTAGACCGGGTGATCGCCATACAGGATCGGGAGAAGCACAACAAGCCGATCTACGCCTACAAGGTGTGCAAGATTTTTCTCCATTGCACGGTGCTGTCCGGTGCCTTTCAGGAAAATATAGAGACCGTGGGCAGCGCTTACTTTGACCGCACCGCCCTGCCGCCCCTAGCGGAGGAAAAGAACAACTGGGAACAGGTGGAAATGTGCTTTGACGCCCACGCTGCCCGCCACTGGGAAACACCGGCAGATTAGCATTGACACGCCTGGCGCCAAATGCTATACTCATAAAGACAATTTAGCGTGCGTTTGGTGCCTTTGCGCGCCCCGCCAAAGGCTGAAAAGGGAATCCGGTGAGAATCCGGAGCAGCCCGAACCTCTACTGTATTTGCCGACAAGAAAGCACCGCCGTTTGGGTAACGGCAGCCATTGCTCCCCCAGGAGTGAGAAGGCCGCTTTTGCGAATGAAGCATAAGTCAGGAGACCTGCCGCGCACGAAGTGTTGTTTGCGGTGCTTTAGGTTGGAAGTGCAGTTTTGCTTTAGAACGGGATCATTCTAAGGCTCTTTTTGCGTACCCATACTATCCGTGCCGCCAGATCGGCACGGCTTTTTTTGTGCCGCAAAAGGAGGAGAAAAATGAAAAAACACATGACCCGCAGCCTTTGCTGCCTACTGGCCCTGCTGCTTTGCCTGGGCAGCGCCGTCTACACCCCGGCAGCCCAGGACGACCAGGCCCAGGTGTCCTTTACCGTGACCCTGGCCACCGGCAAGGCCACCGACTACGCCACCCTGAAGGTGCAGGACAAGGACGGCAAGGCCATGCCCTGCCAACAGGACGAGTACGGCTACGACACCTACGACTACCTGCTGCCCGCCGGTGACTACACCTACACCGCCACCTACCAAAGCGGCAGCCAGACCGCCAGCGGCAGCTTTACCGTTACTGCCGGCGAGAGCCGTCGGATTCCGGTGCAGCTGACCTACACCCAATACAAGGTGCGGTTCAACACCACCCCGCAAAACGCCACGGTGGCGCTGTACAAAAACGGCGCTTCCGGCGCCTATGGCGACCCGATCCTGCCGGACGAACAGGGGTACTATACCATCATCTTCGGTCAGTACCGCTACATCGTCAGCGCCGAGGGCTACACCACCGTCAACAAGACCTTTAACGCCACAGACACCTCGCTGAAAAACAACAACTATGTGATCACCGTTAAGATGGAAAGCCCGGCGGACAAACTGCTGACCCAGGCGGACAACGCCCTGTTCAGCGTCTCCGGCGACGGACTGGCGATGATCGAGTACAGCGGCGTGCACAGCGACCCGGACTTTGGTCATTATGCAGACATTGACTCCGACGATCAGGATGTAAATGTACAGAGCGCCATTGAAGCATACCTGGCCAAAAAAGTGAAGTCCGACTACCCGATCACCGTAACGGTGGACAAGGTAGAGAACGACGAGTGGGACGAGGACTACACCGTGATTGACAAGACCGGCAAGATCCACTACGACGCCGTTACCGAGGATATGCTGAACTTTGACGAGACCGGCGCAGAGCTGACCGTCTCCGTGACCCTCACCTGCCTGCAAAGCACCAAGGAAAGCGAAGTGACCGTGCTGGTGCCCATGCATACATACAGCCGCCAGGAGCGCCTGGACGCGGCTGCCAAAAAGGCTGCCGATCTGCAAACCCTGCTGGGCGACAACGCCGCCGCCGACCGGGTGACCGCACCGGTGAACCTGCCCACCGGCGACGACGACTTTAGCTACTACGGCATTGTCACCGGCTGGACCAGCGACCACCCGGAGGTGATCGACCCCGCCACCGGCGCCGTGACGCCCGCCAAGGCAGATACCACCGTTACCCTGACGGTCAAGGCCTTTTACACCGCCGCCCAACTGGAAGAAGCCGGTTTTCTCTTTGATCCCGGCCCCTTGGGCGACAACCAAAGTCTGCAAACGGTGACCCTCACCGTGCCCGGGACCGGCGAGCCGGAGCCGCCCACTGATCCGGAAGGCCCCACTGATCCCCAGCCGCCAACGGACCCGGAAGGTCCCACCGACCCAGTACAGCCTACGGACCCCGCGGCGCCCACCGACCCGGTGAACCCCACACAGCCTACTACGACGGAAGAGACCACCACCAAACAGGCGGAGACCACCACAAAGTCCGCCGCCAAAAAGAACACGGCCAAATCCCCCTCCACCGGCCACACCGGCGCTGCTGCCGGCGCACTGCTGTGCGGTGCTGCGCTGCTGGCGCTGACCGCCGCCAAGCGTAAGCACACGGAGGAATAAAAAAAGCGCTTGCCTGTTGGGGCAAAGACGGATATAATAAGAAAGGGCAACGGTGCACAAGGCTCCGTTGCCTGTTTTTTTATCCACTCCGCAAGGGAGGAGAAGTGTATGAATATTTTTGAGATTTTAGGCCCGGTGATGGTGGGGCCGTCCAGCTCTCACACCGCCGGTGCGGTGCGGATCGGCTACATCTCCCGCCAACTGCTGGGGGAGCCGGTTAAGGACGCCACCCTGGGGCTGTACGGCTCCTTTTGGCTCACCGGCAGCGGCCACGGCACGCCCCTGGCACTGATCGCCGGGCTGTGCGGTATGCACCCGGACGACGCCCGGATCCCCCGGGCTTTTGCCGTTGCCAAAGCTCGAGGCATGAACTTTCGGCTGGAGCAGGCCAAGCTGAAGAACGCCCACCCCAACTCCGTGCAGCTGCACCTGGTGGGCGAAAGCGGCAAGGTGCTGGATCTGATTGGCCAGTCCTTGGGCGGCTCCATCATCAATATTGCAGAAATCGACGGGCTGGAGGCCAACGTAAGCGGCGACTACCCCACCCTGATTGTCAGCAACACCGATGTACCCGGTATGGTAGCCAAGATCAGCGCCTTACTGGCACAGGCAAAGGTGAATATTGCGGAAATGCGCCTGTACCGCTCCGGGCGGGGCAAGCGGGCCGCCTTTATTGCCGAATGCGACCAAGAGATACCCGCCGCCACCATTGCCGCCATTCGCGCCCTGGAGGGCATTAAAAAAGTCAGTTATCTGAGTTTGGAGGAAACGCCATGCCGTACCATTCAATAGACGAGGTCCTGCGCCGCTGCCGGGACCGGGCGTGCCCCTTTTGGCAGGTAGTGCTCACCACCCAGGCCAAGGAAACCCAATTACCGGAGAGTGCCGTGCTGGACCAAATGGACCAAATGGCAAAGGCCATGGAGGACTCCATCACCCAGTACGACCCGACAGCGGTGACCACCGGCAAAATGGGCGGCCAAAACGGCGCCCGGCTGGTAGAATATAACCAAAAGGGCGATACCCTGTTGGGGGACTACCTGTCCGCGGTGATCGCCGCAGCGGTGCAGGTGGCAGAGAGCAACGCCTGTATGAAGCGCATTGTAGCCGCCCCCACTGCCGGCAGCTGCGGGGTAATTCCAGCAGTGCTCATCACCTATCAGAAACAACAGGGTCTGCCCCGCCGAGAACTGCTGCGTGCCCTGCTGGTCAGTGCCGGAATTGGTAGTGTAATCGCCGAGAACGCCTCCATCAGCGGCGCCCAAGGGGGCTGCCAGGCAGAGATCGGCTCTGCAGCCGCCATGGCCGCCGGTGGTCTGGTATACTTGGCAGGGGGCGACAACGACGCCATTGCCCAGGGCGCCGCTATGGCGCTGAAAAATATGCTGGGACTGGTGTGCGACCCGGTAGCCGGGCTGGTAGAAACCCCCTGCATTAAGCGCAACGCTGCCGGCGCCGCCAATGCGGTGGTGGCCGCCCAAATGGCGCTGGCGGGGATCCAAAGCGTGATCCCCCCGGACGAGATCATTGACGCCATGTACGAGATCGGCTGCCAGCTGCCCGCCTGCCTGCGTGAGACCTCACAGGCCGGACTGGCCACCACTCCCACCGGGCAAAAAATTGCCGAAAAGCTGGGTCAAAACCAGTTCTAAACTGTAAAGAAAAGCAAAACCGCCCGCTGCACAAAGCAGCGGACGGCCTTTTTTATCCCCAGGGCCACTCAGCCCAGCGCCACATCCATGGCCATCATCAGGGCAAAGCCTGCGGCGGCACCTAAAGTTCCCGTATGCCCGGTGTCCCCGGCTTGCGCCTGCGGATTCAGCTCTTCCAATACCACATACACCATAGCACCGGCAGCAAAAGCTAACAAAAACGGCAGCACCGGACGCAGCAGGGCGGTGAGCAGTATGGTCAGCACCGCGCCCACCGGCTCTACGGCACCGGACAGCACCCCATACACAAAGGAACGGCTGCGAGAGCAACCGTCGCTGCGCAGCGGCGCCGCCACAATGGTGCCCTCCGGAATATTTTGCAATGCGATTCCGACAGCAAGGGCAAAGGCGTCCGCCGGCGTAATGGCCCCGTCACCTGCCAGCATACCGGCAAACGCCACGCCCACCGCCATACCCTCCGGCACATTATGCAAAGTCACCGCCAACACTAACAAAAAAGAATTGGCGCCTGCCGTGCCCGGCTTTGGCTCTAAATGCAGCCGAGCCGTAAGCTGATCCAGTCCCAAAAGAAACCCGATCCCCACGAGAAAGCCGACCACAACCGGCAGCCAGCTGCCGGACAGCTCCAAAGCGGGCAGCAACAATGACCAAACGGAGGCTGCCAGCATCACGCCGGAAGCAAAGCCCAACAAAATCTTTTGCACCCGTGGCGGAATATTGGATTTGAAAAGAAACACTGCGGCTGCGCCCAACGCCGTGCCCACAAACGGAATGGCCAGCCCTACGGCAGTCTGTAAAACAGGGGCCATCAATGTCTTTCCTTTTGCATTCAACTTTATGTGCCTGCTGTTCAAGCACACAGATAAAAAAAGAGACTGCGAATTTTTCCGCAGTCTCTTTTTTACTTATCGGTATGCGTGCGCAAACCGCTTGGCGCACACACCATCTCCGCTTTCACAAAAATCAAAGCAATACACATACGAATCCGTCAGCACACAATCCCCCGGATACATTGCCTCCGAGTGCGGATTTTGCACCGTTTTCAGCAGCACAATTTTGTTTTGCCGAATTTCAAACACCGTAGCACCATAGTACCGTTGCTGCGCATCCGCCGTATAAGACGGCAGGGCAAACACCTTTTGCCCCTGCTCTATAGCGGCTCGGTGCGACACGGTCACATCTTCAAGCTGCAACCGATCCAGCAGTTGAAAATCCCGATCATACAGAGCAAGGCTTTGAGCAGCGGTTTCCAAGTTTTCCTCTATACTTAGCCAACCATCTCCCATCTCATACAGGGTACGCTCGGTAGAATCCGCCGCAAATTCATGGGGCAATTGAAAAAGTGTTTTGGCTTCTCGCCGCGTGATTTTTGCACATTTTTGGCTTTTCAAATTCCATTTTACACCGTACGCCGTACGGTCTGCGTCCCCAAAAGCGCCCACATAAGCCGCTTTTTTTGTCAGCTGCACCTTTGTGCCGCCGCCCAACACAGCCGCCACATCCTCCGCCGCTTTACCGGTTTGTACATCCACCGTGCCTAAAACCGTGTACTGTGCCTGATTTGCACCGGCAAGGCGCACGATATGCTCCGGCAGCGCCCGGTGTATCTCGCCGTTAACCGTCAAGGCAGGCACCGACTGTTCCGCTTTTGGGTCAAAAACAAAATGAGAAAGCACATACACGTTTTCGCCCACCAATCCGGCCTGCACACAAGCGCCGCTTTGCTCTATGGCAGACAGCAGCACCGGCTTTGTTGGCTCTGCAATCGAATAAATACGCAAATAGGTGCAATTCTCGCCCCGGGCCAAAACCGCTAAACGCTCCCCGTGGGTTATCACGCCTTGCAGCGTTGCCTGCGCCGGGGCAACATTTTCAATCACCGTCAGCGGCTGCTGTCGGTTAGACGCCGCTTCAAACACATAAACGCAATTGCGCCCTTTTTCTGCCATGCTTGCGCTGTATGCGTAATACATATATCCGTTTTCCGTTTGAACCCTTGCCATCTGCTGTACCCCCGGCTGCTGTTTAGTCAGAACCGTTGTGGCCTCTGCGCAACCGGCCTCTCCTATATCCACAGGGGTCATCGTAGCGGTCACAGCCGTTAACTGGGCCGCGCTTTGAAATCCGTCCACCGGTACGCCGTACCAGCTTGCACCTGCGCCCACAGCAGCCGCACACACCATTACCAAACAAGCCGCCGTTACTGCCCATGCTTTGTACCGTGAAGTTCGCTTAGGCATTGCAATCACCTTATGGGACTCTTTTTTCAAGATGCGCTGCTTTAGGCATTCTGCACGCAAGCCGTCCGGCAGCGGCGGCTGCGCTTGCTCAAATTTATGCTGAATAAAGTCAAAATCCTTTTGTTTCATAGCACGCACTCCCTTTATGACAAATAGCGCTTCATTTTTGCCAGGCTTCTGCTTCGTCTTTGTCGAACATTTACAGCAGTTAATCCGGTAATCCTTGCCACTTCTTTGCTTTTCAGCCCAACAACCACAGACAGCAAAATAATATTTTGGTCTGTGTCGCTAAGCAGAGCCAACGCCTGTTGCAGTTCGACCCGCGCAAACGCTGCGGTTTGGTCACAGGCCAAGCTGTTGGCATACTGCGCAATATCCGATTGGTTGCGGCGTGTGATCTGCTCTTTAATCGCACCGGCGCAACCGTGATATAAAATGGAAAATAGCCACGACCCGAACGCCTCCGGCTTTTTCAGCATACCCAGCTGTTCAAAGGCCGTAAGCATACAATCCTGCACCACATCCTCAGCGTCCTGCACATTGCCCAGCTTGTAATAGGCATAATGAAACAGCTTTTGCTGATACGCGGTATATAAGGCGCAAAAGGCGTCTACATCTCCGGCCTGTGCCTGCCGCACCCGTTCTGCTTGTGTCATAGACTGATCCCCCTTTTCTCTTTTCTTATTCTCTTATCGGCACCGCTTTCTTTGCCAAAGTACAAGGGCAACCGCAGCCAAAGCACAAGCGCCCAGCGCAGCCAAAGGCAATACCGACCGTCTTCCCTTGGCGGTGCTTTCTTTCTCGCCGTCCACCGCTTCCGTGGCTGCTTTTGTGCTGCCTGCTTCCATTTGCGGTGCTTTTTCCGTCTGTTTCTCCGTAAGCATCTGTGCCTGCGCTTCCGTTTTTCTTTTCGTTGCAGGCGGCACGGCAGCCACGCCGGAAGTCGTTACCGCAGCCGTAGAGGCCACAGCAGACGGCTGCTGCACCTTGGCATTGATATAGGGCAGACAGCCCTCTTCGTCTAACGACGCAATGGTAATGCTGCGGCCGCTTTGCGACAGAATTTTATAATCCTTGCCCTCCTCCAGCAACGGCACTTCCCATCCGGTCAGCGTCCCCTTGCCGCGGTAGGTGAATTTGCAGCCGCCCAGGTCCCGATCTGCTTGGGCAATAATCTCATCGCTTTGCGCACCGTTTACACAGCCGATGGTGTCCTGGGGATGTTCTCTGGGCGTCCATTGCCCGGCCGTCTGCGCAAACGCCGTGCCGCTGCCCAGCAGCAATGCTGCAGCCAGACAAAGTACCGCTAAAATTGTTCCGATGGTCTTTTTCATACGCACCCACTCCTTATCAGGTTTTTGTTTTTTCTTGCTTTATAACCGCCCCGCTTTCGGGCGTTCACCTGTTTAGAGTCGTTTTTTGTCTGTATTGTGACACCAAAATTTGCCAAAAATTAAAAATGCCGTAACGATGACTTCCGCTTCCGTTCAAATCGTCGTTACAGCATTTTAGCTAAACCGAATGGTTATTCCTTTTTATCTTCCGGCAGCAAAGCTGCGCACACGGAATTTGGCGCCGGTGCTTTCGCACACTTGGCGCGACTTCTCAATATCCTCCGGCGAAATCACATCCACCACCGTCATACGCACATCCGGGCAGTGCGCCACACATTCCCGAGTGAACTGCAGCATGGCGTCAAACGCCTTGCCGCCGTAGCAGTTGCGGGTAATTTTGTCGTACTTCTCTGCCGTAGGCTCGTTGAGAGACACGGAAATGCTGTCAAAATGACGGCACAGCAGCTCTGCGGTGGGCTTGCCGTTGATTAAATCCGACAGGCCGTTGGTATTCAGCCGCAGGTGAATCTTTGGGTTCACCGTGCGCAGATAATCCGCCGCTTGCAGCAGGTGGTCCAGCGCATTGGTGGGCTCACCGTAGCCACAAAACACCGCCTCGTCCGTGTGGGCAAAATCGTAAGCGTCAATCGCCGCCTTGATTTCCTCCCAGGTAGGCTCCGTGTCAAACCACATTTCCTTCGCATCGCCAACAGCGTCGCCCTTAGAGCGAATGCAAAACGCGCAGTTACAGGGGCACTGATTTGTAATATTCAGATACACACCGTCGTAATAGCGATAAACAATATCAGCCATTGAGATAACCCTTCAATCTTTTGTAAATTCCGGCCTTGTCCAGCGCCAGCGCCAGTACAATAAACACCACTGCGCTGCCTATCGCCTGAATGGCATTGGCCGGTATATCTGCGATGGCGCCCTCCCGGTACAGCACCAGATCCGCCACATAGTAGCCGCCAACAGTAATGGCACCGGACAGAATGGTGCACAGCGCCGTCCACACCGTCAGCAATTTATTGCTCTTATTATATAATGCAACAAAGGGAATTGCAATAAGGAATTTGATGATGGCAGAGGGAATGGCATAGGTGGCAACCCCACTGGCAAGATCAGAAAACGCAGCACCGATGGAAGCGGCCAGGAACGCCCAAGGCCCCAGCAGCAGCCCACTGAGATAAATCATGGCGTCGCCCACATGAATATAACCGCCGGCACCGATGGGAATGTGCAGCATGGTCAGGCCGAACACCATTGCGGCGAACAGCGCCGTGAATGAAATCTTTTTTACCGTCTTGTTCATAACAGATCCTCCATAATCTTTTCAAAATCTACGCCGTCCCGGGGGTCTGTACCGTGGGTAACGGCGATGGCGTGGCTGAGAAAATCCACCGCCTGTTTGGCAGCCTGTGCCGGCGCCCGGCCACGAAGCAAGCCGCCGGTGAATACAGATACAAACAGATCGCCGGTGCCGCTAAAGGAACCGGGGCGCAAGGGCGCTGCCAAGTCTGTGCAGTCCCCGCCTGCAAACACCAGGGTGTGGATCTCCGTTCCCTGCCGATAGCCGGTGACCGCCACCACCCGGTGATCCTCTGCCAAGCGGGCGCCCATTTGCCGCACCGCCGCCGGATCCTCGGTATACTCTGCCCCGCACAGCAGCGCCAATTCGTTTACATTGGGCGTGAGCACATCTGCCTGTGCTGCCAGGCGGCGCACCGCATTACACCGTGCTTCATCAAACCCATCGTACAGGCTGCCGTCGTCCGCCATGACCGGGTCCACCACCAGGAGCGTATCCGCCGTGCGGTGGACAGCCAGAAAGTCCGCAATGCAGTCCCCCTGGGTCGGATTGCTGAGAAAACCGGTGATGATGCCGTCCGGCTGTATCTCTTGCCAGTCCGCAGTAAATTGGGGCATAAAGCCGGTCAAATCCTCCATAGAGTAACGGTCATAGCCGGTTTGGCGGGTAAGCACCGCCGTAGGCACCGGGTGCACTCGCACGCCCATAACAGTCAGCACCGGAATGGCCGCCATCAGCGAGCAGTTGCCGTAGCCGGAAAGGTCGTTAAAGACCACGCAGTTTTTCAAGTTCTCGCCCCCTTGCTTTTCTGTTATATATAGTATATACTAATTTTGACAGGAATAAAAGACACAAAAGCCCTGATTTTTTAAGGTACAGTTATGCTAAAATACACCCAAGCCTATACCATGTTTAAGGAAATGATCGCCGACGGGCGGCTGCGCCGGGGGGAACGGATGCCCTCTATTCGCCGGGCGGCGGAGCTTTACCGGATCAGCCGCACCACCGTGCAGAATGCTTACTTTCAATTGGCGGCGGAAGGCTATATTTACGCCAAGCCCCAAAGCGGCTACTTTGTGGCGGGAGGTCCTAAGGCACCGGCGGCTCCCATGCCCCGCCCGCAGGTGCAGACACCACCTCGGCTGGATCTTACCGGCAACAGCGCCGATCTGTCCAGCTTTGACTTCTCTCTATGGCAGCGCTACATTAAGAGTGCCTTGCGCCAGCGGCAGCGGCTGCTCACTTACAGCGAGCCCCAGGGAGAGTACGACTTGCGGTGCGCCTTGGCAGACTATGTGCGGGAGCGGCGCAATGTGGTCACTGCGCCGGAACATATTGTGGTAGGCGCCGGGGTGCAAATGCTGCTGGAGATCCTCTGCGTGCTGCTGAAAGGGCGACGCACCGTGTCCTTCCCGGACGGCAGCTTTGTACAGGGCAGCACCGTGTTTGCCGCCCACGGCTACACCGTGCGCACCCGGTACAAGGACGCAGACATTATCTATGTATCTCCCTCCCACATGAACCGGCAGGGGGATGTGATGCCCATTCAGCGGCGGCTGGAGCTGTGCGCCCACTCGGCAGATACCGGCGCGGTGGTGATCGAGGACGACTTTGAAAACGACTTTCTGTACAGCAGCACCCCCACCCCCTCGCTGTACGCCCTGGGCAGCGGCAATGTGGTGTATATGGGCGCCTTCTCCGCCCTGCTGCTGCCGGGCATTCGCATCAGCTTTATGGTGCTCAGTCCGGCGCTGGCCGCCGCCTACCATCAAATGAAAGACACCTTTGCCCAAACTGCGTCCAAGACGGAGCAGATCGCCCTGTGCGCCTACCTGCGGGACGGGAATATGAAGTCCCGCACCAAAAAAATCCGCCGTCTGTACACCGGCAAAGCCAAGACCCTGTGTGCCCTGCTGGCAAAGGCCCTGCCGGACCATCCGGTGCGCGTGGGCGAAAACGGCCTGCAGGTGCAGATTGAAACGCCGATGCTACCGGACAGCGCCCCTTTTGAGCAGGCGGGGCTTGCCTTGTATATTGTAAAAGAGAAAAGCGGCAAAAATATAGTGGTGGTCTCCCCCTCCGCTGTGCCTGCCGATCGGCTGGAAGAAGCCGCCCACGCCGTGGCTGCCGCCCTATACAAAGCGGAAGAAGCGGCGAAAGCAAAGTGAAGTAAAGATATTTACTAACAGGGACAAGTTTGGTACTCTGGCTGCCAGTCCCATTGTGCCCACCCTTGGGAATTGCTACAATGAAGTTGCAATTTGAAGGAGGTACAACGCCATGAAAAAATACACTGTAAAACACCTGATCACATCCGCCCTGCTGAGCTTGACCGCCCTGGTCGTGGGCTACGCCCTGCTGAGCCTGCCCTTCCGACTGATGGACTGGCTGGACCCCACCCAAATGAAGCTGGTGTTCGCCACCGAATTTGTGCTGTATATCACCGTGCTGGGGCTGGTGATCACCCGCAGGGAGAAGAAATTGGCTGCCAAAAAAGCCGCCTATGCCCGCAGACAGCGCCGTCGCGCCCGGCTGGCACGGCAAGACGCCACCGCCCGCCGCCTGGTTCCCACCACCACTGCGGACGCCGGCCACATTGCCGCTTAAAACAAAATATGCTATAATAGGCCTGTACAAAAACAGGTCTATATTTTTACCCAAGGAGCAGGCTTATGGAACCTATCAGCCCCAAACACATCACCGTAACCGATCCCTTTTGGGCGCCCCGGATCCGCACAGTAGCTAACATCGTACTGCCCTACCAATGGCAGGTGCTGCACGATCAGGTGCCCGGTGCGCCAAAGAGTAGCTGCATCGCCAACTTTCAAAAGGCCGCTCATGCCATTGCCGCAGCAAAAGCCGGTGGCTCCCGACCCACCTACCCCACGGACAAATGGTATTATGATGACGAGAACAGCCAAGAGAAGGCCTTTATGGGATGGGTATTTCAAGACAGCGACCTGTACAAATGGCTGGAGGCCGCCGCCTATGCCATACCCTACGGCAACCGAGCGTACCTGACTGAAAAGAGCCGGGAAGCGGTGGAGATCATTGCCGCCGCCCAGGAGATGGACGGCTATTTGGACACCCTGTATTCCATCAACGGCCTGCAAAACCGATTTACCAACTTAAAGGACTACCATGAGCTGTACTGCTTCGGCCATCTGACCCAAGCTGCCTGTGCCCGGTGGACCATGCAGGGAGAGCGGGACCTATTGGATATTGCTTGCCGAGCAGCGGACTGCATTTGCCGCACCTTTGGCAGAGGAAAGCGCCCCGGCTATCCCGGCCACCCGCTGGCAGAACTGGCACTGGTACAACTGTATGAGGTCACCGGCAAGGCGGACTATTTGCAAACAGCCGACTTTTTTATCCGCACGCGGGGCACCCGACCGCTGTTTTTTGACAGGGAACGAGGCGTTGATACCGACGGCAGCGACTATATTTATAACCAGGCCCACTGCCCGCTGACCGCGCAGACAACTGCCGTGGGCCATGCGGTGCGCGGCGTGTACCTATATGCCGGGGCAGCCGCCGTGGCAGAGCATACCGGGAACCGGGCACTGCAAGCCGCCTGCGAAACGCTGTGGCAAGATCTGTGTCGCACCAAACTGTATGTGACCGGTGCGCTGGGCCAGACGGCTGTGGGCGAGGCTTTTGGCCCGGCCTATTATCTGCCGAACGATCTGGCGTATGGGGAAAGCTGCGCCTCCGCCGGGCTGGTATTCTTTGCGCAGCGGCTGTACCGTTGCCACCCGCACGCCGAGTACGGCGCCGTAGCGGAGCTTGCCCTGTGGAACACAATTGCCGGAGCCATGAGCGCCGACGGCTGCCACTTCTACTACGCCAATCCACTGGAGGCGGAGGGTGTGCTGAACGATACCGTACCGGAGCGCAAACACCAGGCGTTGCGCCGCCAAAACTGGTTTGACTGCGCCTGCTGTCCACCCAATGTGGCGCGGGTCACTGCCGGGATCGGACAATACGGGTTTTATGCAGACGACAGCACCCTGGCTATTGAACTGCCCTTGGGTGCGCAGGTAGACACGCCTTTTGGGCATCTGCAAATCATCTCCACCCTACCGGAAAGCGGTGACTTCACCGTAAAGATCACCCGGCTAAAGCGACCCTTTACCCTACGGCTGCGTCTGCCGGACTGGTGCAAACGTCCTACCCTGGACGGCCAACCGGTTACGGCAAAGGACGGCTACTATGTGCAGCAGATCACTGCCCCCACCACCCTGCGCTTTTGCTTTGCACCCACGGTTCGACTGTTGTACAGTAACGCTCGGGTAGGTGCCAATGCCGGGCGGGTGGCACTCAGTCGGGGCGGTCTGATCTATGCGCTGGAGACCCAAGGTGCTCCCTCTATCCACGCCCTTACTTTAGACTCCAAATCACCTATCGTCTATCGGGACGGCTGCCTACTGGCCGCGGGCACCTGTCTGCAAGGCGGCGATCATCTGTACACCACATCACCGCCAAAGGCCGTGCCCTGCACCCTGCGGTTCGTCCCCTTTTGCCGCAGACTAAACGGTAAGGAGGACCAAATGGCCGTGTGGGTACGCACAACAGACTGAACAAAAAAGAACGGCACTGCCTGCAACTGCAAGCGGTGCCGTTCTTCGTTTTTTATATGGATTATAACATCATATCCACAATGCTGTCTGCCAGCGCTGTGGGGTTCTGCACATCCAGCCCGCTGATGAGCCGCGCCTGATCGTACAGGATCTTGGTGTATTTCTTCAGCGTTTCCGGATCGTCCTTTAAGAGGGCGAACAACTTCTCTGCCAGCGGGTGCTTATCGTTGATCTCCAGCACCAGCTGGGCCTTGGCGCCTTGGCCGCCGCCGGGCATACTACTGAGCACTTTTTCCATCTCCATGGACAGGTAACCCTCTGCCGACAGGCACACTGCGTGGCTGCCTAAGTTGCCGGAGAATTTCACGGCGCTGACTTCCTCGCCCAACGCCTCTTTCATCGTGTCCAGCAAACCCTTGGCGTCGGCATTCTTTTGCTCCATGGCTTTCTTTTCATCTTCGCTTTCCAAATTCAGGTCGTCCTTCGTAATGTTAGCGAACTTCTTGCCATCGTACTCCATGAGCATTTGCAGGGCAAACTCATCTACATCATCCGTCAGGTACAGCACTTGGTAACCCTTGCTCAGCACCGCGTCCGTCTGGGGCAGCAAAGCGATCTTCTCCGCCGTGTCGCCACAGGCATAGTAAATGGTATCCTGTCCCTCGGCCATACCGTCCACATACTCTTTCAGGGTCACCATACCCTCCCCGGCAGAGGATTTGAACAGCAGCAGGTCTTTCAGGTCGTCCTTCTCGGCGCCGTAGTTGGCATACACGCCGAATTTCAGCTGCACGCCAAAGGTCTTAAAGAATGCCTCGTACTTCTCCCGCTCATTCTTCAGCATGCGGGTCAGTTCATTCTTGATCTTGCGGTTAATGGCCTTGGCAATGATCTTCAGCTGATGATCGTGCTGGAGCATCTCACGGGAGATGTTCAGGCTCAGGTCTGCACTGTCAATGAGCCCGCGCACAAAGCTAAAGTGATCCGGCAGCAGATCCGGGCACTTCTCCATAATCAGCACACCGTTGGAGTATAGCGCCAGCCCTTTTTCAAACTCCTTGGTGTAGTAGTCAAAAGGCGGGTTCTTAGGGATATACAGCAGGGCGTCAAAGGTGGCTTGACCCTCGGTCTTAAAGTGCATCACATCCACCGGGTCCTCATAGTCGCCAAAGCGCTGCTTGTAAAATGCATTGTAGTCCTCCGGCTTCAGCTCGCTTTTGGCCTTACGCCACAGAGGTACCATAGAATTTAAGGTCTCGTCCGCCACCTCTGTCACGGTCTCTCCCTCTTTGTCCGGGTTCGGCACCTGGTGGCTCATCCGCATGATAATGGGATAGCGGATATAATCGCTGTATTTCTTCACCAGGCTCTGAATCCGGTACGGCTCCAGGAACTCGTCGTAATTTTCTTCCTCGGTGTTCTCTTTCAAGTGCAGGGTGATCACCGTACCGCAATCTGCCTTGTCGCAAGGCTCTAAGGTGTAGCCGTCTGCGCCGGTAGAGGTCCAGCAGTTGGCTGTATCTGCCCCAAAGGCCTTAGACTCCACGGTCACCTTGTCCGCCACCATAAAGGCGGAGTAGAACCCAACACCGAACTGGCCGATCACTTCTACATCGTCGGCAGCCTTGGTGTCGTTCTCCTGCTTAAAGTTCAGAGAACCGGACTTGGCGATGGTGCCCAGATTCTGCTCCAGTTCTTCGCCGGTCATACCGATGCCGTTATCTGTCACGGTCAGGGTGCGGGCGTCCTTGTCCACCGCCAGGCGAATGTGAAAATCGCTGCGGTTCATACCCACCGTGTCGTCCGTCAAAGAGCGGAAGTACAGCTTGTCCAGCGCGTCGGAGGCATTGGAGATCAACTCCCGCAAAAAGATCTCCTTATGGGTATAAATGGAGTTGATCATCATATCCAGCAGCTTTTTAGACTCTGCCTTGAATTGCTTTTTTCTCATTCAAATCACCTTTGTTATTTCAGAATTAGCACTCTTTGACTTCGAGTGCTAATTGTTATTATAATCCAATTTTTCCATTTGTCAACCCCGGGGGCAAAAATCCACATTTTGACCCCAAAAAGGCGCAAAAAAGCCCGACTCTGCAGAGCCGGGCAATGGGTGATCCGGATTTACGCAAAAGGATTTTCCGTAGGATAGAGCATACCCTGGGGCTGATTAAAGCCCACATCGGTAACGCCCAGGCACCGCAGCACATCAAAGATGGCCTTGCCGTAATGGCCAAAAGCCACTGCCCCATGGTGGGGGAAGTTCTTTTCAATGAGCACATGGCGATAGAACCGACCCATTTGGGGAATGGCAAACACGCCGATGCCGCCAAAGGAGCGGGTAGGCACCGGCAGCACCTCCCCCTCTGCCACATAGCCCCGCAGCCGGCAGTCCGCCGTGGATTGGAGCCGGAAGAAGGTGATGGGACCGGGGGCAATATCCCCCTCCAGGGTGCCGTTGGTGTACTCCACCGGCAGGGTGCGCGCCATGATTTTCTGGTACTTCATCTCGCAGGTGGACAGCTTGCAAACCGGGGTGTTGCCGCAGTGGAAGCCCATAAAAGTATCTGTCAGGCTGTACGGATACGCATTTTTGATCTTCTCCGCATACAGATCGGCCGGCACGCTGTTGTTAATATCCAACAAGGTCACCGCGTCCCGACTGACGCAGGTGCCGATAAACTCGGACAGCACGCCGTAAATATCCACCTCGCAGGACACGGGAATGCCCTTGGCGGTCAGGCGGCTGTTTACATAACAGGGCACAAACTGGAACTCCGTCTGGAATGCAGGCCAGCACTTGCCGGCAATGGCCACATACTTGCGGGCGCCCTTGTGGGTCTCCACCCAGTCCAGCAGAGTCAGCTCGTACTGCGCCAGCTTGGCCAGGATCTCCGGCTTCTTATTGCCCTCGCCCAGCTCTTCCTCCATCTCCGCTACCACATCGGGAATGCGAGCGTCCCCGGCGTGGGCGTGGAACGCAGCGTACAGATCCAGCTCGCTGTTCTCCTCAATCTCAATGCCCAGCCGGTGCAGGGGCGCGATAGGCGCGTTGCAGGCCAAAAAGTCCTGGGGACGGGGGCCGAAGGAAATAATCTTCAAATCAGACAGTGCCAGCAGCGCCGTGGCCACCGGCACAAAGTCCCGGATCATGGCGGCACAGTCCGCTGCCGTACCCACCGGGTACTGGGGAATATACGCCTGCACGCCACGCAAGTTCAAATTATAGGACGCATTGAGCATACCGCAGTAGGCGTCGCCGCGGCCGTCCAGCAGGCTGTCGCCGCTCTCCTCCGCCGCTGCGCAAAACATTACAGGGCCGTCAAACTGCTTGGCCAGAGTGGTCTCCGCCGTCTCCGGACCGAAGTTGCCCAGGAAGATCACCAAGGCGTTGACCCCGGCAGCCTTTAAGTCAGCTAAGGCCGGCGCCACGTCCGTCTCGCTCTCTATACACACCGGGCAGTTGTGCAGCACGCCGTACTTGGCATAGGCTGCCGCCAATGCGTCTCGCCGTCCAACGGACAGCGCCATGGGAAAGCAGTCTCGGGACACGCTCACCAGTCCCAGCTTCAGCTCAGGAATATTTGTCATCATCACACTGTACCTCTCTTATCTTGCCCCCCTTGCCGGGCGGGCGTGATTTATTACTTATTATAGCGCCCCGGCAGGCGTTCGTCAACGGCAGCGGATTTATGCTACATTGCACAAAAAAGCGTATTGTTTTTCGCCCCTTTTTGTGCGCCTATACATTCGCTATGCAAAGACTGCATATTTATGCGCATAATCTATGGAAATCTCTTGCATTTTTCACGGGAATGTGCTACAGTGAACCACGATAAACCGTATATTTATAAGTATCTGTACGGCAATTTTTTGAAAGGATAGGTACAAAACAATGAAGAAGTTTAACAAAGTCATTGCCCTGGTGCTGGCTGTCCTGTTTGTGGCTGCGTCTTTCGCCGCTTGCTCCTCTAACAGCGGCAACGATGGCAAGGGCACTACAGAGGCCGCCAAGACCCAGAAGGTCAAGGTGATCGACATCGCACTGTCTGACGAGGAATACGCCTTTGGCGTGGACAAGAAGCAACCGGAGCTGAAAGAGAAGGCCAACGCTTTCATCAAAGAGCTCAAAGAAAACGGCAAGCTGGACGAAATCTGCAATCACTACTTTGGCAGCGGTGAGCCGGCAGGCGTGACCAGCGCCACCGAGGACAGCGCCAAGGATCAGCTGGTGGTTGCCACCAACGCCGAGTTTGAGCCTTTTGAGTACAAGAAGGGCGACACCTTCTACGGCATTGACATGGAGATTGCCAAAACACTGGCAGACAGCCTGGGCAAAGAGCTGGTAATCAAGGACATGAAGTTTGAGGCCGTGGTTACCTCCGTGCAGCAGCAGAAGTGCGACATCGCTATGGCCGGCTTGACCGTCAACGAGACCCGCGCAAAGCAGGTGGACTTTACCGACTCTTATTATTCCGCTTCTCAGAAAGTGGTTGTAAAGGGCGACGACACCACCTTTGACGCTTGCAAGACCAAGGAAGATGTGGAGAAGATCCTGAACGGCCTGGACGGCAACGTAAAGATCGGCGGTCAGAACGGCACCACCGGTCAGTCCTATGTACAGGGCAGCAAGGACATGGGCTTTGCTGGTTTGAAGGCACAGTTCGTCGGCTATGACAACGCCTCTCTGGCTATGCAGGACCTGATCAACGGCAACCTGAATTATGTGATCGTAGATGCCGCACCGGCAGCTGCCATCACCACCGCCATCAACAATGTGGCATAATCAGGTCCAATAAACAAAGACGAATCCACACCTCACCCCCGCACGGGGGTGGGGCATTTTTTGACAAGAAGCCGCCTTGGCGGCAGGGACGCAACTTATGGATAATTTTAGCAACAAAGTTCAGGTTTTCCTTGACTACTTTATTCATCACGATGGCTACAAGACGGTGCTGCTTGGCCTGCGCAATACGGCGGAGATCGCCATGCTGGGCTTGCTGATTGGTATCGTTTTCGGCACCGTGATCGCCACCACCCGGGTTATTCCACGCACCAATCCGGTGGCCAAGTTCTTTAACGGTCTGTCCGGGCTGTATGTGGGTCTGTTCCGAGGCACCCCCATTGTGGTACAGCTGCTGGTATTTTACTATGTGCTGATGCCACTGATGAACCTGCACATGAACTCCGTGGCCGTGGCCGTGGTGGTCTTCGGTATGAACTCCGCCGCCTATATCTCCGAAATCATGCGCGCCGGTATTCTGTCCGTAGACAGTGGGCAGATGGAGGGCGGCCGGGCCATTGGTCTGAGCTACGCCACCACCATGATGAAGATCGTGATCCCCCAGGCAGTCAAAAACATTCTGCCCACGCTGGGCAATGAGTTTATCTCGCTGATCAAAGAGACCTCGGTGGTCAGCTTCGTAGGCGCTATGGACCTGTATGTTGCGTTCAACCGCATTGGCTCCAACAGCTACGAATTTATGATCCCCTACTTGGTGATGGCTCTGATCTACATTGTGATCGTACTGGTAATCACCCTGGGCATTAAGTTGATGGAAAGGAGCCTGAGAAAAAGTGATAAAGGTATCTGACCTGCACAAAAGCTTTGGTAAGCTGGAAGTGCTGAAAGGCATAGACGAAAACATCGAAAAGGGCGAAAAGATCGTTGTGATCGGCCCCTCCGGCTCTGGCAAGAGCACCTTTTTGCGGTGCCTGAATTTGCTGGAAACCCCCACCTCCGGTCAAATCTGGTTTGACGGCCAGTGCATTACGGATAAAAAGACGGACATCAACCGGGTGCGCCGCAGTATGGGCATGGTGTTTCAGCACTTTAACCTGTTTAACAACAAGACCGTGCTGGGCAACATTACCCTGGCCCCCATTCAGCTGAAGCTGATGAACAAGGAAGAAGCCAACGAGAACGCCCTGCGGCTGCTGGATCGGATCGGCCTGCGAGATAAGGCAGACGCCTACCCCGCCATGCTCTCCGGCGGCCAAAAGCAGCGAATCGCCATCGTGCGCTCTCTGGCCATGAATCCCAAGGTGATGCTCTTTGACGAGCCCACCTCCGCCCTGGACCCGGAAATGGTGGGCGAGGTGCTGGATCTGATGAAAGAACTGGCCAACGACGGTATGACCATGGTGGTGGTCACCCACGAGATGGGCTTTGCCCGTGAGGTTGGCAGCCGGGTCCTGTTCATGGACGGCGGCCACATCCTGGAGCAGAACACCCCCACGGAGTTCTTCGACCACCCCCAGCACGCCCGCACCCAGCTGTTTTTGTCCAAGGTCCTGTAAGACATCCAAACAAAAAACGTCCTGCCGCAAAGCCAGGTGGCCCCTGCGGCAGGACGTTTTTGCTATTCTCTCTTAATAATTTTCCGCTCTCAGCTGGAAATAGGCCTGGGGATGGGCGCAGACGGGGCAGACCTCGGGGGCCTGCTTGCCCACCACGATGTGGCCGCAGTTGCTGCACTGCCACACCATGTCCCCCTCCCTGGAGAAGACCAGGCCGTTTTCCACGTTGGAGAGCAGCTTGCGATAGCGCTCCTCGTGCTCCTTCTCGATCTGGCCCACCTGCTGGAACAGGTCGGCGATGTGGTCAAAGCCCTCCTCCCGGGCCTCCTGGGCCATGTGGGCATACATGTCGGTCCACTCGTAGTTCTCCCCCTCGGCGGCAGACTTCAGGTTCTCCTCGGTAGAGCCGATGCCGTTCAGCAGCTTGAACCAGATCTTGGCGTGCTCCTTCTCGTTGGCAGCCGTCTCCTCAAACAGCTTGGCGATCTGGACATAGCCGTCCTTTCTGGCCTTCGAGGCAAAGTAGTCATACTTGGTGCGGGCCTGGGTCTCCCCGGCAAAGGCGGTGCGCAGGTTCTGCTCGGTCTTGCTTCCCTTCAGTTCAGGCATCTTAATTTTCCTCCTCAATTCTCTTAATAAGAATTATTCTTATTTATGGGTCTATCATACGCCTTTTATTCTGTCCTGTCAAGGGGAATTTTAAAAAACTCCCTCCGCCCTGCCGGCTGCGCGCCGGGGGACGAAGGGAGTTTATCCTAAATATTATGCTGTTTTCAGACTCACACGCGCTTCCACACCGCGCCGCCGGGGACGTCGGTGACCTCCACGCCCATCTCCTTCAGCTGGTCGCGGAGCTGATCGGCCTTGGCAAAGTCCTTGGCCTTCTTGGCCGCTGCACGCTGTGCAATCAGCTCCTCGATCTTCTCTGCGTCCGGATCAACCGCATCGTCACGGTTCTGCACCAGATTGAGCACACCGGTCAGTTCCATGAACAGATCATGCGCTGCGGTCAGGAATGCCTTGGTTGCATCCTGATGTGCACCGTTGTACGCATTGATCTCACGGGTCAGCTCGAAGATGGCGGACAGTGCGTCTGCAGTGTTCAGGTCGTCGTCCATTGCGTCGATGAACTTCTGCTTGTAGCCCTTCAGAGCCTCCAGCTTCTCGGTCTCCTCGGCGGTCATGGTGTCGCCGGATGCCTTCTCGATGCGGAACTCCATATTATTGCGGGCCTCGTACAGACGGGCAAGGGAGGCCTTGTTCATCTCAAGCGACTCAGCGGAGTAGTTAAGCGGAGTGCGGTAGTGCGCGCTCAGCATGAACATGCGGATGGTCTCATAGCCGAACTGCTTTGCTGCGTCGCGGACCATGAAGAAGTTGCCCTTGGACTTGGACATTTTCTCATTGTCGATGGTCAGGAAGCCGTTGTGCATTGCCATAACACGTTTCCATTGATTTCGCCATCTGTGTATTATGCTGCAAGAAGCATGAAGGTTCCTGT
>ENA-ORCM01000814-ORCM01000814.1-human-gut-metagenome-genome-assembly--contig:-NODE-814-length-28342-cov-27.663860_pt1 | contig 28342 bp, 27 predicted proteins | sample MGYA00242906_ERZ507928 | MGnify/ENA primary metagenome ERZ507928 (study PRJEB26167, sample SAMN06115497) | human gut metagenome | host: Homo sapiens | place: China:Shanxi | collected 2015-05-07...
TGGGCTTACGAAAGTGTTTTTTATCAGATATATCCGCTTGGATTCTGCGGTGCTCCGTTCGAGAATGATGGTGTTTTAGAGCATCGTATTTTAAAGGTCAATGACTGGATTCCTCACATCAAAAAACTTGGTGCCAATGCGATTTATTTTTCTCCGGTCTTTGAGTCTGACACACACGGATATAATACCAGGGATTATACAAAGATCGATACCAGACTTGGCACAAATGAGGACTTTGCCACAGTCTGTGACAATCTTCACAAAGAAGGAATCCAAGTCGTATTAGATGGTGTATTCAACCATGTCGGTCGTGGTTTCTGGGCTTTTCGGGATGTTTTGGAGAAAAAGTGGGATTCCCCCTACAAGGACTGGTTCCACATCTCCTTTGACGGCAACTCAAACTACAATGACGGCTTCTGGTACGAGGGCTGGGAAGGTCATTTCGAGCTGGTAAAGCTCAATCTGCGCCACCCCGATGTGCAGCACCACATTTTCGAGTGTATCCGCCAGTGGAAGGACGAATTCGGCATTGACGGTCTGCGGCTGGATGTTGCCTACTGTCTCGACAAGGATTTCATCCGTGCGCTGCGCGGCTTCTGCGACTCGCTCTCGCCCGACTTTTTCCTCGTCGGCGAACTGCTCCACGGCGATTACAACCAGTTTGTCGGAGACGGCATGCTGCACTCCTGCACGAATTACGAGTGCTACAAGGGTCTGTATTCCTCGATGAACAGCTGCAACCTGTTCGAGATCACGCATTCGCTGCTGCGCCAGTTCGGTCCGGAAAACTGGACGCTGTATAAAGGCAAGCACCTGCTTTCGTTTGTGGATAACCACGATGTCACGCGCGTTGCGTCCATCCTGCAGAATCCGGCGCATCTGCCGCTGATCTATGCGCTGCTGTTTGGCATGCCCGGCATTCCGTGCATCTACTACGGCAGGTAATGGGGCGCCGAGGGCAAAAAGCATGACGGCGATGACGCTCTGCGCCCCTCGTTCGAGCAGCCGATCGAGAACGACCTGACCGCCCGTATCACCGCAATGGCGAAGGCGCACCGTGAAAGTCGCGCGCTTTGCTACGGCGGCTTCAAGCAGCTTGTGCTCACCAACAAGCAGTGCATCTGGGAGCGCGAGACAGACGGCGAACGCGTGCTCGTTGCCGTAAATATCGACGAGCAGCCGTACCATGCACACTTTGACGCACGCTGCGGCCGTGCTGTGGACCTCATTACCGGGGAAATGCACGACTTCGGCGGCGGAAGCGAGCTGCCTCCGTACTCAGCGTATTTCTGGAAGTGTGAGTGCTGAGCGTGCCCGTAAGCTAGAGAAAACCCTCCGTATGGTTTCGTACGGAGGGTTTTAATGTCTTTATGCCGGATCATATCCCGGCAGTTCGCTCTGATCGGCATGTTCTGCCACAAGCGCTTGATTCAAGCCATTCCAGCAGGCGCCGATATCCGCTCGTGTGAAATATCGAAATCCGCCTGTCTGCGAAGCCAGATAGCCGTTTTTCACGCCGCTGCAGACGTAAATCAGTTCATAGTTCGTCCCGTCCGAAAGCTGAAACCGAAAACTGGTCACATCTCCTCCTGTGGTCTCCTCAACTTGCTTTTCCATCAATGACAAGTCCTCAAACTTATCATACAAGTCTGTTATGTCAGTTTCTGCAACTACTACTTTCTTTTCCGCTGATGTAGGTACTCCTGCATAGTGATACATTTCAATATTTTCAATATCTCCAACTTCAAAAGGAAAGTCAATATTGGCTGTTTCTCCGTTGCAGCCGATCAACCCCATCATCAAAAACAGCAAGGCTGTCATACCTATCGTTTTTTTCATATCATCACATTCCTTTGTCACATTCCGATTGAATTCGTTACTGATCAAATTCTACCACAATCACCAAAAGCTTATTCTTCTTTTTCATGGAGCTGTTTGTATATGGTCTCTGCGTCATAATCCGGCGAGCTTTTCTCTATGACGTCATAGATCTGCCGAATCCGGGAGACAGGTTCTTCTAACATGTCTGCTGTGGCTTCGGCGGTGTATCCTTTTTGATGCTTTTTAATAACCTTCTCTATAATTTTAGAAGCTGCGCCTTCAGTCCTGCCGGCATTTCTGCCTTTCAATTCCGATTCCTTAAAGTCGTCCGCAAACAATTCTTTTAATGCCTCACACATATTCGATCCCTCCTTCAACTTTTCCCAGTTTGCACGCATGACTGCGTCTGCGAGTGCCTGATATAGCTTTGAGTTTTTTTTACTGTAACTTTCTATAAAATTTTTAATCTCACTGCCCGCCTTAAGATCATTCCTTAAATTGTTGAGCCAGTAGTTATGCTCCTTTGACAGCTTCGGGACTATGACAAGCTGTATCGGGATAGCATCCCCGATGAGGTAGTATATGCCGCTGTCCTGCGTTCCACTGAAAACTTCCGGTCTTGTTCCAGCTTGCGGAGCATGTTCCTTGGATAATGGTAGCATACAAAGGTGATTGTCAGCTCATCTGCCGGGATCAGATCTACTGTCTCGTATCTGATTTGTAAAGACAGGCGTATGCATAGGTCTTGTAAAAATCATCAATGTCAAGGTCGTCTTCCGGTGATTTGTACTCTATGATATTATACTGCCGGAAGATCCTCCCGATATTCTTTCTGAGTTTTACGTGTTTTTCATTTTTGACCAGCACATCGATCTGCATTGGCTTTTTTGAGATGAGATGTTCCGGATCAAATTCCAGATATTTTGCTTCGTCTCCGAACTCAATCTGCAGTGCCGCATCAAATGCCGGATGCCACTGGATCTTTTCATCGTTGGTGTTCAATCCTATGCCTCCTTTTATGATAATAGAATGTTGTGTTTTTTTCAATGCATAGGGTGGATTTTCTGTTGATTTTTTCACAAGGGGTATGCAAAAAAATATCAGTCAGATCAAATGCTTCCTGCATTGAATTGTTCATCAAAATGGAATCTCCTGCCGAACCGGCACTGAATTTTGAAATCATATCCGTAACCTTATATCAGATTTTGAATCTGCAGACAGAAACGTTGTTAAGAATGATCACGATTACGAAAGTTTCATAATCGTAACTGTTATTTGTCTGCGACTTTGATGTGGGATTAGTATAAAGCAATCTTGGAGTTGTGTCAATGAAAATCCATCAATCCATGTTTCGAGCGGCAGAACCCAATATAGGCACTCCTCCCATAACGTAAATTGCAGATTATGCATTGATTATAGGTATAGGGATGCGTTATAATTTAATAGCAATGAAACATGTTTGGTAAGCACAACCGCAAACACAGTTCAATTATTACATTTTATGTTTGATTAAGGAGAACAAAATGGGTGAAGAAATTAGAAGCAATGTCGCACTGATAGTAGGTGCAATTGTATTAGTTGTATGTTATATAAAACTTTTCTTGAAAGGACAATCATTTAATCAAAGATTTGTCGAAAGAGCTAAGGCACAAGGTAGTTTTACAACAGCAACACTTATAGAGCATAAATGTAGATTAGGGAATGACGAATCAGGAAGTTCATACTTCCAAAATGACAGAATGAAATGTACCTATGAATATAAGGTTAATGGGACATCTTATAAAAAGAAAATGACATTTCAATCTCCTGGCATGGTATCTATAAAGTTTCCTTATGAAATAACGGTTTATTATGATCCAAAGAATCCATCGAAAAGTGTATGTCAGGAAGAAGCAAGTCAGGGTTCACAACGAACGGCAGGGTGTCTTGGAACAATAATATTTGCAGTTGTTGCATTTGAAATTGCTTATAATTTATTAAAATTAATCTAAATGAGGCCGTTAGTATGAAGTGGATAAAGAATAAGAAACGTTTTATATTGTATTGCACTTTGTATGTTATTGGATATTTGTTTTTTTGCATAATTGGTGGAATTAATTCGGGAATAATGATTTCAGATAATCCAGTCCTTTTACAGATGCTTATTTACTATGGCATGCCCGTAGGTGTGCGGAATTTATCAGTTACTATGTTCCTATGGATTATAATTTCATTCTTTCTTGTCCTTTTTATCCTATGGCAGACCGATTTGAGTCAGCAGAAGTTGAATAGGACTGCATTACTGTGTTTGGGTCTAAACATATTGTTTGCTTGTTTGTCTCGGGGGATCGTTGAGTGGATAGTTAGCGGTGTTGCTGAGGGACTTATTACAATGTTAATTATATTCATTGAATTGTTTGCTATAGTCGCTATTGCCATAGGAATCACTTATTTTGTACAAAAAAAGAGTGGAGCATTAAACTCATATGAGGCGTTCTCGGACATTATGACAGAAGATGAGTTTGAGCAATGGCAGAAAAAAAGACATAACCGCAATAGATAACTTCTAGTTTGAATAACCGTTAGGTAAGTTCACCTTGAAAAGAAAAAACAGCAAATTGTATAATTGACATAGGATCAATTCGGTCAGAATTTGATTGAGAGTCTCACAATAAGATGATAATATAAATACATGGGAAACCAGAGAGCCGGGCGGCTTACCCTCTTTTTTGGAGGGGTGCTAAGCCCCGGTGGGGCTTGTTTAGCAACGACCGGAGCGAAGCGTAGACCTAACCCTCCAGACGAAAGAAAGGAGGGCGTTGCCAATGGTTACATATTCTGATTTGATTCAGTTTTGTATATTCATTGTTGCCCTTGTTGGTCTTTGCTATAAGATTTTCAAGGATAAACAAAAATAGCCGCCAACTACTGCGAATAGTTGACGGCTGTTAGATAATAACAGTTAATTACTATCGAGGGTAGCCGCTTCTCTGGCTTTCCCTTTTTCTATCATCAATATACCACATGTTAGCCTATTTTTTCAAGGTGAAAAATCGGTGTTACCGATAAAATATTGTTAAATCTATAAAAATCCTATAAAATATAATCAAATAACGACAAGTAGAGCCATGAGCCGGGTGTAAATCATCCGGTTTTTTTCTGTTTATGGAGGTATCACGATGAAAGCAAACAAAGCAAAGATTATTGATCTGATGTGTGCCTTAATTGCAGCCCTAGCGAGATTGTGGAGGTGTAGGTGATAACAAGATTTTTTCCATGATCAATCCATTCACATTTAGATAGTTCTTCTATTTTGTATTGTTATCGCATAATCTGGAATCTTATTCTTTTTTGTGTGCATGATTGGTGTATATTGGTTTGGTCAAATCAACCATGTGATCGAACATAGATTATAAGTCCATCAGGAAATCTTGCTTGAAACGGGTAAATTTTGAGGCATCAGGAACAACATCATCAAGGTTACTGGTTTCATCAAGAAGTGAAAGGAACTGGTATTTGTCGTTGTCGAATTTATTCTGGCAATCAGCAAAAAATTCTGCCAAAGTGAGTTGCTTATGTGTTATTATATAGGTATATCTCCTATAGGTGGATTGCTTTTAGTTTTTCGCAAATACCTAGAAGATATTAAGGAAGAAAGGAAAAGAGAAAATGAAAAAAGAATGATGGCAGCCATGATCGGATTATGCATGATAACTCTGATGGGATGTGGCAGTAAAGATGTAAAGCAGGAAACAAATACCAAAGTAACAGAAAGCGAAGTAAAAGAGACAACGCAGAACAATACCAAGGAAAATGATATGTCAGAGGTAACATTTGATTACACAATCCTTGATGATGGAACCTTGTCTATATGGTCGTATAATGCAGAAAATGTCCCGGAAGTGTTCGAAATACCTGAGGAAATTGATGGACAAACTGTAAGTGAAATACGCGGAAGTTTATTTGCATCGGAGGATAAGATAAAAGAAGTTATCATTCCGGAAACAGTTACTTCGATTGGAAAAGAAACATTTCAATTAGCGACATCGATTGAAAAGATAGAAATAAGAGGAAATGTAGAAGAATTAGGCGATTACGCATTTTTTGCATGCAAAGGAATTAAGGAATTGAGATTTAATGAAGGGTTAAAGTACATTGGAAAATGCGCATTATCAAATGATGATAACCTTACTGATATTTATCTGCCTGGTACGGTAGAAGATGTAACTCCTTACAGTAATTTTGGACTGTGTGCAGATACATTGCGGGTTCATGTTCCAGCAGGATCTACAGCTGAAAGTGTAGTAACGGAAGCTGTAGAAGGATTGGATAGTAGTACTGTTATAGAAGTAATTGCAGAATAAGTAATATACATTAACCAGAGAAAGGGAAATGTATGGAAAATGTTGTGAATTTTGAGCAGACTAAGGATCATGCAAAAGAGATTATATATTTTAATGATGGGAGAATGGCAGCGAAAAATGAGTCGACGATATATGTTGTTATAAAAAATGTATTTATAATTTGTATTATTGCAATACTCGTTTTAAGTCTGCTATTTGGTGAATCAATTTTTTCAGAGATATCAATTCCTATGTGGGTATGCATCTTTATTGTTGTTGGATATTTGATAAAAAATGGTGGACATGAGAGAGTAGAATGTCCCGCACAATTACATTTTTATGAAGAATACAGAGATTAAATCTGTGACCTGTGAAATCGGGGAAGTGAGCGGTGTTGTGCCGGAATACCTGACAGATTGCTGGGGGTATGCAAGAAAGAAATCCGGGCTTTTGAAAGACTCAGAATTGAGAACAGAGATCATACCGGGCGTGACAGTATGTGAGGACTGTGGAAAGACATATTCCACAGTCCAATATGCCAAAATATGTCCGTATTGTGGCAGCAGTGCGACGTATCTTCTTGAAGGAAACGGATTCAGCATTAAGGAGATTGAAGGAGCGTAGAGAAAAAAATTGCAGAAATGATTGACATATATAGACTGCCGATATATTATATAGATAACCGATATATAGAGTATCTATATATTGGATATATAAATGTTGCGAAATGCAGCAGATGCATGGAACAAAGGAAAGAGAGGAACAATCTATGGCAGTCGACAGGTCACTGATTTCAGGAAGCATGACAATGCTTATTTTAAAGCTTTTATCTGAGAAGGATATGTATGGGTACGAGATGATCGATACATTGCGACAGAAGTCCGAGAATGTATTTGAGTTAAAAGCAGGAACACTTTACCCGCTTTTACATGGACTCGAAGAGAAGGGGCTTCTCACAGTATATGAGAAAGAATGCACTGGGAAAGTCCGCAAATATTACAGCATTACCAGAGAAGGAAAGCATCTGTTAAAGCAAAAGCAGGAAGAGTGGAAAGAATACCAGACCGCTGTGACCAATGTATTGGCTATGGAGGTGTGACAGATGGAAGAATATTTGAATAATTTGTTAGACCAGATCCGTTGCAAAAAAGCACATGCGGCAATCCGTGAGGAATTAGAGAGCCATATATCCGATCAGATTGAAGATAATATGAAAGCCGGCATGACAAGAGAGGAAGCAGAGAAGGCGGCTGTCTGTGATATGGGAGACCCGGTGACTACCGGAATATCGCTGGATCAGATACACAGGCCGAAGATGGCACGGCAGATGATCGTACTTATGGCAGTGATCATGTTTGCAGGAGTATTGATCCATTGGATGATGGGTGCACCAGTGGCATGTATGCAGACTATTTCAGGCTTTTGTCTGATGTTTTTTATCTGTCATCTGGATTATACAAGGATTGCAGCAATTGCAAAAGTGATCGCTGCAGGAATTATCCTGGTTGGTATCTATGCTTTATTCTTTGGAGTCAGGTTCGGTGGAAACATTTTGGTAGCCAGTCTGTTATGGCTTAGAATATCGATGTTTTCTTTTCTTATGTTGTATGTCCCGGTATACGGAGCAATTCTTTACTCTTATTATGGGGAAGGATATAAGGGACTGGTAAAAGCTGCTTTATGGGCAGTGCCACCACTTTTTATCGCACTTATGATGCCGAGCCTCACGCTGTTTCTGATCCTGTCTGTATGCATGGTAAGTCTTCTGGTGCTGGCAGTTGTGAAGAAGTGGTTTCAGGTGAAGCAGAAGAGAGTGGTGATCGGAGCAGCAATCCTTGTATTGGCGATAACAGGTATTCTGCAGATTGCCAATGCACCTTATCAGATGGATAGGATCCGTAATTTCCTGGCAGGAGATGTCGAGTCAAATTATGTGACTAAAGTTTTAAAAAACTGTTTTTCAGGCAGTATCCTTATCGGGAAGGGCGTGGAGGAGCTAAAGACAACACTTCCGGATTATAACAACAGTTTTATTCTTGCTTATCTGACAGGAACTTATGGTTATATTATATGTGCTGCAGTCTGTGCAGTGCTGGTACTTTTAATAGTTGCAATTTTTTCAATCGTGTTCCGGCAGAAAAACCAGCTTGGCATGATGATGGGATTCGGAAGCGGAATGATCCTTTTTACCAATATAGCGATCAATCTGTTGGAGAATTTTGGGATTCTCCCAACTTCCCAGACATTTCTTCCCTTTTTCTCTAAGGGAGGAAGCTGTATGTACGTATGCTATATTTTAATGGGAGTTATCCTTAGTGTTTATCGATATAAAGATGTGTATTCAGTACATCTGCCAAAGCGAAAAGGCAGAGCCAGACTGCCAAAGGTACGTCTGATCATTGAGTAAGAAACAGGATATTGTAAATGGAATCCGATGCAGCCGGATATGATAATAAAATAATTATAAACCAGTAAAAAAATGATATGTCTTTGTCCATCAGACAGTTGACATATCATTTTTTTGTGAAACAATTGACGATTGTTGTGTTTTATATTTAAGAAATTAAGCTTCTGCTTTTGCTTTCTTTCCAAAAAGTTTTTTGAGGCAGCTTAATGCCACAAGAACACCAAGTACCATAAGAAGGATAGCAACCACAAACTGAAGTCCGTCTACAAGAAGTGTTGCATTACCACTCATGAAGCTGCCGACAAGTGCGATCGTTTTCTGAACTAGAGCAGTGAAAGTAACGGCTAACATTACAAACATTGGAATATAAAGTGTCCAGCCGGTACGGCCTGTTGTTTTTAAGAAAACAGCAAGAGCAATCAATACGAGGGCTGCAAGTAACTGGTTTGCTGATCCAAACAGCGGCCATACATTGCTGTATCCGCCAAGTGTTAATAAGTATCCGAAGAATAATGTGATCACAGTAGCAAAATATTTGTTGGTAAGCACACGCTGTACCGGAGTCATAGTTGCCGGATCAGTAGAATCTCCATAGAATAATTCCTGGAAGGACATACGTCCGATTCTGGCAACGGAGTCAAGTGATGTCAGTGCAAGTGCAGATACACACATAGTCATAAATACAGTTGCAACGGAGACAGGGACACCAAGTTTTTCAAGGAATCCTGCAACACCGGAAGAAAAGATAGAGAAAGGTGTTCCGTCCGGTTTTGTTCCGTTGACGGCAACGGCACCGACAACGACTAAGGATACGATACCAAGTAAGGATTCTACGACCATTGCACCGTAGCCAACCATTGGCATATCTTTTTCATTGCTGATCGTTTTTGAGGATGTTCCGGAAGATACAAGGCTGTGGAAACCGGAGACGGCACCGCAGGCGATCGTAACAAATAAAGTAGGGAACAAGCTGCTTCCGCCTACATTAAATCCGCTGAATGCATTTAACTGCATGGTCGGATGTGCAACAACGACACCGACAACTGCACCGATGATCATACCAAGCAACATGAAAGTTGTCATATAGTCTCTAGGCTGCATTAAAAGCCACATTGGCATGACGGATGCAAGGAAAAGGTAAGCCATTACAATGTAGATCCAGGCTGTTTTTGTTGTGCAGATCGGGAACTTCATACCAACTGCAAACATCACAACTAAAAGAGCGATAGCAACAACTGCTTTTACAACTTCGTTCATTTTTCCAACATGCTTCTGGATAACACCGAAGATAACAGCTACAACGATGAACAGCATGGAAATGGAAGCAGCAGCAGAATTTGCATAAGAGGTTGCTTCTGTCATGCCCTCAACTCCGGTTCCGACGAATGTTCCGGCAACCATATCTGTAAATGCGGCGATAACCAATAAAGTAAATAACCAGCAGAATAACATGAAAAGCTTTCTTCCTGTTTTTCCGATGTATTTTTCAATGATCATACCCATTGATTTTCCTTCATTTTTAACAGAGGCATATAAAGCACCGAAATCCTGAACTGCACCGAAGAAAAGACCTCCGATGATCAGCCAGAGTAATACCGGAACCCAGCCAAAAACAGATGCAAGGATCGGACCTGTGACAGGACCTGCACCTGCGATGGAAGAAAACTGATGTGAGAATACGGTAAATTTGGAGGAGGGAACATAATCTTCGCCATCCTCATGTGTGTAAGCAGGGGTTTTTGCATTTGGGTCGATTCCCCATTTCTTTGCAAGCCAGCGTCCGTAGAAGAGGTAGCCAGCGCCAAGTGCAACGATACCGATCAAAACAATAACTAAACCATTCATAACTTTTTTCCGCCTTAAGGCGGCTCCTTTCTGAAAATGTATTTTTTTCTGGGAACAAAATACATTGTGCAAAGTGGAAACAATGGGATTCACATCCTGCGCACAGTCTGCTGGCATAAAAAAAGCCTTCATCTCCGGATATATTCATATCTCAAAGACGAAGGCTTAAGCTTCCGCGTTACCACTTTGTTTGCCGTAAAATACGACCTCTCTGTCTTATCTTTGTGGGCAGATGCCTACAACAATAAGCTTCTAAATAACGGTAGAATACCGGTGACACTTACTATGAAAATTCAGTGCACTGCTCGCAGAGGATAGTTCCTGAAGCTGTATACTGCCTTACACCAGCCGGCAGCTCTCTGTGATACAGGTTTCTCAGATAACATTGTTCTGTTCGTTGCATTTTGTTCTCTGTTTGAATAACAAAATAGCACTATGATGTGGTAAAGTCAATAGTCGATTTTTAATCTGTTTTATTGATTTATTTTATTCGTTACTGTTCACTCGTACCTCGTTCCAGTAACTTTTATTCCGCATTTAAAGAACTCATATAGTCTGTAACGGAATCAAGGTTTGCATAAATGGTTTCCATAGGCTTGTTTGCCTCATAAGCACTGTATCCGGAGTAACCGGCCCAGCCGATGATACCAACAGCGACAAGGCAGCCAGCGACATAACCGGCGATACGCATTCTCTTTTCCTTTGCCATAATTTTCTTACGATTCTTTTTTTCTTCTTTATAACGGTCTACTTTTGCCTGACTCATAATCAATCTCCTAACTTCTTAAACTTTCTTCACTATACTGCATTTTACTGGAAAAATCAATGAAATTTGGTAGAAACAGAAATGAACTTTATGACAAAAATATATCGCAGTCATAAAATATTCGAATAACAGTCGGGATGTTATTTCTTGCACTTTATACGAAAATTGGATAGAATAGTACTGTTCGGATCGTACATGGGCATTTTACTGCAAAGGTACGAAAGAATGAGATTTTCAAATGTGCAAAATGATAGAAAGATGGGGATAGAAAAAGATGAGTCTTGCAGACAAGATTTTTGTAGATATGTGTAAGGATATTTTAGAGAACGGGACAAGCACAGAGGGTGAGAAAGTCCGCCCGCACTGGGAAGATGGAACGAGTGCCTACACGATCAAAAAATTCGGTGTGGTCAACCGTTACGATCTCTCAAAAGAGTTTCCGGCAATTACATTAAGAAAAACTGCCATCAAAACATGTACGGAAGAGATGCTTTGGATCTGGCAGAGAAAATCAAATAACATCCATGATTTAAACAGTACCGTATGGGATGAATGGGCAGACGAAGATGGTTCCATTGGAAAAGCATACGGATACCAATTAGGGGTAAAACATCAGTATAAAGAAGGCATGATGGATCAGGTGGACCGCGTGATTTATGATTTGAAAAACAACCCGTTCAGCCGCCGCATTATGACAAATATTTATGTGCACCAGGATCTTCATGAAATGAATTTATATCCGTGTGCCTACAGTATGACATTTAATGTGACACACAAGGAGGGAGATGAAAAGCTGACATTGAATGCTATTTTGAATCAGCGTTCCCAGGATGTGTTAGCGGCAAATAACTGGAATGTGTGTCAGTATGCGGTATTAATGCATATGCTGGCGCAAGTGTGTGATATGCAGGTCGGCGAGCTGGTACATGTGATTGCGGATGCGCACATTTATGACCGTCATATTCCGATTATTAAGGAACTGATCGGGAGAGAGCAGCATCCGGCGCCAAAATTCACATTAAACCCGGAAATCAAAGATTTTTATCAGTTTACGACTAAAGATATTACCATTGAGGATTATGTGACGGGACCGCAGATCAAAAATATTCCGATCGCAGTATAAGCCTGACTGGAATATTTTAAGAGAGGATAAAAGACAGGATAAAATAACACGGCACTGACAAGTGATACAGAGTGAAAAGTTGGAGGAAATATGAATTTAATCGCAGCTGTAGATAAAAACTGGGCAATCGGATGTAAGAATAAACTGCTGGTGAGTATTCCGGCAGACATGAAGTTTTTCCGTGAGACGACAACCGGGAAAGTGGTTGTCATGGGAAGAAAAACGTTGGAGAGTTTTCCAAACGGACAGCCTCTCAAAAAAAGAGTGAACATCGTGCTGACGCATGATAAAAATTTTAAGGCGGGAGATGCCATTATCGTTCATTCGATGGAAGAATTGCGGGAAGAGTTAAAGAAATATCCAAGTGAGGATATTTATGTGATCGGTGGAGAGACCATTTATAAACAGCTTCTCGATGACTGTGATGTGGCGCATATCACAAAGATCGACTATGCATTTGAGGCAGATGCCTATTTCCCGAATCTCGATGAGATGCCGGAGTGGAAAATCACGCAGGACAGTGAGGAACAGACGTATTTTGATCTGGAATATTATTTTTACAAATACGAGAAGGTTAAATAATATCAATAAAGTTGTTAAAATATATCATACCAAAAAGATGAAAATTGATTTATAATTGCTAAAACCCAGACAGAGAGACTGCTGGGTTTTACCTTTACTTGAACGAGGAGTTTCCGGATAGGAAAAAGAAAAAATGGAAAATTTTATATACAGTATCAACGTGACAATGCCGATTTTTCTGGTCATGGTGATCGGATACATTTTAAAGCAGATCGGAATGCTGAATGATAACTTTGTCACAGTGGCAAATAAGTTCAATTTCAAGGTCACACTTCCGTTTATGCTGTTTAAGGACATTGCGGGCGTTGATATTAAAGCAGTATTTGATATTAAATATGTACTTTTCTGTGCAATCGTGAGTACCATCTGTTTCTGGGTGGTATGGGGTACAGCAAAGCTTCTGGTGCGGGACAAAACGATTCGCGGGGCATTTGTACAGTCGTCTTTCCGCGGAAGTGCGGCGGTTATGGGGCTGGCTTTTATCCAGAATATCTACGGTTCCTCTGCAATGGGACCGCTGATGATCGTCAGTGCAGTGCCGCTCTATAATATTTTTTCTGTGATCGTGCTGACATTTGAAGCAAATGACAGTACAAACATTGACAAGAAAGCAAAGATCAGACAGGCGGGAATGAATATCTGCAAGAATCCGATCATTTTAAGCATTCTGGCAGGACTGATCGTGGGACTGCTTGGGATTCAGTTCCCGACGCTGGTAAATAAGACGATCAGCAACGTGGCGCAGATGGCAACCCCGCTGGCACTGATCACGATCGGAGCCGGATTTGAGGGAAGAAAAGCGTTAGCGAAGATCGCACCGACCATGGCGGCTTCTACGATCAAACTGGTGCTTCAGCCACTTGTTTTTCTGCCGGTCGCTGCATGGATGGGATTTTCCGGGGAGAAGATGATCGCAATTCTGATCATGCTGGCATCTCCGACTACGCCGAGCTGTTATATTATGGCAAAGAGTATGAACAATGATGAAGTGCTGACGGCAAGCGTTATTGTAACAACGACATTGATGGCGGCGTTTACGTTGACCGGATGGATTTTTTTACTTAAAACGTTAGGCTATATCGGTTAGCGAATCAGATGAAGTATTAGAGATATACCAGGTAATTGCGAAACTCATAGAAAGTGTGAATTGAGATGTGAAGATGAAACAAAAGCTTGAGAAAACACTGGGGAGCCGCCGGTTCTTGCTTGGCAGGCATAGCGTTAGCTGTGGCTGGCATGCTAGTACCGTTGCGAGCGACACGTAGCGAAAGCGTGTTTTCGAAAATTTTGTTTTATCGTCACATCCTTTATAGAATAAATTAGAGTTTCGCAATTACCTGAGAGATAAAAGATAGAAAGGGTAAGGCAGAAAGATGGATATTACAGGTAGAAAATTATTTGTAAAGGCGTTACAGGAAGAGGGTGTCGATACGATTTTCGGTTATCCGGGTGGAACGGTAACAGACCTTTTTGATGAATTATATAAACAGGATGAGATTGAAGTTGTCTTACCAAGACATGAGCAGGGACTTTTACATGAGGCAGAGGGATATGCAAAATCTACTGGAAAAGTAGGTGTCTGTCTGGTGACCAGCGGGCCTGGGGCAACGAATATTATGACAGGACTTGCAGATGCACATTACGATAATATTCCGCTTGTCTGTTTCACAGGTCAGGTGCCGTTGAATCTGATCGGAAACGATGCTTTTCAGGAAGTTGACATTGTCGGAATGACAAGAAGTATTACAAAGTATGGCGTGACGGTCAGAGACCGCAAGGATTTAGGAAAGATCATTAAGATGGCCTTTCACATTGCAAGCACCGGAAAACCGGGACCGGTCTTAATTGATCTTCCAAAGGATATCCAGACGGCGAGCGGACCGGCAGAATATCCGGACAGCGTGCAGATCCGGGGATACAAACCGAATGAGAGCGTGCATATCGGGCAGTTGAAAAAAGCATACAAACTGTTGAAGTCAGCAAAGAAACCATTGATCCTGGCTGGCGGCGGTGTCAATATTGCAAAAGCAAATGAGCTGTTGAAAGAATTTGCAGAGAAAATGAACGTTCCGGTTGTGACGACCATTATGGGAAAGGGTGCGATTGCCACAACGCATCCGCTTTATATCGGAAATACGGGGATGCATGGAAAATATGCAAGCAATAAAGCAGTCAGCGAGTGTGATGTTTTATTTTCCATCGGAACAAGATTTAACGACCGTATTACCGGAGATCTGAATGAATTTGCACCAAAAGCAAAAATTGTACATATTGACGTGGACACTGCTTCCATTTCCAGAAATGTTGTGGTAGACGTTCCAATCGTATCGGATGCAAAACTTGCCCTGGAAAAATTGCTGGAATGGGCAGAACCAAAGGATACGGCTGCATGGCAGGAGAGAATTAAGGCATGGGATGAAAAGAATCCACTTGAGATGCGCAGAGACCGCGGCATGACACCACAGATGATCATGGAACACATCAACCATACGTTTGACGAGGCGGTTTTTGTCACGGATGTAGGACAGAACCAGATGTGGGCAACGCAGTATCTGGATATTGACGAAAAACGTCAGATGATCACTTCCGGCGGGCTTGGAACAATGGGATTCGGTTTTCCTGCGGCGATCGGTGCAAAGATTGGAAACAGGGATACGGAGGTAGTCTGTGTCACCGGTGATGGCGGTTTTCAGATGAACATTCAGGAGATGGCAACAGCAATCGTGCAGGGGACACCAGTTATCATCTGCCTGCTCAATAACCAGTATCTTGGCATGGTCCGCCAGATGCAGCAGCTTTTTTATGGCAAACGCTATTCTGCAGTATGCTTAAGAAAGAGAAGAAGCTGTCCGGCAAACTGCAAGGGACCAAATGAAGCATGCCCTCCATATACACCGGATTTTGTTGCACTTGCAGAAAGCTATGGTGCGCATGGCATCCGTGTAGAGCGGGAAGAAGACATTCAGGCAGCTTTGGATAAAGCGAGAACTTACAAAGATGCACCGACAGTCATTGAATTTCTGATCTCATCGGATGAGATCGTGCTTCCGATGGTAAAGGGCGGAAATCCGATGAGCGAGATGATTTTGAAATAGGCGGATACAGATATGGTGAGAGAGGAAAATATCATGAAAGACAGATGGATTGCACTATATGTAGAAAATCAGGTTGGTGTTCTGGCAAAGGTTTCCGGTCTTTTTTCCGGAAAGTCTTACAATTTACAGAGTTTGACCGTTGGAACGACAGAGGACGAGACGGTTTCCCGTATGACCATCTGCGTTACCAGCGATGACATCACGTTTGAACAGATTAAAAAGCAGCTAAACCGTATGGTGGAAGTAATCAAAGTCATTGATCTGACAGATGTGCCGATTCATATGAAAGAGATTCTGTTTGCAAAGGTTCTCCGCGTGAATGCCGCGGAAAAAGAAGAAGTATTCCAGATTGCACAGGTGTTTAATGTGCAGGTGGTCGATATCGGAAATGACAGTGTCCTGTTGGAATGCAAACTGACTGCCCATAGAAATAATGAGCTGATCGCACTGTTAAAATCGAAATTTAAGATTATTGAGGTAGTGCGCGGCGGAGCCGTAGCAATTGAATCCATCAGCACAAGCTGTAGATAATAGGAATCATGTTACTGGAACGAGATGCGAGTGAACAGTAATGTAATCATAAAATTTTTCGAAAATTATAGCAAAAGTAATGTACAACTTAAATACCCTGTGATATAATAAAAATGTTTTGAAATGTAGTATTAAAAACTACGTTGGAAAACGTATATCTAAGAATAAGAAGGCATAAAGCTATTTTGCAGATGACAGTAGTAAATAAACGAGGTATTTATGATGCAGAAAAAAGTACAGATCATCAGTGATGGTTCCCTGGATCTCTCACAGGAACTTACAAAGGAAAAAGATATTGAGGTTGTTCCATTTTACGTGTCCTTTGACAGTGAAACGTATCAGAAGGAAATGGTAGAAGTCGGTGTCAGGGAATTCTATCAGGAGATGGTGGATCACCCGACCGTTTTCCCTAAGACATCCATGCCATCCGTGCATGATTATTATGAGGTGTTCGAGAAATATGCGAAGGAGCAGCTGCCGGTCATCTGTATCTGTATCACCAGAAAATTCAGTGGCTCCCTGCAGTCTGCGACAACTGCAAAAGATATGATATTAGAGGAATACCCGGATGCACAGATCACGGTCATTGACTCTACGGTCAATACTGTGCTGCAGGGTTTATATGTATTAGAGGCATGCAGACTGCGCGATATGGGCTTAGAGTATCAGCAGATTGTAGATGCGTTACTGCCGATTCGTGAGACAGGAAGAATTTTTTTCACGATCGGAAGTATTGACTATTTAAAACATGGCGGAAGAATTGGAAAATTAGCCGGGATTGCAGCCAGCGCATTAAAAATAAAACCTCTGATCACGTTAAAAGAAGGTGAGATCTTTAATTCCGGCATTACAAGAAATCGTCTCAAATCCATGAAAAAAGTTGTGGATATGACAAGGGAATATTTAGATGAAGTCAATGCAAAACCTGGAGAGTACAGCTTCTGTATCGGTTATGGATATGATTATAACGAAGCATTGGAGTTTCGAGAGATGTTAAAGGATCTGGTCAAAGAACGCCTTGGAATTGATGAGATCGGTGTTTACCAGATCGGTGCAACCATTGGAGTGCACACAGGACCATATCCGATCGGGATCGGAATTATAAAGCATGCATTGACAGAGTAACGATACAGGATATGAAAATAAAAGAAGGATAATAAATCGCCCTGATATGATATGTACCCCTTATACTGGACATCCAGTGAAAGGGGTACATATCAATTATCAGGGCGATTTTTAGTTCCTGCTTCCGGAATTAATGATAATATTTTAAGAATAATCCCACAAGATTTCCTGTTAAGTTCACACCGAGGAAAGTAAGCGTTTCGGAAAGAGCGTACATGGTTGCGGTCATATCTTCAAAGTTTGCATTATTTCCCATGTGCCCAATGCGGATCACTTTGCCGGAAAGATCGTCAAAAGATCCGGCAAGCATGATATTGTGCTCTTTTTTCATGCGGGAAAGAATTGCATCGCAGGTGGTCTCTGCCGGAATGTCAAACACAGTGACGGTATCGGAGAAACCGCTTTCCAAGTGAAGCTTTAAACCGGCTTCTGTCAAAGCGCGTCTGGCTGCTTCGGCGATACGGTGTGTGCGTTCTTCTAACTCTGGATCGGAAGCGATATTGTCAAAAGCAGCACGTAAGCCGTAAATATCGCTGATCGGCATGGTATAAGGAAACCATTTTTTCTCATAATATCCCTCAAAAGCCAGAAGGCTTGCATAGAAGGAACGGATCGGAGTCTTACGCTCATGCATGGCATCTTTCACAGCATCACTTATGGTGACAAAAGTAAGTCCCGGAGGTGCGGAAACCGCTTTCTGGGAACCGCCGCACAGAAGGTCAATCTGGAACTTGTCCACATCCATATGATTTCCGAACATTCCGGAAACAGAATCTACAACGGTCAGAATGCCGTATTCTTTTAAAAGTGGACAGATTTTCTCTACCGGATTGAGCATACCGCTTGGAGTGTCACAGTGAACAACGGTTGCATACTTATAATCATGATGTTCTTTTAAATAAGAAGAAAGAGCGTCCGGGTCAATAGCATTCAGTCGGTCGGCATGATAAAATTCCGGCACACCGCCGTACATGGATACAAAGTCGGCAAAGCCTTCGCCGTACACGCCGTTCTCAATGACGAGCACTTTATCTCCCGGTTCCGTGAGGGAGGCGCAGGCAGCCTCCAAACCTAAAATTCCTTCTCCATCCAAAATGAGAGTTTCGTTTTTCGTGCCGAGCAGGGAGCTGATCAGTTCGCAGGTATCTTTATAAAATTCTACGAAATCTTCATCCAGATCAGGATTGGTACATACGAGGCTTCTTGCCATACGCACATTTTCTTTTACCTGGGTTGGTCCAGGAGTCATGACTTTATACATAATTACTTCCTTCTTTATCATAGATTGTTTTGTAAATGAGATTGGTGTTACACAGCTTATAACATTTTATTTACGATTTTCTGAAGCTGTCCGACGATCAAAAGAACGATGACAGCAGCAACACCGATCTGGACAAGGTTTCCAGGAATGGAAGTAACCGGTGCAATCCAGTTTCCGTAAATGATACCCTCTGCAATGTAGTAACCAGCGACTTTGATCACGCATGCAACTGCGATCGCAAGTGTGTTCCAGCCAAAACCGTGATGTTTTTCTGTGATGGCACCTACGGCATATCCCATCAGACCGACAATGATCAGTGTGAATGGAGCCCATGCAGTCCAGCCGGAGAGCAGATCGAAGAGTCCCATGCCGACTCCGCCGGCGATCGCACCACTTTTCTTACCAAAAATAATGGCGCAGATAAAAAGAGGTACGTTTCCGAGATGAATCAATCCGCCGTTTGCAGTGATTGGAAGTCTTATATTAATAAATGCAGTGAATACGTAGGTCAGGGCAATAAAAAGAGCCGTGATCGTGATAAAACGGATATTTGATAAAGATTTTGAATCAGCAGTCTGTGCTGTAGAGGTAGTTGATGTTTTCATAAATAAAATTCTCCTTTTTATGGTTTGTATTTGTATCAATTCCCAGGATTGTTGTTGGGATTACTATATACAAAAACTGTCATGAATTAAAAATCCAGTTTAAAACAAATTGACCATACCAGTTTTGAATATATAATAATGTTGACAAAACAATACTATATGATGTATAGTATTAAACAAGAAATAATATTACAAATAAAATAACAAGGAGTGAGTACATGGTATTTAATACAGGCGCAGCCCTTTTGGATGCGATTGTTCTTGCTGTCGTGTCAAAGGAGGAAGAAGGAACCTACGGATATAAGATCACGCAGGATGTGCGGAAAGCGATTGAGGTTTCAGAATCCACACTGTATCCGGTTTTGCGGAGACTGCAAAAGGATGGATACCTGATCGTGTATGACAGGGAGTGCGGAGGAAGAAACCGGAGATATTACCAGATTACGGAGACCGGCGAAGAAAAGCTGGCAGAATACCGCAGCGAGTGGGAATGAAAGATTAACATATTATCGGAAGGAATGGGAAAATTATTCTTCGAAAATAACAGAATTATTTTCCGGAGAGGAGAAGATATGAACAGACAGGAGTTTATGAGAAGGCTGGAGCAGTTATTAGAAGGAATTCCGGAAGAGGAAAAACGGGAAGCAATTGCATACTATACCAGTTACTTTGAAGATGCAGGAGAAGAAAATGAAGAAAAAATAATCCGGGAATTAGAATCACCGGAAAAAGTGGCAGCAACCATCCGGGCAGATTTTCCGGGATGCAATAGCAGTGAGACAGCATCTTCTGATGGACAGCAGAGTTATAATGGAGCAGCTTCGAACACGGGACAGCAGAATTATAACGGAGTAAACCAGAATCCGGGACAGCAGAACAATAATGGAACTGTCCAGAAGGAAGACAATACTACAAGAAACATTTTGCTGATTATTCTGTTAGTGATTACTTCACCAATCTGGGGAAGTATTTTAGTGGCAATTGGTGGAACTTTATTGGGAATTACCGGAGGACTATTTGGAATTGCAGTCGGCTGTGTAATCGGCGGAATAGCGGTAGCAGGTGTAGCAATTACAATTCTGGTAACAGGCACAATTTCCCTAGGTCTTATTTCTATGGCAGCCGGACTTCTGATGCTTGCAATCGGATTATGCGCAGCCGGACTTCTGGTTTTGGTATGTGGAAAGTTTCTCCCATGGTTGGCAAAAGGAATTGCAAACTTATGGCAGTCATTATTTAAGAAGAAAGGGGGCGCTTGCGCATGAAAAAAGCATTAAAAATTATTTTTGGTATTGCATTAGGCTGCTTTCTTTTAGGCTGCGTGGTATTAGGAATTGGAATTGCAACCGGTGGAACCATGCGGGAATTTGTAGAAGCAGTGCAAAATAATAAATTTGCATTTCATTGGGATATAACTGACTGGGAAGGACAGGATAAAGGAACAGCCAGTACAGAAGAGACTGCATTTGCACCGGAAGATGTGAAATCACTTGATATCGATATGGATGCAGGAATGTTGAAAGTAGTCAAAGGAAAAGGCAAAGAGATTAAGGTAATAACAACTTCTAAAAATGCAGAGATAGAGACTGTATTGGAGGACGGAACATTAACAATCAGCGAAAATTCCCATGCAGCATATTGGGGAGATGGAGTGCATCGTTTACAGGTGGTTATTGAAGTGCCGGAACAGCTTGAGTTAGAGGAACTTTCAGTTGAAGTCGGAGCAGGAAATATTGATATAAAAGAAGGACTGTTGACGACAGCATATGCAAGCTTGGATGTGGATGCCGGAAATCTTGATTTTGCCGGTGAAGTAAAAGGTGATTTAGACGCCAATTGTAATGTGGGAAATATGGAATTGAAATTAACCGGAGAGCAGCAGGATTACAATTATAGTTTAAGCTGTGATGTTGGTTCTATAAAAGTAGGAGATATTTCCGTTTCCGGACTTGGCAGAGAAAAAGAAATCGACAATGACGCAGATTATGATATGGATGTAAGTTGTGATGTGGGAAATATTGATGTGATTTTTGAAAAACGATGAGAAAAACCCTTTGCGGGCTGCCAGCATAAAAATGATAGCAGATAATGTGAAAAGACATTGCCTGCTATCATTTTTTATAAAATTATTTACTTGGAAACCCACTCATTTACATCATTGATTTTACTTAAAACCGGGAGCAGAATCAGGCAGAGAATAATGCCGACAACACCCTGGACGATATTGAATGGAATACCTGCAGCAGAAGAAGCAATTCCGGTAGCAAGAGCAGCGGAGGAGAAAGAACCGCTGGCAAATGCAGCAAGACCTGCTTCAAACAGGAAGTAGCCAAGTACCATAAGAGCCTCACCTACGATACCGCCGATAACAACGCGGACACTGCGGTTAGCTTTGGAAGAAATGTTAAGACGCAGTTTGTGGAACAGAAGTCCGGCGATGCATGCGGTCAGAGCCTTGATGATTAAAGTGGCAGGAGCCCAGGTCATATAGCCGGAGAAAATATCAGCAAACATGGAGCCGATACCAGCGGCAAGTGCACCAATTCCAGGTCCTAAGATAATACCACATAGGAGTACCAGTCCGTCTCCTAAATGAATATATCCAAAAGTTGGTGTAGGAATCTTAATAATCATAGTTGCAATGCAGGTAAATGCAGCAAGCAAGGCCGCAGTAACCATTTTCTTTGTATTTTTCATAATAAAGTAAATCCTTTCTTTGGTATGTGATCTGCAAATCGTTTTCCCTATCATATGTAAAATGTGGTTTGATTAAAATAGCCAGATATAACAAATATGACCATGCCAGTTTAAAGGCAAAAGGAGTATACAAATTTTAACGATTGCCGAAATGCTCATTCATTGGTAAAATAGTCACGGAAACATGACTACAAAAAAGGAGATAAAATAATGAAGAAAGAAGTTCGGATTGCATTATATATAGTTTCTATAGTGTGTGTGATTCTGCTGGGTGCAGCAATGATATATGCAGCCCATCACGGTGGAAGCATCCGCCAGAAGGACAGCCGGCAGACTGCCGCAACAGCAGGGACAGAAGCGGCAGAAGACAGCAAGGATAAAAATGGAGAATCCGATTTAAAGACCAGTGATAAAACTGACGGTAAAAATGATGCGGAAGCCGGAAAGGATGCAGCTTCTGAAGATGCAGATAAGAATACGGAGAAAAATGTAAAAACAACAGATGTAACAGAAGATACAACACTGATGTTTACCGGAGACGTACTTTTTGCCAATTCTTTTAAAACAAACTATGATGCCGGAGGCATAGATGCTGTCATAGATAATGGCATGAAAGAGCTGCTTGTAAATGCAGATATTACCATGGTAAATGAAGAATTTCCGTTTAGTAACCGGGGCACCCAGATGGAGGACAAGCAGTATACCTTCCGCACAGACCCATCCTATGCAGCAGCATTAAAGGAAATGGGCGTGGACGTGGTCACTCTGGCAAATAATCATATCCTCGATTATGGAAGGGAAGCATTGAGTGATACGTTTACAACATTAGATGGACAGGGCATTTTATATGCCGGAGCAGGGGACAGCGTAGAGCGGGCGCAGGAAGTGCAGGTAATAGAAGTAAATGGGAAAAAGTATGGATTTCTTGCAGCATCCCGTGTACTTCCGGTTGCCGGCTGGAATGTAGAAAGCGCAGTACCGGGAGTCCTTTCTACTTATGATGAAACGCGGTTTGTCAATGCCATTGCCGAAGCGCGCAGTCAGTGTGATGTGCTGGTGGTTTATGTCCACTGGGGCTTGGAACATCAGGAAAAACCGGAGGCATATCAGAGAACGCTGGCACAGAAATATATCGAAGCCGGTGCAGATGTAGTGTTTGGTGCACATTCCCATTGTCTGCAGGGCATTGAATATATCGACGGAAAGCCGGTGTTTTACAGCCTTGGCAATTTTGTTTTTGGCAGCAGCATTGAGCGCACCATGGCAGTGGAAATGGTAGTGGATAAGGATGGTGCAATTTCTTATAAGCTGGTGGGAGCAAAGGCAGAAAATGGAAAGACCAGACAGATGAATGAATTAGAACAGCAGCAGTTGAATGACTATATCAACAGCATTTCCTTTGGCGTAACGGTGCAGGATGACAGAACCGTAACACCACAATAAGAGACAGCAGAGTATGAAACAGTATTGGTACAATAGGCTGAAAAGAAGTGCATAAAAATACAGGATTGCGATAGAGTAGTAATAAAAGAAATTGCCGGGAGATGGAATGAACAGTTCGAAACGGGAAAACTTACTGAATCTGGCACTGGATGCAACAGAAGAGGAAAGACTGCAGTCCTTAAACTTAAATGTAGGATATCAGGAAGAAACGGACACATGGGAAGTCATTGTAAAATATACCGGAAGTCTCAGAAAATTAGAGGAGATATTTCCGGATATTGAAGTTACAGAACTGAGCAATGAATATGCAGTTATCCGGCTGCCGGAGGCTTTGATGGATGCGGTAACAGACCGGACAGAAATTGAATATATGGAAAAACCAAAGAGGCTCTTTTTCTCTGTACAGCAGGGAATCAGAGCCTCCTGCATTACGCCCCTTTATACAAGAAAAATGGGGTTAGGGGGAACGGGATTGAGTGGGAAAGGTGTGATAACGGCATTTTTAGATAGTGGCATCGATTACAGACACCCGGATTTTAGAAAGGAAGATGGAAGCAGCCGGATTCTGGCAATCTGGGATCAGACCATTGCAGGAAATCCACCGGCGGGATTCCGGCTTGGAACGGAATACGACCGGGACGTAATCAATGAAGCATTGCAGCAGGAGGATATACAGGAGGGGTACCGTATCTGCCCCAGCCGGGATTTATCCGGGCACGGAACCCATGTGGCAGGAATCGCAGCGGGAAATGGAAGATCATCCAATGAAAGAAACCGGGGCGTGGCATATGAAAGTGATTTGCTGGTGGTAAAGCTTGGCACACCGGGAAAAAATTCTTTTCCAAGGACAACAGAGCTGATGCTTGGAATGGATTATATTCTCCGGAAAGCACTGGAACTTAAGCAGCCGGTGGCAGTAAATATAAGCTTTGGCAATACCTATGGTTCCCATGATGGAACCTCTCTTCTTGAAACCTATTTATCTGATATGGCAAATTACTGGAAATCGGTTCTGGTGATTGGCACCGGAAATGAAGGCAGTGCCAGAGGGCATACCTCCGGGCAGCTTGTAATGGGAAGAGAACAGGAAGTGGAATTCGCAGTAGGAGAATATGAGCCTGCGTTAAGCTTACAAATCTGGAAATCCTATGCGGATATTTTTTCCATCCGGATGACACATCCCAGTGGGAAAACGGTGGGGATTATCCGGCAGCTGCAGGGCCCCCAGAGATTTACTATCGAAGGAACGCAGGTTTTATTATATTTTGGAGAACCAAGCCCTTTCAGTCCTTTTCAGGAAATCTATTTTGATTTTCTTCCGGTGGAAAATTATATCGACAGCGGAATCTATAAAATAACGCTGATACCGGAAAAGATTGTAACCGGGGCCTATAATATGTGGCTGCCTTCCCTTGCGGTCATCGGAGAAGCAACCGGATTTTTATATCCCACAGAAGAGACAACGCTTACAATTCCATCCACTGCCTATAAGGTAATTTCGGTGGGGGCCTATGATGCAAGATATAATCAGGTGGCAGCCTTTTCCGGGAGAGGGTTCACCAGAGAGACCAATCAGGTGAAACCGGACATCTGTGCGCCAGGGGTGGACATTGAATCCTGTGCACCAGGCGGCGGTTATACCGTACGAAGCGGAACTTCAATGGCAACGCCATTTGTAACCGGGACGGCAGCACTTTTTATGCAATGGGGAATTGTAGAGAAACATGATGCTTTTTTATATGGGGAAAAAATAAAAGCATATCTCATCCGGGGAGCAAGACCACTGCCGGGATATTCCTTTTTCCCAAATCCAAGGCTGGGCTGGGGTGTATTGTGTGCAGCGGACAGTCTGCCATCGGATGCTGGATGAATACGGTTGTACTTTTATGACACTTTTCTGAATAAATATTGTAAAAAACGATAATTTGATGTACAATTAAAAAATGCAGGAAGGAATGTATAGACAGAAAAATATATATTTTTTGGAGGGGCTATGCAGGAGAAGAATACGCTGGATGAATTGTTTAAAGGGAAAAAAGGATTTGCGGAATGTTACCAGACTCTGCAGTTATTAAGTGAAAGTACCGATGATTATTTATTTCTGGCAGATTTAAAAGAGGGTAAATTTTATTTCGCCAGCAATGATATATCAAAGAGATATGCATTGCGCATGGATGAAAACAACAGCTGCGGCATAGATGACTGGAAAGATATTGTATATGAAAGAGACTTAAACCAGTGGGTTAATGATATGGAATCTATCTGCTCTGGAAAAAGCCTGATACATGATTTGGAATACCGGCTGGTAGACAGAAACAGCAATCTGGTCTGGATCAGCTGTCGTGGGAAAGCTGAACTGGATGAGACCGGGATTCCTTATGTAATGGTGGGAAGAACATCAGATACTGTCCTTTTGGGAAAGACAGATTCACTTACCGGACTTTTTAATAGTACTAAATTAATGGAACATCTGGATGAAATGCTGAACAGCAGAAAAGAAGGTGTTTTACTTGTTCTTGGTGTGGATAATTTTAAAAATATCAATACGAAATATGGAAGAGGCCATGGTAATTTTATTTTAAAGAGGATTGCGGCTCTTCTGGAAAATAGTATTGATGAAAACATAAAAATTTATCGTCTGGATGGTGACCGGTTTGCAGTTAATTTTGTGGGATATGATATGGAGGCTGTGCGTGAGGTATACCAGAATATACAGATGAAGATGATGGAGAACTGTACCTTTTCAGCAGGTGCAGTCTGCTATCCGATGTCCGGAATCAAGGATGCCAATACACTGTTTAACTATGCGGAAAGTTCTCTGGACCGTGCCAAGAAGAGCGGTAAGAACCGGTTGATTCTTTTCTCAGCAGAAGATTATGAGAAACAGTTGTCGGTTATTGACTTAACAGAAGAAATCAGAAAGAGTATCCGCAACCAGTGTGATGGATTTTATCTTCTCTTCCAGCCACAGATTGGGATGAGTAATTATGAAGTAGTGGGAGCAGAGGCACTGCTCCGTTTCCGCTCAAAATATCATGGGGTAGTGTCACCAAATCTTTTTATTGGAATATTAGAGCAGAGCGGAATGATTGTGCAGGTGGGAAAATGGGTATTAAAGGAAGCCATTGCCCAGTGTGCAAAGTGGCGGCGTTATAATCCGGAATTCCGTATGAGTATTAATCTTTCTTATATACAGTTACAGCAGCCGGATTTAAGCCAGTACATTTATGATTTATTAGAACAGGAAGGAATTCCCGGAGAAGCTATTATTCTGGAACTGACAGAAAGCATGCAGTTACAGGATTATACCAAATACAATCAGTTATTTTATCAGTGGGGCAAGCGTGGTATACAGATTTCCATGGATGATTTTGGAACCGGATATTCCAGCTTAAGTTATCTTAAGAGTCTGGCAATTGATGAGATTAAAATTGACCGCTGCTTTGTCAGCCGGATTAATATGAGTGCATACAATTACCGGCTTCTTCGTAATATTTTGGAACTGGCAAGAAGTGCACAGATCCGGGTAGTATGTGAAGGGGTAGAAACACCGGAGGAATTACAGACACTTGCAGAGCTTGCACCTGAAGTTTTACAGGGGTTCTATTTCAGTAAACCGATTGAAGAAGAGCTGTTTGAAAAACAGTATATTTTTGGACATGTAGAGGAAGAACGGTGGCAGGAAGATTGTGGGAATAGCACAGTGATTCTGCCGGAAGCAGGAGATGGTACCGATTATAAAGCAATATTAGACCAGTTAGAAGAGATGGTCTATGTCATAGATGCGGAAAGCTATGAGTTATATTATATGAACTCTGCCGGACAACGAATCAGCGGCGTCAGTGATTATGCCGGCAAGAAATGTTATCAGGTATTAGAGGGCAGGGAAGAACCGTGCCCAGATTGTAATATGGCAAAATTAAAGCATAAGAAGTTTTTGACCAGATATGCAAATAATGAATTCTTAGGAACCCAGATGTTGATGAAGGATAAATTAGTAAACTGGGGCAATAAGGCAGCACGCCTTCAGATATTTCCATGAGCAGGCTGGAAGAACAGTTAGAAGTGGAAAAGGGCATTGTGAAAGCCTTGGAAGAGGCGAAAGAAAAAGAAAATGAAGCTGATATCATCAGTGAACTTCTTCATCATACCGGGGAATTTTATCAGGCAGACCGCTGCTATATCTTTTTATATTCCAAAGAGGCAGATAGCTGGAGCAATGTCTGTGAGTGGTGTGAAAATGAGATTCAGAGCCAGCAGCTTTACCTCGCATCAGTACCGGGTGACCGGGTAAAACTGGTGATTGGCAGTCTGAAGGAAGACAGACCGGTTATTATCAAAGATGTGGATATGTATCGGGAGTCAGCACCGGATTTGTGGAAAATATTAGTGCATCAGGAAATACGCAGGCTGATGCTTCTTCCATTGTTAAATGAAGGTCATTTATTTGGATTTATTGGTGTGGATAATCCGAAATACCGCCCAAATGATAAGACTTTTCTTGCCAGAATACGTCCTTTTATTTCAAATATACTGATTCGTGACGGAATGATGGATGTAAAGAGTGAAATGATAGCCCGTATGACGGGTATGCTGAAGGAAGAAAATATATTACAGTCTGTAAAACTGGGACTGTGGACGCTGGAACTGGATACGGTCAATGGAAAGAACCGTCTGTATGTGGATAAGAGCATGCGCAGTATTCTGGGCATAGACGAC